>Ga0214473_10000811_pt1 | contig 42657 bp, 32 predicted proteins | sample RVTome_7_FD_203509 | JGI IMG/M metagenome (GOLD analysis project Ga0214473, IMG submission 203509) | Soil microbial communities from uranium-contaminated site in the Upper Colorado River Basin, Wyoming, United States - RVT98D197 | ecosystem: Environmental > Terrestrial > Soil > Contaminated >...
CGACGAATACGGCGGCGAAATCTTTGACCGGTGCGCTTTCATGCGAAAAATCGTGGAAGGAATCCGCGCCAACGTTGATGACCATATTGCCATCGGGATTCGGTTGTGCGGATGGGAAATGCTGGACGATGTGGGCGGCAACACCGAAGCCGAAAGCCTGGAATCGATCAAGATCGCCGAAAAAGCAGGCTGCGATTACCTTAGCGTCACAGTGGGCTGGCAGGAATCGCTGGGATCGGTTATTTCCCGTGATATTCCCATGGGGCATTGGTTGTATGTGGCGGAACGCACCAAGAAAGCGTTGAAGATTCCGGTCAGCATGGCGTACCGGCTGTTCACGCCTGAGATTCCTGAGAAGGCGATTGCGGAAGGCAAATTGGACATCTGGGAGATGTGCCGTCCGCAGATTGCAGATCCGGCGCTGCCGAACAAAATCAAGTGGGATAAGCAGGAAGAGATTGTGCCATGCATCGCGTGCCAGGTGTGTCTGGCAAGGCTTTTCCGAGATGCGGCAGTCACGTGCACGGTGCGACCTTCGTGCGGACACGAAGGCGAACGGGAATGGGGCTGGTACGGGTTCCCCAAAACGGACATCCGGCGGAAAATCATCATCGCCGGCGCCGGAATTGCAGGATTGCAGGCTGCAGCCATCGCAGCCGAAAAGGGGCACGACGTGACCATCTACGAAAAGACCGGTCACATCGGTGGGCAGTGGTACCATGCGTCTCGGAATCCTTGGGGCGAAAAGTCCGACAAATACTGGGACGACCAGGAATTCATTAGGTTCGTGAATCACAAGAAAGCGCTGTGTGACAAATTCGGCGCTCGGATTGTGTTGAATACGCCCGTCACCAAAGAGCTCCTCGAAAAGGAGCAGCCGGATTCGCTGGTGATCGCCACTGGTGCAGTGCCGGAAATGCCTGATATTCCAGGGATCGATAAGCCGCACGTGGTCAATATGTTCGATGTGTTCGCCGGCAAAGCGAAAATCAGGAAGGATGTGGTGATTCTTGGCGGATCGGGAGCGGCGATTTCCTTGGCGCTCTATGTTATTGAGGCGCTTCAGAAGGCGAATGTCAAGGATGCGAGCATCGCCATGATCGATCCGGCGCCCAGATTCGGGGCGGACGTCAATCCATCGTACATCTGGAGATACCGCCTGAGGCTTAAGCAGGCGAAGGTCAAGGAGCTGACATACGGGACGGTCAAAGAAATCACGGACGAGGGTGTCACGGCGGATTGGACGATCGTGGATAAGAAAACCAAGGAAAAACAGCAGTTCAAAGACCAGATGGTACCAGCGGATACGGTGATTCTGGCGACGCTTGTCCCCAACAAGGATCTTGGTTACGGTGCATTCAAGGGAGACATTTCGATGATCGGCGATTGCGTTTGGGTCAGAAGAGGGATTGACGCCATACAGGATGGGCACAGGTTGGGGATGAGGTTCTGACGGAGGCAAATTCCAAGCATCAAGCACCAAAATCCAAACAAATTCCAAATTCGAATATCGAAACTCGAAACAAATCCGAAATTCGAAATTCCAAACTTGTCCGCCCAAGGCGGATGCACCTTCGCGTGCCGTCATGTGTCCTCACGTGACGGCGTGAGCAGTCTTTGGACAAATTCAAAATTCAACATTCAAAATTCAAAATTCTTTTGGATAGAAAGGTGAGATAATGATCCTATCCGAGATTTCCAGCACTCCACCCCAAATTCCGGGCACGAAAATGAGCGTGTACCCCCATTCCGGGTCCAGCCATTCCGGGCTGTACCCATGGGTCGATGCCTACCGATGCAACGGGTGCAAAGCCTGCGCCAGGGGCTGTCCGTCAGACATCATCGGCTTCCATAAAGGCAAGGCGGCGATAGTCTTAGACCTATGCCTGCAATGCGGAGAGTGTTTCGATGCCTGTCCGGTGCAAGGGGCAATCTATTTCAAACTGCCGCCCGGAGCACCCACTACCGGGAATACACCGTATTTTTCAAGAATTTAGGTCTCAAATTAGCGTGGTGCAGGGTGTCCCCACCCTGCGCCAATAGTGCGGTCAAACCGCAGGGTGAGGACACCCTGCGGCACTTGAATATACCGTTCTTTTCAAAGATCTAACGCTACCTGAATCAAAATCCTAATTTCGAATCTCGAAATTCGAAATAATTTCAAAACACCAAATTCATATTTCAGAACGCGAGATGTAGGTGAATTAGCGGAATCAGGCGAATATTTCGCATTCTGAGCTTTGCCCTCTTTGGAGTTTGGGATTTCGGATTTGGAATTTGTTTAGGATTTCGAAATTCGTGTTTAGAATTTTCGCACTTTGAATCCATAAATCAGGAGGAGACTCACAATGTCCGAGAAACTGAAAACCAATTTCGTGGACCACATTTGCATCGCGGTCAAGGATGTCAAACAGGCGGAACGCGACTATGTGGATGCATTTGGCTGGAAGGTGGCGTACCGTTATGTCGATGAGCCGGAAAAAATCCGGGTCACCGGCTTCATGGTGGGACCGACCGCCATCGAGGTCATGGAAGACCTGGACGGAACCGGCGAGGTGGCGAAATTCATCCAGCGCGCCGGCGAAGGGGTGATGCTGATTAGCTACAACGTGGACGATTGCACGAAATCCCTGGATATTCTGAAGCAGAACAACGTCCGGTTGATCGACCAAAAGCCAAGGTACTTCGCCAAACACGACCGGAATTTTGCCTTCATCCATCCCAAGGCGACGCATGGGATACTGACGGAAATTATCGACGGCAAATACCAATTGTAGGAAATGTTGAATTCTGAATTGGATCCAAACCTGAAACTGCCACGGTTGCGTGATTCAATGCCAGGAGCATTCAGAATCCGGGTCTGGAGATTCTCGAATATCTCAAGACTACAATCGATTGCGCACCGGAATGCCCAAGGGCAGAGGTCTGGCGATTCAACATTCAAAATTCAAAATTCAAAATTATGAAAAGGACTGTCCTGTCTCTGGAGCAGGCTCTTACGCTTCCCTACGCTACGCAACGATTTGCGCAGTTGGGTTGGCGGGTAATCCGCATCGAACCTCCGCCTGACAAGGAAACCGGCAGGGGTGGAGATCCGAATCGATACATCGGCGAGGATACCGGCGTGGATGATCTGCACGCCTACTATATCGCGCCCAACATCGGAAAAGAAGCCATCACTCTGAATCTGAAAGCCAAAGAAGGGCAGGCACTACTGGGGAAGTTAGTGGAGAAACTCCCTGCCGATGTTTTCCTCTGCAATACGCTGCCCAAGAGGTACAAGCAGCTTGGAATCGATTACGAGTCGTTGAAACTCGCAAATCCCAATTTGATCTGGTGCGGGATTTCGGCATTAGGTCCGGATTATCCGGATGCGGCAGGGTATGATCCTGCATTGCAAGCGATGATGGGGTATATGTATTTGACCGGAGAGCCCGACCGCGATCCCATGCTCTGCGGCTTGCCGGTCATTGACTTGAAGGTGGGAGACGAAGCATTCAGTCAGGTATTGCTGGCAATGCTGGAGCAAGCGTCCGGGGATCGCACCACTGGGAAAGAGATCCACATTTCGATGGCGCAGTGCGCCGCATCCTGGTTGATTACAGCCCTTCCCCAGCTGCAGTTCGTGACCGACGATTCGAAGCTATTTGGTCGCAGCGGGAATGAACACCGGAGTTTCATCCCATGCAACTGCTACCCGACAAAGGACGGATATGTATATCTGGCGATCGGGAATGACTTGCAGTGGGCCAAGTTGACGCAAATCAAGGGATTCGAGCATATCGACAAGCCTGACAGAAAGACCAATCGCGGGCGTCATGCTGACAAAGACAATATCTATGCCGATATCCGAAAAGGGCTTCAAAATTATACAACTGACGATTTCTTAAGGATTTGCACAGACTTGAATCTGGCAGCCGCGCCCGTGCATTCGATCCTAGAGGTCGCCCAGTTGGATTTCGTGAAGAAATACATGCTCGGGACGCAAATCCCTTCCGGCAGACAAGTCTCGCTATTCCCCGCCTCTGTCCCGACAGAATTCCTTTCGAAAAACGAATATTCGATGAAGCTGGCTCCCAGACTGGGGGAACACAACGGCTTGATCTACAGGGAGATCGGACTCACGGATCAGGAGATCCAGAAGTTGAGGGACGATGGAATCATCTAATCCGTCAGGTGGGGACACCTGACGGCACAGGCGAAGGACAAGCGAGCCTCTGACACAATGGTTAAGTTTTCGGAAATCATAGAAGCGCCTCCGGGCAGAAAATTCGTTTTGCAGGGGAATGCCGCATTTGCTTTGGGCATGATCCATGCCGGCTATCATGCGGCAACTGGATATCCCGGAACACCGAGCACCGAGGTGATCGATCGATCGTTAGCTCTTGCGCAAGATAGAATCAAGGTGGGCTGGTCGGTGAATGAAGCCGTGGCGGTCTCGACCGCGGTGGGTCATGCCATGGCGGGTCATGATGTCGTCGTGACCATGAAGATACCAGGCGTCTTCCAAGCGGCGGACGCCATTTCTACCTCGGCTTTCTTTACCGGAAAAGCGGGAGCGCTCGTCATATATGCCGCCACCGATTATGTACCGTCCAGCACCCAGCATGTCATCGATCCCCGACATTTTTTCTACTCATCGCGCCTGCCGGTCCTGGAACCCCGCAATCATCAGGAATTGTACGACATCGCCTGGACTGCCGCCGACATAAGCCGGCAATTCAATACTCCGGTGATCATATTGGCATCGGGAATCCTGGCTCATTCCGAAGCATTGGTCCTGACGAAGGAACCGCGGACGGTGACGCCACGCGAATTGTTGGAGAATGTGCATGATTGGATGTTGCTACCCAATCTCGCGCGGGCGAATTATAACAAGGTCACTCTGGAACGAATTCCCGCTGTCAAGAAATGGTGCGAAACGAGCGATTTGGCTACGGCAACCTTTGGTGCCGATAACTGGGGGATCATCGTCAACGGCGAAGCCGAAATCATCGTGCGGGAGGCTTTGAAGTGCGTCGATGCCGATCCCTCGATCCTGTCTCTTGCCATCACGAATCCGCTGCCGGAAAACCGAATCAGGGGATTCGCCGGGAAGATCAAGGGGAATCTGTTCGTCATCGAGGACGGACACAGATTCCTCGAAGAGAGAATACGGTTAATGGGAGTTTCCGCAATCGGAAAAGACGATTTGAGCACTATCACCAATTGGACGCCGAAAGACGTGCTGGAATTCCTGGCAAGACATGGTGCGGTTGCCTGCAAACCATCAGACAAGGGCGTCGCGATTCCGCCACTTCCCAGACCTCCATCGATTTGCCCGGGCTGCCCGTACAAGGCGTTCGCATTGGCGGTCAGCAGACTGAAAAAACGGAAGAAACTGTACGCGTCTTTCGGTGATATCGGATGTTCGACGTTGTTGTATTTCCTGGACGCTTTGGACACGGTATCCTGTATGGGCGCCTCGGATTCGATTCGCCAGGGATTCGTCTTGTCGCGACCCGATATGGCGAATCAGGTCATCAGCGTCATCGGCGATTCGACCGAATGCCATGCCGGATTGGATTCCACCAGAAATGCCGTGTTCCGAAATGTCCCCGGCGTCAAGGTCATCCTGGATAACTACACCACAGCCATGACCGGCGGACAGCCGGCGCCCAGTTCGCCTGAAAATCTGGAAGGCCAACCGCATAAATTCAGCCTCAGGCGAGCCATTGAAGCCGAAGGCGGCAGAACTGTCGTGGTCAATGCGTTTGACCTCAAGGCGGTCGAAAAGGAGCTGAAAGAATCCCTCAAACTGGCGGAGCAGAACGTCTTCTCAACTCTCATCCTTGAAGGCGTATGCATCCACGATGTCGAAGCCGAGAAGCTTATAGGACGACTGGAATTCGACTACGAATTGTGCCGCACCTGCGACTTATGCGACATTTGTCCCGGAATCGAATTCGATGACCAGAGAAAACCGCATTTTACCAGCCTGTGCACCAATTGCGCAGGCAATCCGCAGGTGTGCATGCAGCGATGCCCATTCAATGCCATCGTCGTCCGTGATGTAACGAAAGAAGCAAAAACGCCTCTTCCCCGCCCTGCAAAGGCGGAAGAAATATCGGAAATGCGGATTGCCAAAGAAAACCTGCCAGCCTCATTACGAGTTGCTATCCGAGGGATAGGCGGTCAAGGGAATTTGTTCTTCGGCAGGGTACTTTCGGAAGTCGCAATGCGGACGCCGTATGCCGACACCTACATCATCAAAGGCGACACCCACGGCATGGCGCAGTTAGGCGGTCCGGTGATTTCCACCTTCGCTTGCGGGGAGGTGTACTCGCCGGTGCTTGCGCCGAATTCCGCCGACGTGCTGATCGCGATGGAAATGAGTGAAGTCCTGCGTCCGGGATTTCTGGAACTGCTGAAGCTTGACGGCACGATCATCTTGAACGACTTCGCTGCGCTGCCGGTGAACGTGACTAAAGAGCAGTATCCCCCGATGGAGGAGATCGAAAAGGCTCTCGAAGGCTATCGGATCTTGAAAATCGACGCGAACAAACTAGCCAATGACGTCGGCGATCCGTTCGGCAGGACGGCGAATGTGATTGTTGTCGGTTTGCTATCGACTATCAAACCCTTCAGCGATATTCCTGAGGGAATCTGGAAAGCAGCATTGCTGGCGGTGTCGCTGAATGATTTCGCCAGATCTAAAAATATATTAGCTTTTAGAAAAGGCAGAGATTGCCTATTTTGTTAACGGATATGAAATGTGGGTCGCATAGGTTGCTCACGACCCAACTATTTGCCCAGACCTTCAAAATAAGAGAGTACTATTGGCTATTGGTTTATCGCGAAGACCTTGCAATTCTTGTTAGGCATGAAAATGCTGAATAGCGTGATCAAAAAGCTACTTACGTCAACCCGAAAAGTTATTTCTCTATCGAAAGACTATGTTGTGTTTTCTGGCAGCATACTTCCTGCACCTGATATAAGATGGTGCGGTCCAGAATTTAAGGACAATTCCTACTACTTGCAATCAACTGAATCCGAGGCGACGCGTTTGGTCACTCAATTTGGCTGCAATAAAAATAGTCGGATTCTGGATATTGGCTGTGGGCAAGGCCGTTTACCTATTGGCATTTTGCGAGTGATTGGTGAGTTGGATTACACAGGAATTGATGTTGATGCCAAATCCATTAATTGGTGTAAGCACCATATAGAATCCAAGCATCCATCGTTCAAATTTTATCATTATAATATCGCCAATGCCAGGTATAACAAACGGGGAGTATCTCTAAGGGAAAGCTTTAGATTTGGCCTACCGGACAACAGCATTGATATAATCTATCTATTTTCTGTGTTTTCTCATATGACTGAAGCAGATATGCGCATATATTTGTCGGAGTTTAGACGAGTACTTGATAGTGAAGGAAAGGTTTTTTTCACGACATTTGTTGAGGAAAAGGTTCCGAACTATTCGATAAATCCCGATGGATATGTTTTCAATAGGTGTTCTGGTAACCTACATGTTGTGCGATACGAAAAGAATTACCTTTTTACAATCATCCGTGAAAATGGATTCATTGTTGAGAAATTTACGCACAGAACCGAAGCGGACAATCAGAGTACAATTTATCTGGGCAAAAAACACTCCTGAGATATTGTTCCAGTTTACAGTAATTCATTTATATCTCGAGTTGTAAATAGGATTGTTGTTCGTCTTAGGTAGGAAACTCCATGTAGATTTTATATGAGAACATCTCATTATGGTATGTTGAAAATGAGTGGAATTATGCCTCATATCTGAAAATATAATCTATCATGAAGTAAATGAGTCGACAATCTATGGGATCTAAGATCACCAAAGTCAATTTCACAATCAACGGCAAACCGATGGAGATGGAGATGCCCCCATCGATGTTGCTGATTGATTTGATACGGGATGGGCTGGGGTTGAAGGGGACGAAGCCGGGATGCGGGGAAGGGGAATGCGGGGCGTGTACGGTGCTTGTCAACGGGGAGCCGGTGAATTCCTGCTTGTATCTGGCGGTCAATACCGACGGTAAAGAAATCACCACCATCGAAGGATTAGTAAGTGACAATGGGGAACTCGATCCCGTTCAGGAAGCCATGATCCAGTACGGGGCTATCCAATGCGGCTTCTGCACGCCGGGGATGGTGATGACAATTAAAGCCTTCCAGGAGGAATGCAAGAAGTCAGGTGTAATCCCCGACCGGGATACGATTAAGAAAGCGCTCGAAGGGAATTTGTGCCGGTGTACGGGGTATGTGAAGATTGTGGAGGCGGTGGGATCATTGATCAAGTGATCAACTCATTGTTCGATTGTTCAATTGTTCAATTGTTGGTGGAGAGGACAATCCAATGGAAAAGAAGTATCTGAAATTGAATGATATTGATGCATATAAGACGGCGTTCAGATTGAGTAATTATGTGTGGGTGATAGTCACGAAATGGAATAATTTCGCCAAGAATACCATTGGGCAACAATTCGTTAGAGCGGCGGATTCGATCTCCGCCAATATTGCTGAAGGATTTGGGCGGTACACCAAAAAGGATAAGATCAAATTTTATAGGTACAGTAATGGTTCAATTATGGAGTCATTGGACTGGAACGAGAAATCCATTGTGAGAGGCATATTGTCAGAAGAGGAATACAATCATATAATTAGTGAGCTTAAGAAGCTCCGCAAAGAACTGAACCAACTCATCAAATTCACCGATCAGAGACTGTCCATTTAACGACTCAACAATCGAACAATGAAACAATCGAACAATCAGGCGAAGCTGAAAGTAATCGGCACCCCAACTCCCAAATTGGATGCCAGGATCCGCGTCACAGGGAAAGCCGTCTTCGGGCATGATGTCATGTTGCCAAATATGCTGTATGGAGCAATCCTGCGCACCAAATATCCGGTGGCGGAAATCGTATCGATTGATACGTCGAAAGCTAAGCAGCTCCCTGGCGTGGTGTGCGTGATTACAGCCGACGACGTGGACGTCAATAACATTAGTTACAAACGCGATCATCCGATCTTGAAAAAGGGGCAGGTCAATTGCATTCGGGATGAGATCGCGGCGGTGGCAGCCACGGCGAAGGAGATTGCCCAGAAAGCGCTGAGCCTGATTGAGGTCAAATATCGCGTCAAAGAAGGTATCTTCGATCCGTTCGAAGCCTTGAAAGACAACGCCCCTCAAATCAACAAATTTGCAAAGGATGAAGAGCATAAGAACATCGCGCATGCGTTTCATTACGAGCACGGAAATCTTGAGGAGCAAAAGACAAAGAGCCATGTCATCGTAACGCAGCGCTATACACTGCCGCGGGTAACACACTGCTGTCTTGCAACCTGCGCCATCACCGCCGATTATTCGAAAACGGAGAAACGGTTGACCCTATACAGCGTCACCCAGGTTCCGTTCTTGTATCAACGGGATATGGCACATGCGTTAAAGACGGAACCGTCGAATATTCGGATCATACAGCCGGTGATCGGCGGAGGATTTGGCTCGAAGCTGGATATGTATCCCTATGAGCCGATTTGCGCCTTGCTGGCGATGAAAGCCGGGCAGCCGGTACAGATCGTGTACAGCCGCGAAGAAGAATTCATTGCGTCGCCGACCCGGCAGCCCATGGTCATGGATGTGACTGCTGGAGCTGATAAGAACGGGCGATTCACTTTCCGGGAAGCGAAAATCATCAAAGACAACGGAGCCTACACCTCGTGGGGCGCCACCACGCCTTTCGTCATGATGCAGACTTTCTCCTCGCTGTATCAAGTCCCCGCCTGCAAATTCGATTCCTATGCGGTCTATACCAACAACCCGTACGCCGGATCGTTCCGGGGATATGGCAATCCTCAAGCTACCTTTGCGGTGGAACGCACCATCGACTTGTTGGCTGAGGAACTGGGGATGGATAAGGGGGAAATCCGTTTAGTTAATGCAAATTTCCAGGGCGAGGTGACCGGACAAGGGTTAACCTACGTGACCTGCGGGCATAAGGACGCTCTGAAGATGGTCATCGACAAGAGCGGCTACCGGAATAGAAAACCAAGTCCGGATTCCGGAAGATACCGACGCGGAATCGGATTCGCCTCGATGCTGCATGTGGGCGGAGGCGCCAAAATCTACCGGTCGGATGGGTGCGGGACCACCGTCAAATTCGATGCCTATGGGTATCTGACCATCATCACCGGTTCCACCGAGATCGGACAGGGTTCGGAAACGGTGCTTGCCATGATTGCCTGTGAAGAATTGGGGGTAGGTATGAGCAAGATCCGAGTAATCAACTCCGACACGGATGTCAAGCCCTGGGACGTGGGAGTGCATGCGTCTCGGACGAGCTTCGTGGCAGGAAACTCGCTTCTCGGCGCGATCAAGATATTGAAGCAAGACAAGATTTCTCCGAAAGCCGCCGAGCTGTTGAGAACCGTCGTCGATGACCTGGAATATGCCGGAGGATCCATCACGTCTCGGAAGACAGGCAATACTATCAAGATTGACAAAGTCATCCGGGAGATCCATTTCCGCCAGCCGAACGATTTGTGCATCGCGTCATATTACTACGAGCCGGGCAGCGAATTCCAGGACAGGGAATACAAGGGGCAGGTGTCCAGCACCTATGCCTTTGCGTCCCAGGCGATTGAAGTCGAAGTCGACACTTATACCGGAAACGTGAAGGTTCTGGATGTGTACGTGGCTCAGGATGTGGGCAAGGTGTTGAACCCCCTGGGATTGGCGGGTCAAATCGAAGGCGGCGTCGTGATGGGAATGGGCTATGCGCTGACCGAGGAGTTGATCCTGGAAAAAGGGATGGTATTGAATCCCAGTTTCCACGATTACAAGCTGCCGACAGCGGGCGATATTCCGCAAATCCATTTCTGTCCGGTGGAGACCATTGATCCTCACGGACCTTATGGCGCCAAAGGAGTGGGCGAGGCGCCTCTGATTCCGACACCTGCGGCGATCGCAAATGCCGTATCTAACGCCATCGGAGTCCGGATCGACAGTCTGCCGATTACGCCGGAAAAGGTGTTAAGAGCGCTGGCGGAGAGGAGATGATTGGATCGTGCTGTCATGTGCCCTCACGTGACAGCCACTAATTCCGTCAGGTGAGGACACCTGACGGCACCAACGGCAAAATGTACTGAGGGCGTTGAAAGACAAAGATAGGGGGAAATGAGACAATTGACCCCCCTTATGTTCCCCCCTACTGTCGTAGAGGGGAAGCTCTCACGTGCCGCAGGGTGTCCTCACCCTGCGGCAGCTGTCGGGTGGGGACACCCGACAGCACAGAATTGGATCGTGCTGTCATGTGCCCTCACATGACAGACGCTAATTCCGTCAGGTGAGGACACCTGACGGCACGCGCAACAAGAAAAATAAGAGACCATGAGTTTCAAGGTCATAAGCCCCAAGACGACGGATAAGCTGCATCAGGCAATCGCTGAAAACCAGGGCAGGAATTTCCGATTCTGCGCCGGCGGCACCGATGTCTTGTTGGAGATCAAAAAGAATCCACAAGAGGATTTGACGCTTGTCAACCTGGCGCAGCTTGTGGACGACGGCTTCACGACGACCGAACCGAGCGCTGACCAAATCAGAATCGGCGCTCTGGTCACAGCCCACCAAATTGCTCATGATGAGAGGTTGCGCCAGCATTTCCCTGTCTTATGCGAAGCCGCCATTCGGCATGGGTCGCGGCAGATTCGTCAAGTGGCGACAGTGGGAGGAAATCTGTGCACGGCTTCGCCCGCGGGTGACATGGCTTGCGCCCTGGTCGCGTTGGAAGCGAACTGCGAAATATTGTCGACCAAAGGGACTGTCAGGACGATCCCGATCGACAATTTCTTCACTGATGTCCGAAAGACCGATTTGAAAAAAGACGAGGTCCTGCGGAGCATCGTAGTTCCTTTGGATCACGCGTCAGAAGTGCACTCCGGCTTTGTCAAAGTCGGCGCCAGGCGTTCCATGGAATGTGCGGTGGTATCGTTGGCGTACCATATCCGGATGGACGACGATCATCGAATCATTCGTGCAGGCATCGCCATCGGCTCGGCTGCCCCGACCATCAGATTTGTCTCCTCAGCCTGCGATTACCTCAAGGGAAAGACAATGCCTCAGCTCAACGGGACAATCGAGCAATCGAACAATCGAACAATCGGAGAGGCGGAATGCGATACCTTTGCTCAAAAGGTCCTGGAATACGCATCCCCGATCTCGGATATTCGCGGCTCGGCATGGTATCGTTCCCAGGTGCTTTTCAACATCAGCAAGAGCATACTTTCATAGAGTGGCTCGATCAAGAGCCAGGGATCCAACAATCGAACAATTGAGCAATCGAACAGTGGTTCAAGGGATTGCAGGTTGCCACCATGAGCACTGAAGCAGAAAGACTCTCGGAAATTATCAAGCTATCACAAAACGAGAATCCGTTTGGCGCCTCTCCTCGAGCTTTGAAAGCCATCGAGGAGAATCTCCACCTCGTGTTTCGGTATCCGGATCTCTTGCACGTCGTCAAGCTGCGTCAGAGATTAGCGGAGGTCCACAAGGTCGTGCCGGAGAATATTGTGATTTCCGCGGGCTCGGTATCGTTGATCGATATGTGTATCAAGGCGTTTGCGGCATGCGACGAAAACGTTGTGACCACGGAGAAAACGTTCGTCGCCTATGGCACATTGTCCAAGATCAACCGCCGAGGATGCCGATTCGCAAAGCTGGTGAGGAATACCGTCAATCTGCAAAATATCGCCTCCCTGTGCGACGACAAGACCAGAGTCATCTTCATTGCCAACCCCAACAATCCCACCGGAACGATCATCTCGCACGCTCCTTTCAAGCAGTTCCTGGAAAAGCTACCGCCCCAAGTCTTCGTGGGAATCGACGAAGCCTACGTGGATTATGTGAGCGACAAATCGTATCCGGACTCGCTTGAATTGCAGAAGACATTTGCCAATCTGATCATTTTCCGAACCTTCTCAAAGATCTACGGTCTGGCGGGACTCCGAATCGGCTATGCCATCGCACATCCTGACATCATCAAGGAGCTGGAACAAAGTCGGACTCCATTTTCCGTCATTAGTCTGGCAGCGATAGGAGCGCTGGCGGCGTTGGATGACGTCGAATATGTCCGGGAATGCAGAGCCGTCAATGAGATAGAGCGGGATTTCCTGTATCACGAATTAAGCGGCATGGGCTTCAACGCAACGCCCTCTCAAGGGAATTTCCTGATGGTGGAATTTGACAATAACGACGAAAAGGAAGACATATACAACCTGTTAATCGGCAAGGGAATTCTGGTCAGAAGGTTGGAACCATTCGGGGTCGAGAACGGGCTACGGATTGGAGTGGGGCGTCCGAACGAAAACCGGCAGTTGCTTGAGGTCTTGAAATCCCGAACTTCCCATATATTGCCCCCCAAGGCGCAGAAGCAAAAAATGTAGGAATACAGAACATCACGCTGAGACGCAGAGACTGCACGGAAAAGAGAGCCATTGGAATCTTCCCTACGTGCTCTGTGCCTTTGCGTGAGCCTTATCGATCATTGCCTGGAGCACACATAGGGAATTCAACCATTACAAATTCTTCCTCCGGCGGAGTATCAGCCGTGATCCGGAAGCATCCTCTGGCGACGCTATTAGTTATCGCAGGAACGTTGCGACTACTGGCAGTCGTTTTTGCCAAAGGATACATGGCTTCGGATGATCACTTCGTAGTAATCCAGGTGGTTGCCGACTGGCTCAGTGGAATACCGGTCTGGTTTCGTGATGCGACTCCCATAGTTCGAGGGGTCAGCTACCAATATGTGATCTATGTCTTGATGTGGCTGCTCAAAATGATCGGAATAACCGATCCGTCGGTCGTCATGGCTATCAATCGTCTGCTCCACGCCATGTGGTCGATGACGATTATTCCCATGGTGTACTTTGGCTTGAGACACTTCGCGGATCAACGTGCCGCCTGGTACGGCGGTCTCCTGGCGAGCATACACTTTCTGGTGCCGTTCTTTTCTGTTCGTAACATGATTGAGGTAGCATGTCAGCCCCTTCTGTTCGCCGGCATCATATTGATTGAGGTCGAACTGAAGCGTGAGAGCAAGCCCAGATGGATGTTTCTCGGGGGGATTTTCTTGGGCGCCGCCTTCATGATCAGGATCCAAACCGCCGTGTGCGCGATGGCGGTCTTTTTTGTGCTGCTGGCAATGAGGAGGTGGAGGGAGCTACTTTGGTTCTCCCTGGGCGCTTTGACAATGCTTTTGATCCAGGGGCTGATTGACTATATCTCCTGGGGCATGTTCTTGAGTTCGGTGTTTCATACCCTGAGCTTTCAGTCCAGGATGATCCACGCCTATGTAACTAACGAGTGGTATACGCACATCTTGACTATCCTGGGCATCCTGATCCCGCCGTTTTCTCTTCTCCTGATTCCGTGGACTGCTGCGACCATCAAGAAATTGCCGGTTACGTTCTGGGCGGTTGTGGCATTTGTCGTAGTACATAGCGTAATTCCTCAGAAGCAGGAACGTTACCTGCTGCCGATACTCCCCCTGCTGATATTCCTTCTGACCGCTGGCTGGTCAATGGTCAAGTGGCGTGACCGTGGCTTTGTTCGAGCACTCTGGAATTGGATGTGGGCGGTCAACCTCGTACTACTGCCAATCACGACATTCAACTATTCTCAGAAGGCACGAGTCGAGCCGCTTGTCATATTGAGCCATGCGCCAAATGTCAACAAGATAGTGGTCGATGCGACGCAAAAGCCGGTGTGGCTGCCGACGTATTATTCGAAGAAACCATTGTCCGAATTCCAGTACATCTTCAAAGAAGCGGACTATGATACTTTGTCTTACAAGCTGAGCGTATTGGAGCAAGAGCAACCGCATCCTTACTCACACGCCATCATCTTCAACGACCGTGATCCGGAACCGCAACGGAAGCGCCTCGAATCGATCCTGGGTACGTTGACCCTGGAAAAGCACATGCGCCCCAGCCTGGCGGATTGGATCTTGCATAGGTCCAATCCCAATTTCAACCATAGCAAGGAATCGTGGCTGTATTCGATCGATTGATCGACTAAGCGGATTGGAATTAGGCTAAAGAGGGAAAAAGGCTGACGTCGGTGTGAGGAAGGAAAAGCGCGGCGGTGTACATGTCCATATAGCCGGGTTCGGAACTCAAGTCAATATACGTCATACTTCTGGCAATTTGAAGCAGCTTGTCACGGTGTGATTTTGAGATAAGCGCCAGATGCGCGCCGGATAATGATGTATTACCAAGATATTCGTACTTTTCGAGGCCGATATCGGGAAGTAATCCAATCATAACAGCATTCTTGAAATTCAAATGGCTGCCGAAGCCGCCAGCTACATATACTCTTTCTATATCGGACATCGTCAATCCCACGTTCTTGAGCAGCAATGCGCAGGCGGAGTAGATGGCGGCTTTGGCTCGCATGAGGTTGGCGATATCCTGTTCCGTGATAACGATGTCTTTTCCGGTGGCGGTTGCTTCCGCAGCTGCGACCACAAGAGAACGCTGGTTTCGAACGCTGCGGATACGACCGGCTTTCCCGTCCATCGCAATCTTTCCGTCACGACCGATCACGCCATTCTTGAATAGCTCCGCCACCAATTCGATCAAGCCTGACCCGCAAAGCCCTCTCGGCTTCCCACCGCCGATTACTTGGAAATCTACTTTGTCGCCTTGATCTTTGACCGTCACACCCTCTATCGCACCGGTGGCGGCTCGCATACCGCATTTGATCCCCACTCCTTCAAATGCAGGACCTGCGGAACACGCGCAACCAATCATCCAATCATCGCCCATCACCACCAATTCGCCATTGGTTCCAATGTCGATGAAGAGTGCGACGCCACGATGGCTGCGATGATGCCGCGTGTACAGCACGCCTGCGGTGATATCGCCGCCGACATAACTGCCGACGCATGGTGAGAGGAATATCACAGCATCCCGATTGACGTGCAGCCCCAAATCGTTTCCGGCGAGCATTGGGACCATCGTCACTGCCGGATTGTACGGTTCCTCCCTGACATATTTGGGATTGATACCAAGCAAAAGATGGGTCATGGTGGTGTTGCCAGAAAACACGGCGCTCACGATCTCATCGGGCAAGATGCCACGTTTTGTCAGCACCATATTCAACAATCGGTTGATCGTCCTGAGCACTCGCTTGTGGAGGTCCTGCAATCCTCCTGATTTCTGCGAGTATATGATCCTGGAAATGACGTCGGCGCCGCATTCCATCTGACCGTTGTAAGCTGACGCCTTCTCGAGGGTCCTTCCGGAATTCAAATCCACTAACTTCAGAGCCACGGTCGTGGTTCCGATATCGCATGCCATGCCATAATGCCGACCGGTCGTATCGCCAGACTCAATTCTGATTACCGACCTGCCGCAGTCTTGATTGACAACTGTGATCGTGGCTTCTGTGGCGTCCCCGTGGGCGACCTTCGGCAAGCCTTTCAGCGGTGATAGTGTCCAAGAAATGTCCTGTGATGGTGGGAAATCGCGTGCAATACTCTGAAGGTCCGAGCCACCTTTCCGAAGAATCCCCTCCTCGATTTGCACGACCATTTTTCTGGACAGTGGGCTTGGCTCAAGTCCCAAAGCAATATCCTCGTCAGCAGCGATGTCCGGAATGTAGCCCCTGTCGGAGGCTGATTGCGCTGTCTCCGGAATCATCACGGTGATGTTGCTCTGTACCGTCGCCTGGCAGGATTGCACATATCCTTCTTCGATCTGTTCCGGGCTTAGCAACCTGGATTCTTGCCACAGTACGCGACCATCCTGAATCTGGACGGCGCACGTTGCGCACGTTCCCTGTCCGCCGCATTCCGCCTCCAGCCACACGCCGGCTTGCTGGAGCGCTTCCATCAAATTGGCTCCAACCTCGACGGCAATCTCAGTGTTCTGCGGCAGGATTCGTATTGATGGCACTGGCGGGTTTCCCGCGAAATATGTGCTCACGTGCCGGCAGACGCCTTCGTCTACCAGCGAATGACACGAACCGCTGGCAGATGCCCTCGTCTGCCAGTAAGGACTGTTATCGTTTCAAATAGTGCTTGAGGAATGGGTCTAAGTCGGCGGCTTCCTGGGGTCCCACGATGACTTTCCAGTTCGGCATGGCTTCTTCCAAATCTCCGCTGATGCTGGCGACATAGCCGGGCAGGATGATGTCCCGCGTCTTGACTCGTTCTTCCAAGCCGATTTCCTTAGCGAATTTCCCGATCTTGTCCGCGGAGAATTTGCCCGCCGCCCAGGCGGTCAGCACGCTCATGCCTTCGCAATCCGGCACCAGGAGCCACCCCGAAGTACCCGCATTTTCGATCTCGCCGGACACAATGAAGTATGTCAACGAGAAGTTGGTGGTCACGAACACAGGCGAATCCGGCTTTGGCTCGCCCACCGCATAGAGTTTTGGATCCACTTGTATCGGCTTCTGAGGATCGGTGAAGATATTCTGCCGGAGAGTCAACAATGTCAACATCAATTCTTTGCTGAAGCTCGGAATGATCAGGAGGCTGGTGTATTTACACATCCCAAGCACGGCGTCAGCCAGAATTTCGACGTCATCGCCTGAGTCGAGAAACCAAGCCTGAGGGAAACCGAACGTCTTGAAACCCTTTCGAACCGCCGCCCGTCTGAGGGTGGTGCTATTCTGGAGCCGGTCGGAGGCACCATCGGAGTTCAAATTCAGTACAAGGTTCTTCAGTCCGCGCTTTGTGATATTTTCCACCGTGACTGCCATATCCTGGACGGATTCGGAACTGACAACTAATCCGGCTCCGTCTTCTACGACCATCTCGACGAAGGGATCGATGCCCGTTTTGCCGGGATGGATGATGGGCTTTTTGCCGTTCAGTATCCCCCTTGCAACTTTGACAGTCTCAACATCCGAGCAATCCAGAATCAACGCTTTCGATGTGTTGGCAGCGGCTGCTTCGACTGCCTTCAAGAACCGTTCGCGGCTGCCCGAGACATTTGATACGCACAAAGCATCGACCTGCAATCGTTCCCCCACGCGCTCCAGCACATATTCTTCCACTTCTCGAACCTTGGAACCGATCACTTTCGGATCATCGGTGTCTCTTAGCTGTACCGCAATGGCAGTCTGGTGGTAGAACGTTTTTTCGTGGCGGAACATCTCCGTTTCCCCCCCGATTTCGAAAGCGTTAGCGCCGAAGCCAATTTTCAAGGTCTGCATCGGCGGCTCGCTGGCTGCACCCAACACCGTCTTGGCTTCCTCCGAAGCGTGAGGACATTCGCTAAGTTCCGCTCGTTTCTGCGCCAGCTTCATAGCGAACGCCAGACAAGTCGGCACTCCGCAATCGCCGCAATTGGTCCTTGGCAGCAGCTTGTATATTTCCAGTCCGGTCATTGCCATGAGTTGCTTTCTTCAATGCGCCGTAGGGGCTTAGCATGCTAAGCCCCTACAAGTCTCCCCGTCAGATGCTAACACCTGCCTTGCTCAATTCCTGGATCTTTCGCTGGATGACCTTAACCGCCAATGGATGATACATCACCAACAGTTCGGCTCCAGCCAGCATCAGACTCATCGCCGTGGCGATTTCCCAATAGGCGGAGCGGAGTTTCTCGCTTCCCCACAGCGGATTATCCTGTTCCGGCGCGACGGCTTCCTTGCATCGGGAGCATTCATAGCCTGGAGTGATCATCATCGGCATGCGAAGCATGTCATCGCCCGCCAATCCGTCCAATCGGATGCGCTCCATGATGGAATAGGTGTATTCCAGTCCATATCCCACCGGACTGGACAACGGATCCATCACAATCTTATCCGCCGGAAAATCCATGCCTGTCAGTTGGATGTTCAATTGTTTCGCGATGTTGACGTCAATGGGAGACTGCGCTACCACGCAATGCCCGTGCGCCAGACACACCGCGGCAATAGTTCGGTAGTTGTCCTTTTCCACCCAGTTGATGAGGCAATTCTCGCCTGCTGTCGCCTCGGCGACCTTACGCATCACCTCGTTGACCTTATTGAAATTGGCATGACCCGTGATGATCAAAGGCACACCGACGCTTCGCAGCACTTCTTGCACAACAGCCACTGCCCGCTCCGCAGACCTATCCCCCTTGTCGGGATGGGTGCCGTCTAATCGCACGCTGATCATTTGCGCGCCATACTTCTCGACACATCGTCTCGCCATCTCGCCAGGCTTATCGATGACGTCTCCGTAGTATTCGAGCAGCGTCGCTGGATATCGAGAAGGCGGCGAATCAAAGACCTCCATGGCGATGACAGGAGGATGGGGCAACTTGCCTTCGAAATAATGGAACTGGATCGCGGCGGCGCCGCCAATCGTGACTCTGGAAGTCCGAGTGCCTCCTTCGTTAGAGGTGGCACCGATTGTCACTGTACGTATCGAGCTTGCCCACGTTTCTTTTGGAATCTCAAACTGCATCTTGTGGCGCTCTGTATCTTCTGATGCAGGGGCTTAGCATGCTAAGCCCCTACTGATTAAGCCCCTACCGAGTTGGCAAACAGTCTGGTCATCATGGTATCAACTGTTTTGTGCAATACAGATGTCGATGGCAGGGAATATGTGGGACACCCGTCGGCATCGTTGCTTCGTACCGACTTATCATCCGCTAGGACAGTCAAGAGTCCCAGCCCTTCTTTCCGTATCTCAGCCTCAACCGAAGGATTGAGTCCTCCGCTGGCCTGGTTGATCACCAGCCACTTCTGCCCCACCCTTGTGTCCAATTCTTGCAGAAGTCGGCTGATCTTGCCCGCTGCCTGCACTCCTCTGACTGTAGGATCGGAAACGACCAGCAAGTAATCTATATGCTGCGCAGTCCGACGGCTCAGATGCTCCATCCCCGCCTCATTGTCGATGACAATGTAATCATAGTTGTCCGACAGCGCCTTCAGAATATCGCGGAGCAGGTTATTGGCGTAGCAATAGCAGCCTGGTCCCTCCGGACGACCCATCGTAATCAAATCGAAATTGGGTGTTTCGACCAATCCTTGATGTATCTTGTACTCCAGGAACTGCTGTTTAGTCATGCCGTGCGGAATGTCGCCCACCTTCTGCTTCATCTCTTCACGGATATTGCCGATCGGTTGACCCACATCCACTCCCAGCAACTCATTTAGATTAACGTTGGCATCGGCGTCCACAGCCAATACCGAGCGACGTCCTCGATCATTCAGCCATCGGACAATTAGCGCCGCGATGGTGGATTTGCCTACCCCGCCTTTGCCCGAAATTGCGATAGTGATTGGCATGACTTGGGCTCAAACACTCAGGAAAATTCAGAACAAGGATGGCATGGACAACGCAGGATGGTTGACGGTGGCGAGGTAATTCATCACCTCTTCTTCCGTATTGGCAACGGTTTCGTCCGCGACCATGTCCACGAAATTCTCGATACCGTGTTCCGCAGCACGGGCATTGATGACGTCAGCCAGTTCCTCTTTCAGGCTTTTGTGCATCCACACGAGTCTTCGGATCCCGCCCTCGGCACTGACGAATTTCCGGCTCCCGACATATTGCTTGCTGTGCCCGATGAAGCCAGGCGTCTGCAGCCCGCCTCCGACCGTCCCTGCCAACGTCGAAAACTTCATCCCACAGGGCGTCATGTCCAGGTATTCGCGATACACGGTCATGATACCATTGCACATCGGGAGGATGCAGCTAATGCATTCGAAGCACCCGCAGGATGTCATCGGAAAATCCATGATGCTGTAACAATTGAACGCTTCCAGGGTCTTGTGGGAATTCTTGAACACGTACTCGTTGACGCCAGCCCACTGCCCCTTGACGTCGTCGATCAACCTGCCTTTGGGCACTGGTTGATTGGCTCCTGCCGGTTTGATTTCGTGCGCCGCTTTTCCGTCCAGCCAGTTATATGCGCCGCACAGTCCGGACCGTTCCGGTGTGATGATGCAGACATGGTTCGGTGCAAATGACTGGCACAGCAGGCAGGAGTAGTAGGTTTCCACCGATTTGTCCGTCAGACCTGCCATGCGCTCATCGCGCTCACGGTATATCTCACGAGCCCCGTTGATTCGGTTCAGGACCTCCTCCCTATCGGTGATAACCGTCACCTGCACCTTATCTACAATCGCCCCGTATTCGCTGTGATACTTCGCGTGGATAACCGATCCGAAATGCTTGAATTTGAATCCTGCTTGCTTCGCCTCTCTGCTGATCCTCACCCAATTGATGTCCCTCTGCCCCATGTGGAAAACGCCGTGGGCGCAATTCATGAAGTCATGGATCTGGCGTTCCAGAATCGGCTCGAAATCCCGCTGCATCTTTCGCCCCGCCACTTCGACCCAGAATGCCAACGGAATCGAGGCGCCTTCCTTCACGTCGTCAATGTCGGGTCCGACCACGGTGATCTTCCCGTCTTCCACTTCGTGCAACTCTCGCGACATCGTGTATTCAAATCCGGGGTTGGGGGTGCCCGCCAGTTCCACGTACATGTCTTCTTTCCGGACGCGTTCGCCTTGGAATGCCGGTCCGAACGGCACGGGAATCGGGACTTTGGAAATACTAATCTTCAATCCTCGGACTTCGATCGCTTTCGACACGATCTTGTCGTGCTCGACCGGCGAGACAACATGTTCGTAAGTGCATATTCCCGAGGGCAGAATTTGACCAATGTCCGTGTCGGCGATGGTTGGGAATCCGAAATTGATGGCGCCGGCAGCCTGGGCGTGCTTTTCGTCGTCCACCGGACCGAAAGCCAGTACGAAGGCGAAAATGCGATTCTTGTTGTACTGCAGAACCCGTTGGTAGTCGCCCGGTTTGGCGCTGCCAAATGACAATGCCGCGCGAGTCGCAAATCCCAAAGCATGCACTGTGGCAGCCACATCGTCCCCAAAAGGCACCAGACGGGTGTCCCATCCCAGTTGCACCCCCTCTTCCTGAAGCTGCTCCGCCATGGAAAATCCATCAGTGCTGGCAGACATGAAGACGTACAGATTCTTCTCCTGCAGCTCCCGGGCAATCTTGACAGCGATTTCGTTGGTGGGACACTTGCCAACGACAGCGGCAAAACCAGGAGCCGTCCCGTCCACGAATTCTATCCCACGTTCCCGCATGATAATATCATTGGCAGCCCCCAGCCACAATCGCCCGTTTTCGGGATTCGCCTCCGGAAAATACGGCAACGGATCTTCGGTGTACTTGATCGCCTCGATAATCTCGTCGGCGAATAGAGTCGCCATCCCCGCATCCATCGTGTGTCCCAGATATGGAACCCATAGCGCGTTGGTCGGTATCGGCGGTAACAGTTGCCGGGCTTCGCGCAGCAAGTCTTTCAATCCACCCAATGTCTCGATATTGAGCCCCAGAATTCCGTGAGATATGGGCAGATAGTATCCGGTATTCGGAAATTCGACTCTGGCGTCCGGACCCTTCCTTTCCAGCGCATATTCCAGAGCTTTTTCCGCTCTGGCAACCAGCTTATGAGCGCCGCGTATCGCCCTGGTGGCGATCAATTTCGACATTAGTCTATCTCCAGAATTGACTACCCCCCTTACTCCCCCCCTACTTCGTAGGAGGGGAAAGCACGAAATCGCATCATTTCAATTCGCGCCGCATATCCATATCGTACAACACCCGTTCCCGAGCCTTACTGATCCCCAATTTCTCACGCTTGTGGCTGATATGATCGATAACCGCAGCCGCCATCTTCGCGGGCTCAGTTTCCACCGCCCAACTGCCGCCGTAGATATCGCCGAATTCCTTGAAAAGCAGATCTGTAAAGGCTTTGCTTCCAAAAATCGGCAATCCCACGCCGAAGACGATATATACGCCCGACGCGACAAAGTACTGCCCTATTGCGATGGCTTTCTCGCTCATCCATTCCGGGGCAGCGCCTGCCACCGGTAAGTCGCTGATGTCGTTGCCCAAACCGCCAACCTTGACCATTTCCGACAACGCAATCAAGATGCGGCTGTTGTCCACACAGGCTCCGGAATGCAGCACCGGCGGCATCCCCACCGCTTCACACACCTCCGACAATCCGGGTCCAGCGAATTTGGCAGCCGCTTCCGGAATCAACAATCCGTGCTTCGCGCACGCAATCGCCGAACATCCGGTCTGCACCACCAGGATGTCATTCGCGATGAGCTCCTTCACCAAATCCACGTGTCCAGCGTCGTGGGTCACTTTGGGATTATTGCAGCCGACCACGCCTGCCACCCCTTTGATGCGCCCATTGATGATGTTGTCGTTCAACGGCGTGTACGATCCGCGGAACGAGCCGCCCAACATGTAATTGATGGCTTCGTGGCTGAATCCCGCGATCAAATCCATTTTCTCGTCAGGAACATCGACTTTCCCGCGGTTCGGGAAGTTCTGAATGGCGATCCGGACGATCTCTTTTGCCTTTTCCCAAGCCTCGTGTTCGGAAAAGCCGATGTATTTGACGTCTCCGATTCTGGCTTTCGGCGAAGTCGTCACCAATTCCGTGTGGTAGGACTTGCAGAAATCCGCCAACGAGGGCAGAATGCACTGGACATCGACGACCATCACGTCCACCGCGCCGGTCGCAATAGCTAATTCCTGCTGCAGGAAGTTGCCAGCCACCGGAATGCCGTGCCTCATCAGGATTTCGTTGGCGGTGCAGCAAATACCAGCGATATTGATCCCTGCCGCGCCTCTTGACTTCGCCAACGCCAACAGTTCCTTGTCCTGAGCCGCCAGCACGATTAATTCCGACAAGACCGGCTCGTGACCGTGGATGACAACATTGACTTCGTTCTTGGACAATACACCGAGATTGACCTGACCGCGTATAGGCGACGGAGTGCCGAACAATATATCCTGCAATTCAGTGGCGATCATCGAACCGCCCCAGCCATCCCCCAAAGCTGTTCTCGACGCCTGCAGCATGATGTTCCGATGATCTTGATCCACGCCCATATTGGTGCGATGCATCATTTCCACGATTTCGCGGTCGATGCCTCGCGGCACCACGCCCAATTTCGCCCAGAGTTGTTGCCGGATTTCCGGCGCACGCCGGACGAACCGTATCGAGCCGTCCTGCTGTCCAAAGTCCGCAATCGCGGCGCGAGCCACCTCTTTGGCAACTTCTTCAGTGCTGCGCCCTTTGGTCGAAATTCCAAATAATGCCGCAGTCTTCATCAACTTGGACACGTCTTTGATCTTGTATCCGGAATCGGGATTTTCCGCGGCAACCAGCAGTGCGTTCGCCACTTCTCTGCCATGGTCGGAATGAGCGGCAGATCCCGCCGCCACCATTCTGGCGAAATTCCGCGCCACGATCACCTCTGCAGTCGCCCCGCAGACTCCGTACCTGGCGCCCTGCTCAAACGGATCGATTCGGCACGGACCCATGTAACATATACGGCAACACACGCCCAATTCCCCGAACCCGCATTGAGGCTCCATAGCTGCCGACCGATCCCAGATCGTTGGAAGCCCGTTGCCCGCCATCGAATCCATGACCCAATTGACTGCGGGATCGATGCTCTTCTTATTATTTCTCATCATAGCTTTCCGTCGGTTGCGATGCTTTCAAGTATCTCGCTTGTTCTGCCGCTCCACGGCTGCCCAGTACCCGCCCGAAGTTGAAGCCATCGCTCAAGAGCTCACTCTTGATTCCGGTGACATCGACCTTTCGACTCAATAGCGACAGAAGTACTCCGGCATTGTCGATCCGATTGACCAGCACCAATCCTTTGATCCTATTGTCTTTGAGAACAACCTTCTTGTAGATCCGAGCTCCAGCTCTGCCATCAGTCTGCACCTCATAACCCTGGTTTTCGGGGGGACGCACCATGCCGAAGGAAATCAGATCTACCCCGGGGAAATTGATGGAATTCATACCTACCGAGCCATCGTAGTCCTTCGCCCTTCCAGCCATATTGATCCCGGCGATCTTACCTTGCTGCATCGCGCATGTCCACAGAGCATTGACCGACTGCTGCTGAGTAGCGATATCGTAGGTTTCCGCCACATCACCGGCGGCGTATATGTTTTCCACGCTGGTCTGCATCTTTGAATTCGTGATGATTCCCCGGTTGCATTGAATCTCGGTACCGTTGACCATTTGCATATTGGGCGTGACGCCCTTCGCCACGACCAGCAAGTCGCAAGGCTGCAATTTGCCGCTGCTTTCAAGTCCTTTCGAATCCACAATTGCAGTCTTGACAGCGGAGATATGCCTCTTGACCGATTCGACTTCCGATACATCGGCACCGGTCAGCGTCTCGATCCCATGTTCCTTGAGCCTTGCCATGACGATACGAGCGGCGCCCGCGTCAATCATCTGCGACAATACGAAAGGCGATCGCACAACCACAGTGACTTCCATTCCACGCTTTCTCAGCGCGAACGCTGCCTTCATACCCACTAATCCTCCGCCCAGCACGACTGCTCTCTTCCCGGAATGGATGCACCGTCTGATGACCTCGGCATCAGCAATTGTCCGCAGAACGAAGACTCCATCCACATTGGAAGGGATGTTCGACGGCAGCTTCGCCGAGCCTCCAGTGGCAATCAAGAGCCGGTCGTAGCCGACCTTTGACCCATCATCACATATCACGTGCTGCTTTTCAGGATCAACTAACTCCACTTTCCGCCCCAGGATCACTTTTGCACGCAGTCGCTTGTGGAAATCCCGGGCTCGGAACGCAAGTCTCGATTGGTCGATATCGTCAGCCATATAATACGATAACAGGCAACGAGAATAGAGTGACGCCGTCTCATCAGAGATGACGGTCACCGGGCTATCTCGATCCCATTTTCGGAATGCTTCCAGTGCGCCAGTTCCCGCCGCGCTATTTCCTATGATCACGACTCTCATTTCGATTCTTCCCATATAGCGGAGCTTGATCCGGCAAGCAAAGCTTCGAATTCCTCCGGCTCGCAGAATACCAAAGCTCCGGTTGGACAGGCTTCAACACATGCCGGTTGTTCCCTGTCTTCGCATCGGTCGCATTTGACAGCGATCTTGGAATCCTGCTCTCGAATGACAGCTCCAAAGGGACAGACCATCGTGCACGACCAGCATCCCACGCATCGGTCGCGGTCGAATCTCACGATGCCGGTGATTTCGTCCTTGACAATGCCCCCGGCGATACAGGCATCCACGCATGCCGGTTCGGAGCATTGTCGGCATTGCAGCGCCACCGACCGCAGCCGCACTTTTCCACCCTTGTCATCAACTTTGAGCACCGTCACGTGATGATTCGGCGACGGAACTTCCTGCAATGCCTTGATGAGCTCACCGGACTGAGAATGCGCTATGGCACAGGCAATCTCGCAAGACTTGCACGCCAGGCACCGATCAATATTACAGAATATCTCTTTCAACGCAGGTTTCTCGCACAGCCAACAATTTGTCAATTTAGCAATTTAACAATCGAGCAATCGAACAATGGAACGCAGCTCACAGATATCGCGTCTTCAACCTATCGCTCACCTCTTTCGTCATCCTGGCTATGAGCTCAGACCGTTTAACCGGCACACTGCCGGTTCCGCAGCTTGCCGTGATCATAGCGTTCTGCAAGACCAATTCCCGACTGACTCCTCTTGTCGCCAGGGCGTCTGCCAGCTTCTCAAACCTGATCACGAGCTCCGCGGGACTGACTGCTTCTACATCTGCTGAAGTAGGAACGATGCCCCACGATAAGACTCCGCCCTCTTCCAGGAACGATTGCATCCGCTTAGGATACAATAATATGGACTCACCGTACTGATAAGCGTCGAAATTGATGATATCCACTCCAGCATCGATAGGGATCGTCCATTCCGTGTTCCCGCAACAGTGGATTCCTGCCAATCCACCTTCCGAGTGGATCGCGTCCACCACTTCCTTGATATGAGCAACGACATCTTCCCGGCGTACACTGACATATGTCGAAGAACCAAAAGCAGACAAGATTGGCTCGTCGATTACGCAGATTTGCTTTTCGCAGAGAGATTTGAATTTCCGCAGCTGCCACCTTGCCTTCATCGCCATGCCCTTGACGATCGCATCGCGGAACATCTCATTATAATAGATGGCGCGTTTCCTTTCGTCGGTGACTGACAATGCGAAGCTTACCGGTCCTGTGACTTGCGTTTTGAAGTACTTGATCCCCTTAGGCTTTGCTGTGGTTAAATACTTCTCCATGACGGCAATACCATGGGAAAACTCGTCGGAAATGCCGAAGGTGTCGAAATTCTCCGATAGGTAGCTTTCGTAGAATACCTCGAAGGCACCGGTCACGTCGCCCTTAGTATCGAAGAACATCCTGCCTTTGGCGTCATCGATCACTGCGCACGGCAATCCCTCGCTATACTGGATTTCCATCTGCTCGCGAAGGTCAATCGCCGGAAGCTGGGGCCAGAACGGGACCTCCGGAAACGATGACAGCACCAATTCGCAGGCGACTTTCGGATCTGTGTGAGGAAAACTCCCCGCTGCAGATGCAGCAAAATTCGCATCAAAGCTCATATTGCGCAACTTCTGCCAATTGATTGTGCTTATGAATTGTCCCCGACCAATGCACTGAAGATAGTTTTAAAAGCAGCCAGTGTAGTCGGATCCACCTGTTCGAATAGCGAGATGCCATCCCGGTCGGAGTTCCTTATGGTCTCAGAAAAGGGGATATAACCCAACGGCTCAATATCAGCCAGGTGTCCGGCTAGGTACGACCTGTCGGCATCCGATTCGACCTTGTTGCCTACAAAAGCGATCTTGGGGATGCCGATTTCGTGGGCTAACGCCGCGATTGACCTGGCAGTTGCGATGCTCTGTGAGGTGGGCTCGACTACCACAATCATCCGGTCGACGCTCTTGGCTGTAGCTCTGCCCAGATGCTCGATTCCGGCTTCCATGTCCACGATCACGAATTCGTCGCGCCGGATAATGATGTCACTCAGCAGATTTCGCAGGAAGGTATTCTCAGGGCAAGCACATCCGGAACCGCCAGCTTCAATTGCGCCCAGTACCAATACATTGATTCCCTTGAAATCATAACAGAATCTGTCCGCCACATCCGACACATCCGGATTCAATTTAAAGATCTGCCCGAATTGCTTGAGCTTGGCTCCGGTACGTTCCTCGATCAACTCGGACCGCCTGGAAATCGGCACGATCCGGTGGCGTTCGGTGGCAGGAATCCCCAGGGCGAATGCCAAATTCGCGTCGGGGTCAGAATCGACCGCCAGGACTTTTTTTCCATAATTATTCGCCAGATGAGCGAGCACTCCCGCCAGCGTCGATTTTCCGACACCGCCTTTTCCCGTCACGGCGATTTTGATTCCCGAATTCGCTGAAACCTGCATCGGACTTGAGTGTTGGGACAGACTATGATGGTGTGATCCTATCTTATAAGATACGAATTATGCCAATTATATGCAAGCGAAATTTCCCTGCCTGTTCCACGCTCATCGACTCTGCTCGCCTACACCCCCAAGAATCCCGCAGTCCGCATTGCCTCGAAAGCGCTTACCCACGACAAGCAAAGGGCTCGAATCTGTGTCCGAGCCCTCAACCTATCGCTATCAATCTGCCGAGTACGTTACTGCTTGTGCGAAGCGCTAACAGCCGCCCATTTTCTTCTCAGCCTTGGGTTGAGTCTGGGTTGGTTGAGGAGGTGCCTGGGTTTCGACAGGCGCTGATGGTGTGCTAAGCTGCCCTCCAGTCCCGGAGAAAAGCTCCCTCATGGCTCGAATCTTCGCCGCATACCCTTCAGTTTCCGACTCCGATTCTGCGGTCTGCACCGATGCTGGAGTCATTACTTTGTCCCACCAGCCTTTGATGCCTCCGTCGAGAATATATGCCTCGAATCCCCTGGAGCGAAGAACCGTCCAGGCTTGACCGGCACGGGCACCATCGGCAAATACCAGGACGATTTTCTTGTAGTTCGGCAACTGGGAAATGCCTTCTTGCGACAGGAGCAACGCCAACGGAATGTTGACGGAGCCTTCGATATGGAAATCGGCGAAATCCCGGGGATCGCGGATATCAATGATCTGGTAGTCGCCAGTCTCGCCGATAATCCATTCCGCCAACGCCATCGGGCTCAGCTTATCCTCATTATTCCCGACAACTGCTCCGATTTCCTCTGCCGCCCGCAGCGGAGCCAGCTTTGGGGGACTGCCCAACAACATCAGAATCACGGCTACAACTACTAGAATAGCCGCCCCAATCCTGTGCAACGTCTTCCGGTCCATAATCAATCTCCAACCTGGTGCCCTGTTACTCGGGATTAACGACTGTCCCTTTCTTCTTTTCCAGCCACGTTCCAACTGCGAAACCGCCAATTGCCATTAAGACCGCTGCCAGCAATACGACACCAGGCGATACTCCTAACCACCGCCAGACAAAGGCTTCCCCCAGGTCGCCCGAATTGTGAAAAGCCGCTACCATCGGCTGGATTTCGCTGTAGGCGAAGATTCCGAAGAAGATACCAACGATGTACCAAATCGCATCGAGTTTTCCGGTTGCAACTGCAACACACGAGGTGCCCGGTCAGTAACCACCGATCACGAATCCGATACCGAGGATCAGCCCTCCGATAATCTGCGGCAGCAGGAAAGTTGGATTGATGTAGGTGAGACTCAAGTCCAGTGCGCCCAGACCAACCAAGAGCCAGAATCCCAATCCTGCGACGACAATGGCGGTGAACATCACCTTCAACACGGCGAAATCGCGGAAGTAGAATTGAGCTGTCAGTTTCCTGGCGCTGCTGAATCCAGCTTTTTCGAGAAAGAAGCCGAATCCGACTCCGATGAAGAATGCCAGGAGCAATCCAATATTCGCCGAAAAGGCTCCGTTGGGACCCAATGGAAAGCTCATAGCCACTGCCTCCTGATGAAGTACGCCGCTGCATAACCCCCTCCAAAAACGGCAAACATGAACGCCCAACTGCCCAGTGCCAGCGTGGCTCCTCCCGACAGAGCCTGACCCGACGTGCAGCCTCGGGCGATCCGAGCCCCGGCTCCCATTAGAGTCCCTCCGATGAAAGCGAAGGCGAAACGTCCACCTTGAGAGATCCGCGGACCCTTGTCCACCGCCTTCTTGAATCGACCCGCGGCAAGTCCACTGATGAAACCGCCCACGAACACACCGATAACTGTGAAGATCATAGAATCGGCGAGTGGACTGGCAACACCAGCAAAGTACTCGGACATATATGGGCTGGATTCCACATGCTTAGGGAAGATGGCGTGCAATACCGTGTATTCGAGCCGGGCGAAAGCGCCCGATGCACCCAATCCTTCTCCCAGGATGACATAGGACAACAGCAAAACCAATCCAAGCCCCAGTCCCGCCAGATATGGCGACCAGTACGGTTTCGGCTTTGACTCTCTCATATCAGAATCCGCAAAATATCGTGTCAAACATCATTTCGGTAACTCGGTGGAAAGAAGTTCTGTATCTGGCAGATGGCTTGCTTGTCCGGCTTGAACAAGGATAATTCGAAGCGCCAGACCGCCTAGCAGTATCAATACCGGCGCCGCCCAGGGAGGCGCAAATCGTCCGACCACTTCTCTGATCTCCAACCACAGAGGCAACGCAATCCCCAGTATCGCAACCAACACCCAAAACGATGCCGTGTAAGCGCCGCCCAGAATCAATTTCCCGGCTTCCTGATGTGCTTGGGTTCCACTCGCAAGGTTCGTGACGATGAGTACCAAGAACACGAACTCGGTCGCCAGCAACCCGATATCCCAGCGGATCAGCGATCCGTTTTCCAATAGCGTCGGCTTGCTCAACATGTTCCAGGCGGCTGCAGTGGATAACCCGCTGATCAAAAACAGAGGCGCTAATATCGAGGTATTCCACAACGGTCTCGCCGCGAAGGTCGATAGGAGAATTCCGGTGTAAATCCCCAGCATGACGCCCAACACGATATTGGTAATGGAGACCGCCTTCTGCCATTTCCGCGCGAGACACTTGATGATTTCCCAAGCAGGATTCAAGAATTGAACTGGTCTGGGAAACCTTTCCATACCACCCGGGAGCGCCATTCCTAAGATTTGAGCGGGATAGACCAGGATCAGAATCCAGGCGCCCCACGACATGGGCGATTCTATCCGGAACGTCATGTAGAAACGATAGACATTCAGCTTGTTTTCCAAGTCCAGCCAGAGGCAAAACATGCCCAGAGAAAGCAGGATCGGCGCCCAAATCGGTCCGATTCGGGTACTTGCTGCCATGCGGTCGGTGCTGCCTCTTAGCCTCCAGAAGCCATTCAGGATCATCAATCCCGCTACCAACCCGCCCAGGAACAAATACGCGGAAACCGGTAACCCCCAAATGTCCAGATGAGGATCGACCAATGGATTGTGCCTGTATTGTGTGATCTCCAGCATCCGTGGCTCACAGCAGATAGAAAATATTCGGTTTCGTGCCGGCTTCAGGCTTCAAACTGTGGACTATTCTGCCTTCCATCAGCTTCAGCAGATGGCTGCCCGGTTGATCCAGATCACCAAAATTGATCGCCGATGTCGGGCATGTAGAAACACAGCCCGGGTCTAAGCCTCTGTCCACACGATGTTTGCAGAAGGTGCATTTATCCACGTAGCCCTTGGGATTGATGAAACGAGCGTCATACGGACAGGCTGCCATGCACGCTTTGCACCCGGAACATTTCTTGATGTGCACCAGGACCGTTCCGGTCAACTCATCTTTGTACGAGGCACCGCATGGGCATACGAAGACACAAGGCGGATTCTGACAATGATTACACCGTTCGGAACGGATTTCCGTTCGGAAATTTGGGAATTCGCCCGAGACGACCTCGGTGACCCAGTCGCGGAAATAGCCGTCCGGGACATCATTTTCCATGAAGCAGCTAATCACGCAGGAGTGGCAACCCACGCACCGTTTGGTGTCGATCACCATCCCATACCTTGCCATGGATTGTCCTTTCTCCGAACGTTGTCAGACGACGAAGGTGACGTAGTTGACATTCATACCGGTCCCCCCCATGATTGGGTCGGTGTTGTATCGGGTGATGAGCCTGGCATCATCGGCGCCACGATGATTGGTTAAGCCGCGTGCGGTGTGACCATATCCATGTACCAAATAGACGCAATCCGGACGAATCCTTTCCGTCACCTTAACAGGAATAGGCGATGATTCCACGCCGTCTTGATTTCGCAGCTTGATCATCTGACCATCTGTCAGCCCCCACTCCAGCGCAACTCTGCGATTCACCCACACGTGATTAGTATTACTAATCCGATTCAGAATGGGATTGTTCGTAGTACGACTGAAAGAATGCACCGGATCGCGACCCGCCAACAGCCGATAATAGCCGGCAGGCGGCTCACCATGGTCCTTGTAAACGGGGATGGGCTCTTGACCGTAGGCTGCCAATTGGTTCGAATATAACTCGATTTTCCCGGAATCCGTATTGAATACGGGTGGAACGCCTTCTTCGAAATATAGCGGACGCCTGGGAAAAACAACGACCCCATCCCGTTTCAAATCGCTGAGCCTCAGACCCAGCGAATCCAGGCGCGTTTGCAAGTATTCCTCGATATCATTCCAGGCGAAGTATTCTTCCAAACTCAGCCGTTTCGCCATCTCCTTCGCAACCCACCACGGCGGACGGGTATCGCCGATGGGATCGATGACCGGCTGGCGCAATGCAATGAAGGGATCGCGAAAAGTGCCGACGTACAGATCATCGAATCTTTCCAGATATGATGCATCAGGAAATACCACATCCGCCCACCCCACGATTTCCATTGGCAAGACGTCGTACACCGCTATGAATTCCAGATGTTGGATTGCCTCCTCCACCCGCTGCGGATTAGGCAGAGAGTAGATCAGATTGCTGCCATAGACCAACCAACCCCTGATTTGATACGAGGATTGTGGTACAGGAATCGTGGCATCGCACAGACCCGACGCCAGAGTATCCGCTGCCAGAGGATATTCCTTGATCAACAGGTCGGCGCGTTTCCGGGTGGGCTCGGGATAGGCAGGATGCGGGAAATCCGGCACTTCGATTTCTCCGGGATAGTAGAATCCGCCCTTGCGCCCCCAACTTCCCAAAATCGCATTCAAGATTGCGACGGCACGAGATCGTTGGGTATCGTCGCCGTATCGGGTGACCCGGCGTCCGGGATGGATGATGACCGCCGGTTTCTGATGACCCATTTCCCGAGCAGTCGCGCGGATCAGCTCGGGATTGATGCCGGTGATAGTCCAAACAGCCTCAGGAGTATAAGACTGGACGTGCTGTCTCAGTTGTTCGAAGCCATAGGTATACTTCGCCACGTACTCCTTGTCGAACCAGCCTTCGTTGATAATCACATGCATCCAAGCCAGCAGCAACGCCATATCGGTGCCGGGCTTGATTGGAAGATACCAATCGGCTTTGCCGGCAGCCACGGAATAGCGCGGATCGACCACCACCAGCTTAGCGCCTCGCGAGATCGCTTCCGCGAACTCCTGCACCTGCGTATTGTGCATATTCTCGCCCAGGTGGTAACCCAGGAGCACCAGCATCCGGGTATTGGCAATATCAGTTCGTTCGTGGGCGCCGACGTACTCCCCATAGGTGATCTCAAATCCGACCTCCCGGGGACCGCGGCACTGCGCATAAGAAGGCGCCGCAATGTTTTCCGATCCGAACGCCCGAAGCAGGTGGCTGAAGAAAGACCCGCCATATCCATGAGTGAACAACGCAAGACAATCCGCTCCCCATTTGTCCTTGATGGCAAGCATCTTCTCGGCGGCGAAATCCAGCGCGTCTTCCCAGGAGACTTCCCGGAACACTTGCTCTCCGCGATTCTTTGAACGGATCAAGGGCTTCCGGAGCCGGTCGGGATCGTACACCAACCCCGTGCCGCCATTACCCCTCGGGCACAGTTTCCCGTTGGAAAGCGGATGCCTCGGATGCCCCTCCAATTTGACTATCCGCCCGTCCCTGACCCTGGCAATCACACCGCACCGCCAGAAGCACAATTCGCAGAAGGTGGGGATTTCGTATTCGCTGCCGTGCCCAAGATCGACACAGAGTCCGGTTGGGAACGATGTCGCGTGGAGCTCCTTTGCTACCATTCCCGCTCCAACAGCGCCCATGCCTGCGATTTTGATGAATTGGCGGCGATTGAGGTCGAAATGACGGGTCATCCCAGCTTCCGATTCGAAATGAGACACATGCAGCCGAAGGATTGTTTGTAAAAATAATCACAAATGTCAGGAATGTCAAGCAAAAAGTGGGGATTTGTAGTAACGGGACATCAGGGGGAACGACCAAGGCGCGGGAACGGGGAGTTGAGGAAGGCGATGCATTCGCAGAGATTTCGCTTTCGAAAAATCGGGGTTCGGAAACGAAAAAAATGGCTTACGAAACGCAAATAGGAACAGCCTGATGGCATACATGCCAGATGCAGAAATTCCCGTAGAAGAATGCCCGGTCCGATGACTGAAGTCGGTCCGAAGCTGATCGATCAGATTCGAATTGTCCTTTGAGACCGGACGGAATGTCGCGAGGAACAAACAGAGTCCAGAAGGCGAGAATAGCTTGCTCGCGGCTAACACGATGAATTTGCTGAAGATTGCGCGCCAAATCCTTGTCGCTCATGTATTCAAAGACGTCCGACAGGTTGAATTTCGAAATCGCGCCCGGGCGCACGGTCTGAAGACAATCCTCGAGGTTTGAACAAACCAGGCGGATTCGGTCGATGCGGTCTTTCAGTATTTGGAAATTGGCGGGACGCAGGTAGGGATGGGCTGTGTCCAGATTCCAGTATCTGCCGGTTAGAATGTATTCCACAAAGTAATTGTCCGGAATCGGAACCTGGGTCAGCCCTCGACTCACACGGTCGAGGAGGATGTCGCCGATCTTCCTATCTTTGACATAGCGAAAGAAGGATGGATCACGCCCCAGCCGCCCCAGGAGCAGCTTTCCGAAGAAAACCTGGAACAGCCATCGCCATCGTCGGTTATTCCAGACCTCATCGTGGAATCTCTGCTGTTCCTCCAACGAACTGGCGGACAGGAGCCTGAATATCGTGCTTGACCCATGAATCAATGGCATCACGAATTGACGAAATGCGGCGAAATAGCGCTCGAATTTTCCACAGTGAATGATCCCTCGCCCGATGATTCCAGGGTGCCCGTCCCAATATTGTCTGGCTCCGGGGCTAAGCGTTTGACGCAAGCGCAGGTACAGTTGATTCCTTACACTGCAAGCTCGTGCGCCGACGAAACCCACAAAATCGTCGTAATCCAAATGCTGGATGACTCGCATTTTCAATTCCACCAGGAAAATCTGCAGAGGATTGGCATCCACGGCGGTCACGGCTCGCGGATTGTCCAACAACAGGGCGAACGTGTTGTCGCCGCCGGAGACGATTGACAGGACCTCGTCCTCCGGGCCAATTTCTAACGCCTTCCTCAGGATTTCCGGATCTTCCCAACATTGTGCGTAGTGAATCGTCGCCATATTGCGTTTCCTCTGACTATTTGCCTCATTCCAATCTTCAATTGCTCTTCTTACGGAGTTTCCAAGTAACCCGAGAGTATCCCCACGCAGGGGCTTAGCATGCTAAGCCCCTACGTTGACACTGGTTTCCAATTGCTCTTCCCACGGAATCTCCAAATTTGACATAGGTCTCGGTTTCCTCGGAAGAATTCCTGACCAAATCATCGTCGAATTCAATGGCGCCTTTGGGGAACAGCAATACGACCGTGGATCCTCCTAATTCGAAGTATCCTTTGCGCTCACCTTTGGATGCATACGCTCCAGGCTGGAACTGCTGCCTGATCGACCCTACGGTGAATGCGCCAATTTCGATGATCGCCATCTGACCGAAATGATCCGTGTCAAAACTGGTAACCATCCGGTGGTTTTCCGTGTAGAATGGCACTAACGAGCGTAGAGCATACGGACCGCCTGCGCAATACTTTCCAGGAATGCTCCTGGGTGGTCCCGGAACGCCCGAATCGGGAAAATGGAAATGGTGATAATCCCGAAGACTCAGGCGGCTCACCAGCATCGAACCGCCGGAATATCGTGCGGCGAGCGATGTATCGCACAGCAATTGGCTCAAATTGAATGTGCAGCACTTGATTCGAAAGGTGACATCAGATTCCACCACAGGATATACAAGGACTCTCCCATCGACCGGCGCAATGCATATGTCTTGACTGCGGTTGATGGGACGTTTGGCGGGATCGATTTCTCGGAGGAAGAAATCGTTGAAACTGGCAAAATCTCCAATCGAGCGCAGGGATTCTCGCATGTCGATGTCGAAATCCTGGACGAAGCGATCGATTTTCCGCGCGCTCCATTTTTGCTTATTGAACCAACCGCACAACTGAGAAACCGCCCTGGTCCGAAAAAATAGATCGGTTGCCCATTTGCCGATAGTGATGTTATAAGACCAATGCAGAAAAGAAGCGGCGAAGACCTTTTCCGTCAGCAATTTCCCGGTGCTGCGGTCTCGGTAGGTGATATCGAATTTGGCGCTCATAGATTCAACTCGTACAGTGCATATTCGCGTTGGGGCACAGTGTCGTTTTTCCAGAGCAGGGCATGGGCGAAATTGCTCTTGAGCCTGAGCGTGAGCAGCAGCTTTTCGTATCCGTGTTTCAAGATGCTGTCAATGACGAAGTAGAACCCGGCTCTGCCCAAGCCGCTTCTGCGGGCGACCTCTTCCGGCGTGATACCGCCGATATAGTAATTGATGCAATCCGCATGTTTTCGGCTCCGCAGGAAACGCAGTCTGCTTAGCGGATTGGTCTTGCCTCGCATGGCACGCACTGCGTCCGATAGTTCCAGAAAGGACACCGAAAAGCCTGCCAGCTCATTATTCTCGTTGTACGCAAACATGGAGAGTTCCGGTTGGAGGGCATATCGGAGCCCCGTCGAAAGGCGCGCGAAATCCTCGAATGTAATGGGAGTAAAGCCCAGGAATTCGCCGTAGGATCTGCAAAGCACATGGTGCAGCTTTCGCAATTCGTGCTTGAACTTGCGCACGTTGAATGCCTCGAAGCGATACCCGCGGGTCACGAGCAACTCGTAGCGGCTCTTACCTCGAGAAATCATGGATTCCAGAGCCTCGCGTCCGCTGATTTCTACCGAGTCCCAGGCGTACTTAGCTTCAAAACCGGACTGCTGGAACAGATCAGGGTAATAGGGCTTGTTGTACGGCTCACCGCAAAACAGCTTCTGGTCGAAGCCTTTCGTCATCAGACGGTAGCTGTGCCAGATGTCGAAATTCATGGGTCCCCAGATTCGCTTGATTCCGTTTTCCTCATGCAGCCATCGAATCGCAGATCCGAAAAGGTCGCGAGCGACACTGGCATCATCGACGCATTCGAAGAAGCCGATAGTACCAACCGGAGTACCGTCCCTGTCTTTCAATTCGCCATTGATGATCGCTGAAATCCATCCGACTATGTTCCCGTTTGCCGTCGCCAGTAAATGGCAGTGACGGTTCCCAGGTTTCCGGTAGAACGAGTACTCCGGGGAAAGCTGAGCCCGCAGATCTCTCACGAGCGGAGGAATCCAGTTGCTGTCGCCTTGATAGTGGTCACAGCCGAACCGGATGAAGGACTCGGTAAGGGACCGATCAAATCTGAAGGACGTTATTGCCATCGGACTTCTCCTGTGCTTCCGTCAATTGTAATCAGTGCGCCGTCCGGGATCAACTTCGTAGCGTCTTTGACACCGACTACCGTCGGAATCCCCAATTCCCGACCGATAATGGCGGTGTGTGAAAGAACGCTGCCCTTCTCGACCACAATTCCTTTCGAGGAGATCATCAGGAATACCCAGCCGGGATCGGTGGATCGTGCGATCAGGATATTATCGCCATTTCCGCCGCCGGAATGTGGATCGAGCACAACTCTTGCACTCCCGTGGACGACTCCCGATGAGCAGCCGATTCCCTTCAAACGATTGCCGGTGGGGCGTTCGGTGCCGTTTCCATGGATCGAATTCAAGGCAGAAATTCCCAAGGTCTCAATCCGGTCTGCCGGAGTGCGACGAACGAACTCAGCATATTCAGATTTTCTCAATTCGACCAGAGCCTGCAGATTCCGTGTCACGGCAGTTCCCTGGACGGTGTCGAATACCTCATCTACGGTCAAATAGTAGATGTCGGAAGCGGAGTCGAGAATACCTCTCGCCACGAACAGGTCAGCCATGCCCCGGAACAGGCGCCGCACAATCCCGTACAGACGGCTGCGGGCGAATCGCATGTTCTCTCGGTATGCCACCGCCATCCTCGCCTTCCTGAGGACAAAACGGAACAGGAGCTTCTTGATTGGATTCTTCAACGTCTGCCGCAGGAACTCCTCGGCATCATTGCGGATTTTCTCCTGTTGTTGTTCCATGGCATGGATCGTCAAACCGCGCCGGCAGTAATTCTTAATAAGTCCGATGAGCTTTTCCGGCTCTTCCCGGAAAGTCTTGGTTTCCAGCTTCAACTCCTCCAAGCCCCGGTCGCCAAATGCCCTCAAATGGGCTTCCAATGCAGCTTTGATGGCTGCATATTGCGGCATGGTCTGAATCCCGCGCCATACCGCGTGATCATCTTCTCCGGATATCAGTTTTCGGTACAACGAATCGGCTCGGAATTGTTCCGCCAAGCCAACCAACGACCGAACCGGCGCAACACTCTCGACTCCCGGCTCCCGGCACAGCAAATGATTGTGCAGGTTGGGATAGCGATCCAGCCCCCACCTACCGCAAAGTGTAGAAAGCCAATCATAATACTTGGTGGCACAGAAATCGTTGTACGCTGTCAAATGCCACTTCTTCAAGAACGCACGCGCAAGTGCGTCGTGTGTCGCAAGCAACTGGTGCTCATCGAATCGTGAGAAGTCAATGTCCTCGAATTGGCTGTAAGCCGAGTCGAAATGCGCAAAGAACTTCTTCGCGGTCTGCTTGACAGTCAGGAGTTTCCATACCACAACAGCTATCGTATAGAGGCTGTCGAGAAACGATCGTTTGTTCTGGGGGAAGTCGATCTTGTGGCTGATGCCGATCATCCGATCCCAGGCTTCCTTGTGATGCCTTTTGAAGTCCGGCAGGAATGACAACATGTCGTACCAATTCAGCAGGTTGTAGTATACACGCCCATCCAGAAGTCCGATCATATTCTTGAAGATATCCTGCCTTTTCCTGATTTCGTTCTTGCGGAGGACGAAACCAAGGGCGGCATTGCGGAATGTATTTTCGTAACAGGTGCGAATGAAGGAGAATGTCAAAGGCAGCGTCAGACCGGGATAGCTTTCCACGATATTGGAATTGTCCCAAATACGGACATGCTCCTGAGAAGTCTTGCTCTGGTTGAAAACAATAGGGCGAGTCTGCAAGATATGCAGGTCGCCGAATTCGTCAAACGCCCACTCCACATCTTGAGGAGCGCCGAAGCAGCGCTCTGCTTTGACTCCCAAGTCACGCAGCCCGCAAATCTGCGAAGAGGACAGGATCTGTTGCGATCGTTGATGTTCGGGAAGTGATTCCAGTTGCACTCCATCTGCTCCATTAGCGCTTAGAGTCACCCGGCTGTGCTTGTCTTGGACGTCTTTTGTGATTTCGTCGGAATTCCACCCGATCCGATAGGTGTCAGTGTCGACGATATCCTGCACGACGCCTTCTCCTAGACCGAATCCAGCGCTGATCACGCATTCTCTGGCTTTGCTTTCAGGATGCCGGGAAAACATGACGCCGGAAGCTGCCGACTGCACCATTTGCTGGACGATTACCGCCGCAGACAAATCAGCGGCGTCAATATGCTTCTTATTTCGGTAGGTCAGAGCTCTGGCGGAAAACGCCGACGCCCAGACCGTTTTGACCGCTCTGGGGATCTCGCTGATTCTGACGTTCAAGAACGAATCCATCTGACCCGCAAACGAGTGTTCGACGGAGTCTTCTCCCAAGACGGATGATCGAACCGACAAGAGCGCCGTCTGTCCCAACCTCTCCTCGATTTCCTTTGCAAGCTCATCACAGAGTTGAGAGGGGAGATCGATGCGCTGGATCAGATCGCCGATTCGGTGCGACGACCGGTCGATGGAATCCCGATCGGAGAAATCGATGGCGCCTGCAATCCCGTTGATGGCAGCTCTATAGGGTATCAGGGCAATATCGAACACATCGCTTGGCACCACCCACCAGCGCGGGACCGGAAAGCCACACTCCTGCAGTCGAAATAGGTTCCAGCCCTTCCCGCCCACCTGGCGTGGGGTGATCTCCTTGAGTGCGGTGTCGCTCGAGATTAACTGTCTGGTTGCGGTCAACATGTGATTGTCTCCCGTCAATAAGTCAATATCAGATCAACAACAAAAGCAAAAAGCACGCACAGGATATACCTCTCCGCGAAGGGCTTCAGCCGCGATGTGATCGGATCGGGTCGAACGAGGAAGCGAACATGACCGTACATCGTTGCCGCATATCCAATCACCAGAATCGCGGCAAAAGCCCGGGACATCGAAAGAGAATAATAGAAGTGAAGCGCCAGCAAGAATGTCAGAGTCTGAGCTCCTGCGGCAGCAATGACCGATCCGACGCGACCCAGAAGTTGAGAATAGGTCACGTAGTCATTCTCCTCTTCTCCGGAACGGATTTTCCGGGAAATCTCCCAGGCAAAGACCATCGCCCAGAACGTCAATATTACGATAAGCACGGATGACCAATTGATCTGATGCAGGCTCAAATGGTATTGCTCCGAGAATAACACCGTCACATACAGGAACACCAGCGCTGTGAATGGATTGTGGATCGCCAGATTCAAGAGGAGATATTTCCTAAGGACGTTCGGAATGAAGAAATATTCGAACATCAGCAGGGCATAGCACAACAATCCGACTGAAGCGAGGAAGATCCTGCCAGCCCACAAATTCGCCGCCAGCATAAGCGAAATCATGGCGACGAGGCTGAACCGAATATCTGATTCCAGGACTCTGCCCGACGGCACCGGACGATCCCGAAATAGAGCCAGGTCGATCTCCTTGTCTTTTAACTCATCCATAAGACGCAGGATGAGCAAGAATCCGAAAGTCGTCCAAATGCCGACCAATGCAAACGGAGAAAGCAGGGACAATTGAACGCCATGGATCCTGCATAGCATCCAGTTAAAGCCGATATATTGGAGCATGGCGGTCAGCAAGGCTTTGGGAAGAGGGAACATTTCCGCCCAATAGAGATGCATGCGTCTCAGGTAGCCGGGCTTCGGCAGATATGTCAGGCTCTGTTCCATGCTCAACCTTTGATTGGATTCCCGCTTTCGCGGGAATGACACATCGAGAGCGATTTCGGGACGATGACATTCAGTGCGTGCGGCACGATCTCGATTTTGACCTTCGAGCCGACCTGGAATACCTCTCCGTCCCCCAGAAACGCAATGGGCGTATCGGCTTCAACCGTCAGCTCACAGGCTTGCCAGGTTTCAATCGATCCGATGGATTCGGGACTACCCGACAGCACCTTCAACACGACCGCCAGATCACGCAGCTGCTCGTTCGTGCTGCGAATCAACGTGACATCAAACAGACCATCGTCATTGCGGGCGCTGGGCGAGATCAGGAATCTCCTGCCCAAGAACGGCTGATTGCTGATCAACAACGACTGCACATCCACCACTGTGGAGTTGCCATTGTTCCGAATAGTCAAACGGTCGCGATGCAACCGACGTCTTGCGATTGCCAGCAAAGCCGCTGCGATGTATGTATTATGGGACAGCATCCGACCACACAGCCTGCCCAGTGAGGTCCCGTTCCTGACACTATTGACAATACGCGCAATTTCGCATGGCAATCCGATTCCTCCGGTGGTCGCGAAGTAGCGGTCGTTGAACCTGATCACATCAATAGACCGCACGAAATGATCACGGACTATATCGCACGCCTGCTTGCAGGAAGCCGGGATACCCAGGCATGTCGCCAGGTCATTCGCAGTTCCCAGCGGAATGATCCCAAGCGCCACGTCCGATCTGGCGATGCCATTGAGTACCTCATTGATGGTCCCGTCGCCGCCCACGATGACTATCGTATCAAAGCCTTCTTCTATGGCTGCACGGGCGATTCCCGTGGCGTGACCCAGATATTCCGTCCGTTCCAAATCCGTCTGCAATCCGGCGAATTTCTCTGGAATCAAACGCTCCAGATTCCCGTTTCTACCCCTCATGGCATTGCCGTTGATGATGACTTTGATCGTCATTGTGGCGTCATCCTATGCTGCGAACCTTCTCACCTTGAGCGATCCGCTCTCAAAATAATGGCTGAGGATCGTGTCGTAATAGCTTGCCAATTCTGGAACCTCAATGCCTGAGCCGCGCAAAGCCTCCTTGGTATTGGCATCATCAAAGTGCCGGTGCCAATGCAGATAATCTTCAAACATCATCATGGCTCTATTGGTCTTTGATCCATTGTCATCCGGATCTGGACTACATAGGTCGCGATGGATTGCAGGAAGGTAACGAATTCCTGCGATTGCTTCAGCCGGGCATCTCTCGGTGAAGAATTGAATTGCATGATCAACGATTTCGCCGACTGTGGCAGCTCGGTCCTTGCCCGCTACAAGGTGGAACGTCTTACCCACGCAACTCTGGGAGTTGAAGAATATGTAGTGGATCGCGTCGGAGACATAATCTACCGGCACTACGTCCAAAGGCGTATCCGGAGAGCAGCGAAGGGCTTTGATATGACCGTGCGTGATGA
>Ga0214473_10000812_pt1 | contig 42647 bp, 37 predicted proteins | sample RVTome_7_FD_203509 | JGI IMG/M metagenome (GOLD analysis project Ga0214473, IMG submission 203509) | Soil microbial communities from uranium-contaminated site in the Upper Colorado River Basin, Wyoming, United States - RVT98D197 | ecosystem: Environmental > Terrestrial > Soil > Contaminated >...
CACCTATATACTTTGGGGCCGGGTATGTTACACAACGTACTTGGTGGATACTCGGACTCTTGGCTTCGTTAGTAACAATACCGATCTGGCTGATTCTTGGCGTCGCTTGGTGGAAGGTATTAGGGCTTTGGTGAACTAGTTGTTTGCTCCAGGTTGAAACGGGCTTGATCATGGCTGGATACTCAAACACACCGTTGATAAAAAAATTAGGTATCAAGGAAGGATTCACTATGGCTTTTGTGAATCCGCCAGAGCATTTTTCAGATGAACTCGGGTCATTGCCTGCTGACGCAATTCTTACAACACGGCGCACACAGCGGCTCGACTTCGCGATAGTTTTTGCGCTCAAAGAAAAGACCCTGAAGAGGGAGTTTGAACGAGTGGCTCGCAAACTACTACCTAATGGCATGTTGTGGGTAGCGTGGCCAAAGAAGAGCTCAGGTGTTTCCACGGATCTATCCTTTGCGAACGTGCAGAAGATCGGGTTGGCAGCAGGACTCGTTGACGTGAAGATCTGCGCTATTAATGACGTTTGGTCCGGATTGAAGTTTGTTTATCGTGTACGGGATCGACACCAGGTGAGTTGAATAGTTAGATGCGAGACAGGCAGATTTCCACAGCTTCTGTGGAAATGCTTGTGGAAATCACACTTCTCATGTTTCGAAGTTGTTACAAAGTAACAGTTACGGCAATTTGCACAGCGTGACGGCAGTCTGTATCAGACCACAAGCAACATCGAAAAACTTGATCTGTCATCGCCGCTGACACGCTGATGTCGCCGGTAACAAGAGTAAGGTCATCTCCCCTCGTCGTTTCTTCTCGCTGCTGAATCAGTTAGCCCACACAACATTTGCTATGTGGTTTTCCGTTGCAGTTCTCTTGCCGTTTGATGAACATTGAGTCTTCAATGGACAGTGATCCAACGACCAGGTTTACCTCTTCGACGAGCGTCTTTAGAGAGGGAAAGATCCATTGACTACTAATTGTAGGACCAACATTGCGGCACTAGAATTTATAGCGTGATACATACGGCGAACAATTTGTTAGAGTGATTAAACACATCGGTTTTGCGTTAGTTTTCGCTGCCCCTTCCAACTCCTCATGCCGTCAAGACACGTCAATTGAGTGACGGTCTTCAACTCAGTGATCATCTATCCTTCTGTCACAGAGTTGTTTGCATCTCAAGATGAAAAATTGAGCGCGATAAAAAATCGTTTTTGCAGACATGAATTATGGACCATCACGAAACTAAGAAAGATGTTGCAAAAATTTCGCGAGTTACTATAATGCGCCCCTCGCTGAAAGCGAATATTGATTGCTGGGAAGAGCGTCCAAGTCGGCAACCCTGTTTGTGAATTTGCTGGTGGGTCATAGCTTTTATAAAATCTTTGTATCGTTCCCCGGAAAATACTCACCCAGGCAAATGACAAATTCAGCTTGGCCTCAATTGCGTCTTCAACGGATCAGCGAAGCGCAGGCAATCTAGGACGTTGAATCCTGGGGGCAGGATTCTTCGCCAACAAACACTTCAAAGCCAATCTAGCCCGACTGAAAGGATTGGTCTAATCCTGAAGAGGAATGAAGTGTCTCTTTTCAGCGAGCCCAGATCTAGCAGGCAGAGCATTCTAAAGACGTTGGAGAGCGCTGAGATGATCGAAGAGACCGAGACTGTTCGTGGAGACAAGACTTGTCCAATTTGTTTGTTGCAACTTCCATTATCTGAGTTTGGAATTTGTCGCGCGCGCAAGGATGGGCGGAATCTGTATTGTAAGAGCTGCATACGCAAGAAGGTTACACAGAGTCGGCGGGCGTTAAAAGAATACAAGACAGCACGAAAGCGCTTCATCGCGCAGCCGGTGTTGGATTCTGCGGCCTTGGGGGAAGTTGGATCGGATTCGCTCTACCCACGGGTAATAAGTCGGATGTCGCCAGTTGAAAGGGTTTTAGATGCCATTCGCAAGGGCGCACGTACCCAAAAGGCCATTGCCCAGGAGACAAAGATGGGCAAGGACGAGATTGGAGACGCTCTGGCAAATCTACTGCTCTGGACTCGTGAAATCCGGACCGAAGTAGTCGACAACACACGAATGTACCTCGTAAACGAGAATCTGGACACGGTCGTGACGCATCCGGCGGGAGCAAACTTCCCGCGGCGGAAAAGTGATGTACCAGGCTCTTTTAGTGCACTTCAGGGACTCATGCCAGGAAGAAATCCTGAGGGTGAACCTGAGAAGATTGGCGGTTGGGTGGCAGCCTAAACGTCAGCAGAAAAAGCCTCAAGAACCTCCTGGGCGTGCTCCTCAGGTTTGACCTTTTCAAACACTTTCTTGATCTTTCCTTTTTCATCAATCAAGAAGGTTGTGCGATTTACGCCCATGTAGGTTCGTCCCATAAACTTCTTCTGACCATAGACGTTGTACGCCTCAGCAATGACGTGGTCAGGATCAGCCAGCAAAGTGAAGGGCAGTTCGTACTTTGCCGCAAACTTTCGGTGAGATGCCTCGCTATCGGGAGAGATTCCGAGTATCTTGATGCCTCGCTTCTTAAATTCTTTGAAAGCATCTCTGAATGAACATGCCTCTTTTGTACATCCCGGTGTATCATCTTTTGGATAAAAATACAGGACGACTTTCTCATTTCGCAAATCCTTCAGCCGGACTGTGTGCCCGTCAGCGTCGTTAGCAGTAAATGCTGGTGCAGCAGCACCTTGTTTTAACATGGTTACTCGCTCCAGAGGTGTTTGGATTTCCGTTTTATTCTAGGTTCAAAGCATGGACCGCACAAGACAGCAAGCAAAATGACTAAACGGATACGCCATTGGATGGTCAAGCAGGAACCAGAGAGTTACTCCTGGAACGATTTTGTTAAGGAAGGACGAACCGGCTGGACTGGTGTTAGAAACTACCAAGCACGCAATAATCTTCGTGAGATGAAGGCGGGCGATGCGGTGCTCTTCTACCATTCCGGAAAAGAGAAAGCAGTTGTCGGTATTGCTGAGGTCGTTCGCAGCGATTATCAGGATCCGAGCGCCGATGACTCTCAGTGGGTTGCCGTTGATTTGAAACCAGTAAAGGAGTTGCCGGTTCCGGTGCTACTTGCCGCAATCCGCTATGACAAAAGGTTAAGCGGTTTGCCACTAATCAAGCAGTCGCAACTTTCAGTTATGCCGCTTACGAAAGACGAGTACGATGCCATTGTCGGCATGGGAAGCGGTAAAGCAACCAGAGTAAACAGTCTAGGAGGTAGCAATGTTTAAACAATTGGACTATACGATGGTTATTGTCTCCGACATGCAGCGCTCAATAGAGTTTTACCGAGACAGGCTGGGTATCCCAATCAAGTTTCAGTCTCCCGAGTGGACTGAGTTTCTTACCGGCACTACTACCCTCGCTCTCCACGGTGGTGGGGTCGTGCAGGAAAAGAGAGGCGATCAGTCAAAGTATGCCGGCACTTGCTCGATAGGCTTTAATGTTGAGGATGTTGAACGAACCTACCAGGAACTCCAGTCGAAAGGGATCAGATTTGTAATGCCTCCTACTCAGAGGGAAGGTGAGGGCATCAAACTTGCCGTGTGCATTGACCCCGACGGTTTGCCGATTTCGTTTGCTCAGGTGGTCGCCAAAACTGCCGGCCAGTAATAGTTCCGGGTTCTATATCTGACCTAAAAGAGTGTGGGAAGGTTTTCCTTGCTTGTCGGAGCAGGGGTTACCAGTTCCCTAATCTGTGGATATTTTTCAACCAACGTGCTTGGCGCGAGCACAGCTTTCTCTTCCAGAATGGCCTTGATCTCCAGCGCATTAACAACAGCCTGGCCGCGAAAGTGATTGTTTGTGATCACGTAACTCTCTGCTGTTTCAGCTGCCACATCTTTGATTCGCGCTATCCAGGGCTCCAGCTCATCGATCGAATATAGGTAGTTATAGCGTTCATCTCTTGGGGCATTTTCCCGAAACCAGTTTTGATAATTCCTGCCGTGCAACCGCACGTATCCGATTCTCGAGGTCGTCAAAGCTGCCGGCTTTATCGATCTTGAGAAGAGTGGCTGATCGATATTGCAGATGCCAACACCGCGCTCTCCCAACCACTCGTAAATCGACGGGTTGTTCCAGGACGAGTGCCTCACCTCCAACACCAGCGGATAGTTCCTGAATCGTTCAATAAGTTTACCCAGATAGATCCTCTCAGCTGGTTCATTCTTGAACGACCATGGAAATTGAAGTAGCACGGCGCCCAACTTGTCAGCCTTCGCTAACTCGTCCATGCCTTCGCAAAACAGTTGCTCATCTTGTTGCGTCCCTTTTCCGCGTTCATGGGTAAATACCCGGTGTAGTTTGGCAGTGAAGCGGAACTCGGGATTATCGCGCACTCGCAGCGCCCACGATCTCGTGGTTGAGGGCGTGGGGGGACGATAAAAGCTGCTATTAATCTCGATTGTGTCGAAGAACTGAGACAGGAATCTAAGTGGGTCAAACTTCGCTCCATGCGCCGGATAGACTATTCCTTCCCAGTCTTTGTAGGACCAACCGGCAGGTCCGACCTTAATGCTCTGTTTACTTGGCATTGAAATCAGTCGGGTGCGGGAGGCTGGACAAGATCCGGCACAGAGGCCACAACAGTGGCGGGCAAGGGCTTAAGGCTCAAGTGTTCAGTGAGGAATGCAATACGGTCCCGGCGCGCTCGAGCATTTAACGCGTGCGGCGCATCATAGAGGTCAAAACGTTTAGGTTTGCTTACTATTGCTTCGTATTCTCTTGCTCGTTCAGGTGTTAGAAACTTCTCCTCGGTCGCATACTGCAGATAGACAGTTGCTGGCGCAGCGTGTGAAACATAGTTGCCAGGGTCAGCCCATGAAAATCGCTCCATAAATTGATCGAACTTGTCGGGTCCAACCTCCAACCGGTATTGCTGGTATTCCGGTGCTTTGAGATCGATTTCATCTGACAAAGAACCAGCCATCAGCACAAAGGCTCGGAACCTTTTGTCAATACCACTCAGAATTGCGCCCACCGTTGCATTGTAACTATGTCCAACATAAGCGATTCGGTTTGGATCGACGTCCTTTCGCGCCAGCAGAAGATCCACTCCGCGCCGCGTGTCAACGACCTGCTGAACGAGATCCCGGATCTGGTCTTCGTTTAGCGGCTCAGTGCTTTCGACGTGACCAGGCCGCGCAATTGGCCCGTCGGTCAGAAGCGAGATCAGGTTCGCTTGCGCCAGCACCAGAGCCTCATCAAGAAACTCCTTCCGGTTCCGCATCGGTGAATTGCTCCAATACCAATGACCCCACATGACGGCCGCGAAGGGACCCTTTCCCGTTGGTACAATAAGGTAGGCAGGAACCCGTCCGCCCAGAGGACTAGCATAACTGAGGTCGTACACGGTCGCGCGTCCGCACTGCTCAACGCCGACCTCTTTTATTTCGAGTGGCAGCCGCCGATCGTAGTCGAAATGATGGGCTAGTTGGTAGTGTCCCAATTTCGGTTTTCTCTGCGCATTCTCCGCAACCTTCGCGGCTCGTCGTATCGGATTGCGGAGACACGCCAACGCGGAGACGCCGGCGCAGAGTGTGCGCGGAGGATTCAAAAACAGGATACTACCGGCTAGTTGAGGTTCTTGACCAAAAAGCGGAGTTAGATATAGCAGAAGCGCTGCAACGAAGACGGTAGATTGGCGTAAAATTCGAGTCCCAGCCATACTCTTTGTGCTCGATCATGTAACGCAAGCTGTTCGCGCAAACCAACGGCTTGCGTAACAAGGCTGTTAGCCTGACTGCAAACTAGCAGTTTGCACTGCAACACCTGTTGACGTTGCCCCCTTACTTACTGCAATTTATGAAGAATGACAATGCTAAAGTGGTCTCGTCAGGCAAACCGCAAGGGCAAGGGCTCATGCAGGAAAGGAGGAGACGATGCGTCTCACTGAGATGGTTTCGTGTTCCGGTTGAGCGGCAAAGCTTAATCCGAGCCTACTCGCTCAGGTTTTGAGCGGGCTACCAAAACAGCCTGAAAACAAAAATCTGATTGTCGGCTTTGAAACAGCTGACGACGCGGGAGTATACCGTCTTAGCGAGGAACTGGCGCTTGTGCAGACGCTCGATTTCTTTACGCCGATCGTGGATGACCCATTTGACTACGGCCGTATCGCTGCTTTGAATTCAATTAATGATGTCTGGGCTATGGCCGGTACACCCATCACGGCGATGGCCATCACCTGCTTTCCCAAGAAAGGAGTTGATCCATCCATACTCAAGGAGATCATGCGTGGAGGACTCGAAACGCTTAATCAGTATGGAGTCACTTTGATTGGCGGCCACAGTGTGGATAGCGAGCAGATCATGTTTGGTTACTCCGTTACCGGCGTCATAGATCCAGGCAAGGTCGCAAAGAATTCAGGTGCGGAAGCTGGTGACGTTGTCATACTGACAAAACCGATTGGCACTGGCGTGATTTCCACAGCCATCAAATGGGCCAAGGTGACGCCTGAAATCGTTGCCAATTCAGTCGAGACAATGCTGACACCGGGGAAGTATGCCGCCGAAGCCATGCGGGAGTATGACGTAAAAGGCGCCACAGATGTAACAGGTTTCGCCTTGTTGGGCCATCTGTGGGAAATGGCCTGCGCCAGCGACGTCAGTATCGAGATCGACTCATCGAGGGTACCTTTAATAGCGGGAGCGTTGGAGCTGGCAGCTCAAGGCATGTTAACAAGCGGCGATAAGACGAATAGAGAATACGTAGGTGCAGAAGTAGAGATGGCCGAGAAGGTTGGAAAAGAGCTCGGGCATTTGCTTTATGACCCCCAAACTGCCGGCGGAATGCTAATCTCCATTATACAGAATCGTAGCGAGCAACTCTTGACACGCTTGCGTGAACACTATCCCACTGCCGCGGTAATCGGACGCGTGATGCCAAGGAGCACCAAGGTAGTCTTTGTAAAATGATTTTGGATACTGGAAATGAAACCATTGGGTGTTAAGTCGTCAGAGCTACCGGCTGCGGATATCCGAGCAGCTCTTGAACTTTACCAAGCGGTGCGGGCGCGCACTCTCGAAATTGTTGATCCGCTCGAGATTGAAGATTACGTTGTTCAAACTGCCGAATTTATGAGCCCGCCGCGGTGGCACCTCGGCCACACGAGCTGGTTTTTTGAGACGGTTTTGCAGCGGTATCAGCCAGAGTATAAGGTCTATTCCGACGAGTTTCTCTACTACTTTAACTCTTACTACGAGGGTTTTGGTCCCCGCATCGAACGACCCAGACGCGGCACGCGTTCACGTCCAACAGTTAGAGCAACCCTTGCCCATCGTTCGAGTATCGATCAGGCAGTTATGGATTTTGTGAGTTCGCTGGCGAGCGACAGACCGGCAGCGGAAATATTGTGGCTTATCAGACTGGGACTCGAACATGAGATGCAGCATCAGGAGTTGTTGGTTTATGACATCAAGCACCTACTTTGCGATCAGTTCGTTGTAGAAATCAAGCCGGCTCCTAAACGCGTGATTAATGTAGAAGGCATGGCTGAGTTCGAAGGCGGACCATTCAAGCTAGGGTTCCCGCGCGGCAAAGATTCTGAGGGGGAATTTGCCTTCGATAATGAAAAGCCGGCCCATCAAATTCTATTGCAGGACTTCGCCTTGGATCGTGCTCCGGTCAGCAATGGCGAATATCTTGAATTCATGCAGGCAGGATGCTATCGCGATTATCGCTGGTGGTTTTCCGAGGCCTGGGAGGTATTAAACCGCGACCAATGGCAGGCTCCCCTATACTGGGAGTCCCATGAGGGCGAGTGGATGATCAGGGATTTTTCGGGATTACATTCTGCTGCCAGTAAGACGGCAGAACCAGTTTGTCATGTTAGCTATTACGAAGCGGCAGCTTTTGCTAAGTGGGCTGGAAAGCGTCTGCCAACTGAAGGCGAGTGGGAAAGGGCAGCTACTTCTTCTGGAATTAACAGCCCGAGGTCAGACTTTCCCTGGGACAGCGCCCCGGTGGAACTCAAGAAAGCCAATCTCTTTGAGAGCAGGCTCTGGTCGGTGGCACCGATCGGTTCTTATCCGGACGGGCAGAATAGCCATGGATGCCAGCAGATGATTGGTGACGTTTGGGAATGGACGAGTTCCGACTACGTGCCCTACCCCGGCTTTCGATCAGAGTTTGATGAATACAACGACAAGTGGTTTGTTAATCAAAAAGTGCTTCGAGGCGGGTCGTTTGCCACGCCGCAAAGGCACATTCGTTCCACTTACCGAAATTTTTTTCATGCGCATGAGCGCTGGATGACGGCCGGCTTCCGGTGCGCACGCGATCTATAAAAAGACAACAAACTACACTATGGGAACAACTCTATCTGACGTGGAAGTTCGCGTGCTCGGCGCACTTGTAGAAAAGCAGGTGACCACTCCCGAATACTACCCCTTAACTCTCAATGCCCTGATGCTGGCGTGTAACCAGAAGAATAACCGTCACCCTGTGACGTCATACGACGAGGCGACAGTCGGGCAAGCGGTGGAGACCTTGCGGGAAAAGAACCTTGCCTACGTGTTCTACGGCAGCACCAGCCGTGTCCCGAAATACAAACACGTATTACCAGAAGTAATGCATTTGAACCAGCCAGAACTCGCGATCATCTCGGTACTGATGCTCAGAGGCCCACAAACATTGGGTGAGCTTCGCGACCGTGGCGCGCGGTTCCACGAATTCTCGGGACTTGAAGAAGTGGAAGCGACGCTAAATGCCTTAGCTTCACGCGATTCTGAACCGCTGGTCGTGCGTTTGCCCCGCCAGCCAGGCCAAAAGGAAGCCCGATTTGCGCACCTGCTATCTGGTGAAATCAACGTCGATGAACTAGTTCCAGTTGAAGCATCTCGGCGATCAAGACCTGGAGCCGCCGATTCAGAACGGATCGAGAAACTCGAGGCGGAGGTCGAGGCTTTGAAATCCGAGGTCGCGCAATTGCATGATGAATTCCGGCAGTTTCGCACCCAATTCGAATAGACTCCTCATTGTTTCATGGGTGGATTGTTGATTCACCTGTGCAAATACCTCCTAATTCGATATAATAAACCTCCCTATGAGCATGGAGATATTTCATCCAGCGGTTGCTCGCTGGTTTCAGAAAACCTTTGCCGCCGCGACTCCTCCCCAGGCGGTCGCCTGGCCGGCTATCAAATCTCACCAGAACACGCTTATTGCAGCACCCACAGGCTCAGGTAAGACGCTAGCCGCATTCCTTTCGGCAATCGATGACCTTGTTCGCCTTGGCCTGAACGGAAAGCTTGAGGACACGACTCACGTCGTTTACGTCTCGCCACTTAAGGCGCTGAGCAACGATATTCACGCCAACTTGCAGGTGCCACTCGAAGGCATTCAGCAGGAACTTAAGGAGCTTGGACTGCCGGAAGTCAACATCCGAACGCTTGTTCGCACTGGAGATACGCCTGCCGCCGAACGTACGGCGATGGCTAAGCGTCCGCCGCATATCGTGGTAACAACCCCAGAGTCTCTTTACATCCTACTGACCAGTGAGAGCGGCCGGCGCATGCTTGAGACGGCTCGCACGTTGATCGTTGATGAGATCCATGCGGTGGTGGGGGACAAGCGCGGTTCCCATTTGGCGCTTTCTATTGAGCGGCTTGAGTATCTCGTCGCACAGCATAGGAAGAGCGTGAGTGTCGGCAGTGAATCCGCAATCCGCAATTCTCCCCTGGTTCGCATTGGCCTTTCCGCGACGCAGCGGCCGATAGAAGAGGTGGCCCGTTTTCTTGTGGGGTCAACCAGGATTTCCGCCAACGGCCACCCGGATTGCACCATTATCAACACTGGACATGCGCGAAAGCTCGATCTCGCTATTGAGTTGCCCGAGTCACCACTCTCCGCTGTCATGTCGGGAGAGGTTTGGGACGAGATCTATGACCGGTTGGCTCAGCTAATTCGTGAGCATCGAACCACACTCATCTTTGTGAACACGCGAAGATTAGCGGAACGCGTTGCTCGGCATCTTGGCGAAAGAATAGGCGACGAAAATATCGCAGCACACCATGGCAGCCTCGCTCGCGAACAAAGGTTAGCAGCAGAGCAACGGCTCAAAGCGGGCGAATTGAATGCTCTGGTAGCGACGGCCTCTCTAGAATTGGGAATTGACATCGGCGAAGTTAACCTGGTTTGCCAGCTAGGTTCGACGCGTTCAATTGCCAGCTTCCTGCAGCGCGTTGGCAGGTCAAACCATACTGTCGCTGGTTTTCCAAAAGGAAGAATCTTTCCACTCTCGCGCGACGAATTGGTGGAGTGTGCGGCCCTGATAGATTCCGTGCGACGTGGAGAACTGGATATGCTGTCAATTCCAGAAAAGCCTCTGGATATACTGGCGCAGCAGTTGGTGGCTGCAGTCGCTACCGAAGAATGGACAGAAGATGCCCTATGGGAAATGACGCGCCGTGCGTACCCATATCGCAATCTGGAGCGGAGCGAGTTCGATCAGATCGTTCGCATGCTCGCCGAAGGATTTTCAACGAGACGCGGGCGTCGGTCAGCTTACGTTCATCACGATGGTGTAAATCATCGTTTACGCGGGCGGCGCGGCGCGCGGCTCGCCGCTATCACATCAGGTGGCGCAATTCCCGATACTGCCGATTACGCTGTGGTGCTTGAACCCAACGGACTTGTCATTGGTTCAGTAAATGAGGACTTTGCGATTGAGAGTTTGCAGGGTGACATTTTTCAACTTGGGAACACGTCATGGCGGGTCCTGCGAGTGGAACAGGGGAAGGTCCGCGTAGAAGATGCGCATGGCCAGCCACCGTCCATTCCTTTCTGGTTGGGTGAAGCGCCGGCGCGGTCCCACGAGCTCTCTGCTTCTGTATCCAGATTGCGAGTGGAGGTGGCCCAAAGAGTCGCATTAAACACAGTGGCGCCAAATGTTGCGGCTGGGGTTGAAGATGCTGGAGCGACTGGTCAACGACTCGATCTGGAGCCGGCGCTTCAATGGCTGACTGGTGACGTAGGCATTACACGGCCTGCAGCCGAGCAGATTGTCGAATATCTAGCTGGCGCCAAGGCGGTACTAGGCGTGATGCCTTCGCAGGAGGCACTTGTCCTCGAACGTTTCTTTGATGAGACGGGAAGCATGCAGCTAGTTATTCATGCTCCTTTTGGAAGCCGGTTGAATCGCGCTTGGGGCCTGGCTCTGCGCAAACGATTCTGTAGGAAATTCAATTTCGAGTTACAGGCAGCTGCCACCGAGGATGCGATTGTACTTTCGCTGGGACCGACCCACAGCTTTCCTTTAGACGACGTTTTCCATTATCTGAATTCCAAGACTGTGCGCGAGCTTCTATGTCAGGCGCTACTGGCAGCGCCGATGTGGAACATTCGCTGGCGTTGGAACTCAACCCGTTCCCTGGCTGTGTTGCGCCGCCGGGGCGGCAGGAAGATTCCGGCACAAATCCAACGCATGGATGCGGAAGATCTGCTCACTGCAGTGTTTCCGGATCAGGTAGCTTGCGCCGAAAACCTTTCCGGACAGATTCAGATTCCCGAACATCCTCTGGTCAGGCAGACCGTTAAAGACTGCCTCGAAGAAGCGATGGACGTAGACGCGCTGGAAGATTTGCTGGCTTCAATCGAGCGCAATGAGCGGCAACTGATTGCTCGCGACGTAGTTGAGGCTTCGCCACTTTCGCAGGAGATTCTTAACGCGCGACCATATGCCTACCTCGATGATGCACCACTCGAGGAGCGCCGAACACGGGCCGTCTACCAACGCCGTTGGCTGGACCCTGAAACCGCCGCGGATCTAGGCAGGCTGGATCAGGCAGCAATTGACCGCGTCCGCGAGGAAGCCTGGCCGGAACCACAGTCGGCAGACGAGTTGCACGACGCGCTAATGGAGTTGGGGTTTCTTACGATGCAAGAAGGGGTTCAGTGGCAACACCCGTTCTCGGAGCTCCAGCAGGAACGACGTGCAGGGCTGCTAGAGACTCTGTCTCAACTCCAAGACGACCCATCTTCGACAAGGCTCTGGATCGCAGCCGAACGACTGCCGCAGTTTCAGCCGCTCTTTCCTATGGCAGTAGTGATGCCCGAGTTAAAAGCTCCCGACGCTGCCGCTCAAATCAGTTGGTCGTTCGAGGACGCGCTTGTTGAGATTGTTCGCGGCCGATTGGAAGGGTTGGGGCCAGTTACTGTTAGCAGCGTGAGCTGCTCTTTAGGTTTGCCGGCAACCAAAGTTGAAGCCGCTTTGCTGAAACTTGAAGCAGAAGGGTTTGTCATTCGCGGTAAGTTCAGCACGGCTACGGAGGGCACTGAGTGGTGTGCGCGCCGGCTGTTGGCACGGATACACAGCTACACGCTCAACCGCTTGCGGCAGGAGATCGAACCTGTTTCTTCCGCAGACTTCATCAGGTTTCTTCTTTCCTGGCAAAAAGTTGCTCCCGACAAGCAGATGGAAGGACCTGAAAGCGTTTTGGCAGTTATCGACCAGTTGGAAGGTTTCGAGGCGCCTGCGGCAGCCTGGGAAGGGGAAATCTTTCCGGCCAGGCTAGAGGAATATGATCCTGCCTGGTTAGACGCTTTGTGCCTTTCCGGAGAAGTGATGTGGGCAAGACTTACGCCTCCAGTGTACTCGAGGCGGCTGAGCACCGACTCTGAGAAACGCATCGGCGTCGCCGATGAGCCAGCAGCGGCAGGCCTCGGCGACAGAGGGGATAGGCCTCGCGGCTCCGGTCCCGTACGAACAACTCCTATTGCTCTTATCCGTCGACAGAATCTCGGTCTTTTCAACTCCCTGTTTCCGAATCCTAAAGAGGAGTTGCTGCTCTCAACCGTAACGCAGGTAGTCTACGAATATCTCGAAGGTCGTGGCGCCTCATTCTTCACTGATATCGTCGCCGGTACCCGATTATTGAGGAGCCAGGTTGAGGAAGCTCTAGCGGAACTCGTTGCACAGGGATTGGTCGTAGCCGATAGCTTCACCGGACTGCGCGCTCTGCTGACGCCCGCAAACCGGAAGACTCAGGCGGGCCGCCGCCATCGCCGCGAGCCCGTCTATGGGATGGAAGCAGCAGGTCGCTGGTCGATTCTCGAGCGCAGCAAACTCAATCCTGCCGCGCGACAAGGCGTGGCGAGAGTTCAGATGTCCGAAGGAAGAGTTGCCACCGCTGAAGCAGCGGAACTGCTCGCACGGCTTCTTCTCAAACGTTATGGCGTGGTGTTTAAGAAACTGCTTGAGCGTGAGGGGCTGCTTCTTCCCTGGCGCATTCTCTTGCGCGTTTACCACCGCCTGGAGGCCCGCGGGGAGATTCGGGGAGGACGCTTTGTCGCCGGAATTTCGGGCGAACAATTCGCGCTTCCCGAAGCAGTTGGTATGCTGCGGGCAGTTCGCCGCGCTCGCACTGGTGGTATCGATCTCATGAGCACACGATCAACTGGTTCCGCTGAATTGATCACGGATGACCGGGAAAGTTTGGTCTCTGTCAGTGCGGCCGATCCGCTCAATCTTCTCGGCATTATTACACCCGGAACTCGGATTGCCGCACACACCTCTAATAGAATTCTCTATCACAACGGTGAACCTATAGCGGTACTGGAGTCTGGTTCAACGAGATTCCTGGTCCAGCTTAGCCGCACAATGGAGTGGAAAGCGAAGACAGCGCTTCTGCGTAGACCAACGCCACCTCAATTGCGAACGTATCTCCGCCGCCCGGCTTGATTCCGCAGGAACACCCATAGAGAACCCAGGACCAGGGGGTGCCCTCATCTTTGTGACGCCCGGCCGCTGAGGATCCTGGCGAAGAATTGCGCTGTGGAAAGTCTTCACAGATTGCGCAGCGCCAGCACCTCGGTGGCAGGACTCCGGTCGCCAGTGCAGCTGATACGGCGAGGTGCGTGCAGGTAAATCAACCTGTATCCGAGTGCGCTGTATAACTCGACTATACGGTTTGTTGCCTGGTTTGAAAGCACCACCGGACCTGAGTGTTTAGCGAGCCAACGCGCGGTCTTGACCTGCTCGTCCCAACCAAACCCTTCTTTTGAATACTGAGTGAATTCAACATCATATGGTGGATCAGCGTATACGAAATCGTCCGGCTCCAACTGAAGAAACTCAAAGCTCGTCTGGCGGAGTTCCCAATCGACCAGCAGCGGCTTGTAAGGAGAAAAGCTTCGGCGGTAGTTGATCGTCTTATAGCTGCCAAAGGGAACGTTGAATTCTCCCTTACGATTGAATCTGCATAGACCGTTGTAACCTGTACGGTTCAGGTAATAGAAGAGCGATGCAGCCTCCTTCCCCATCCCTTGCGCGCTCAGGAGGAGTTCATTGAAGCGACGACGATGCCTGTAATAGAGCTGTTGGCAGTTGGCCATCTCAATTGAAATGCTGAAGCCGCGCTTTAACCATCGATAGAAAGAGACGAGGTGAGGGTTAATATCGTTGAGTAGTGCTCGGTCGGGCATCAGTCCCAGAGTTACAGCCAACCCGCCACAAAAAGGTTCTACCAATCGGCGGTTGGCCTCTTTTTGCCAGTATTGCCGAAGGTAAGGCAACTGCCAGCGTTTTCCGCCGGCCCACTTAAGTGGCGGGGAGAGCGAAGGCTTACTCGGAAGCGTTTCTGTTGAACGGGCGGGTGAAGACAAAGGTCTCGTTTTCGGTAGTAAATTCAACTCGCATGTGCTCAAGGCGGCCTTATATAGCACAGTTGAACTCTGAGCGGCAATCTGTTCCGCAAAGGGGGCGCTTTGCCTGGAGGAAGGCTATTCTCCTATAATCTCGCGCACTGTGTCCCAGTCCGTTTAAATGATTTAGCCCTTTTAAGGAAAGCCTCTATGAGAAAGCTTCTAGTTTCGACGCTGGCATGTATGGTTGTTGCCGTGGGCCAGCTTGTCTCAGCGCAAGAGAAGACTGAGCCAAAATTTAAGTTAGTCCAGTTTCAGATGGTGCTTCTAAAACGTGGCCCAAACTGGACGGCCACAGATACTCCAGAGGGCCAAAAGATTCGCTCCGGGCATCACGAGTATTTCCAAACAATGGTGCAGTCAGGGAAGGCGGTCCTCGCTGGTCCGTTGGACGATGACAGTGACATAAGAGGTATCTATGTCTTTCGTACGAAAAATCAGGAAGAGGCACTAGGATGGGCCAACGATGATCCGGCGGTGAAGGCTGGGCACCTTGCGGTTGAGATGCATCCCTGGTGGTCCGAGGAAGTGATGAAGCCGGCAGTAATGCCGCTCAAGTTATCAAGGTCGTATCTTGCGTTGCTGACGCGCGGCCCAAAGTGGACGCCCGAGCGAACGCCGGCGACGGAAGAGATACAGAAGGCGCACCTTCAGAATATCACCCGTCTCGCCGAAATGAAGAAGCTTGTAGTTGCCGGTCCCTTTGGCGACGACGGACGACTAAGAGGAATCTTCGTATTTAAGGTGAGTTCGCTGGAGGAGGCGAGAGCGCTGGCAGACACTGACCCGGCTGTACAGGCTGGGAGGTTAGCTCTCGACATTCACCCCTGGCTCGTGCCGGAAGGGATGTTGCCATAATCCGTATGAAAGCAGTTTGGAATAACGTGACGTTAGCGGAAAGTGAGAACACGATTGTTGTGGAAGGTAATCACTACTTTCCGCCTGACAAGATTCACCGGGAATTCTTTAAGGAAAGCGACACTCACACCACCTGTCCCTGGAAGGGCGAAGCAAGCTACTACGACATTGTTGCGGCCGGCGCCGCAAACAAAGATGCCGCCTGGTATTACCCGGAACCCAAAGCTGCCGCCGCAGAAATCAAGGGTTACATCGCCTTTTGGCACGGCGTGAAAGTTCAGGAATGACGGAAACGAAAATGGAAGACCAAGTCAGTTTACCGACCGGCTGATTCAGTTGATACTAAGCCTGATTAATTCCGAAATCTCTTACATCTCGAAAAGGCGTTTCAGAGCCATCGAAGTTCGGGCGGTAGTAAAAGGCTGACCCATCGTATTCTTGCATCCAGCCCTCTTCCATTTCGAGGTCGGCAAGCGCAGAAACCTCTTTGAACCACTCCGCCTCAGTAATACGTCGCGAGAGCAGCACAAAACGATTGTTGGTCGCAGCCTGATGAGTGGCGTAATACTGGGCCATTAGAGAGATTGCCACGCGCGGGCTTAATTCATTTCGAATCCACTCAAGTGACTGCCTTACACCGGCAATGTCATTTGGCAGCACGAGCAAGCGAATAATTATGCCACGCTTGAGCAGCCCATCTTCTTGATATTCCAGCCGCTCGCCTGTCTGGCGAAACATCTCAGCAATTGCCCTTCTCGCATGCTCCGTGTAATTCGGTACTTTAGAATAGCGATAGCCGGCATCATTCTCCGCATACTTCAGATCTGGAAGATAGATTTGAACAATGCCCTCGAGTAGTCGTAATACCCGTACCGAATCATAGGCGTTGGTGTTGTAAACAATCGGTAAGGTCAGACCTTGCCGGGCCGCGATGAGAATGGAGCGGGCCATTTGCGGGACAAAATGCGTAGGTGAAACGAAATTGATGTTGTGACAACCGCGCGCCTGCAACTCCAGCATCATCTCCGCCAGCCGCTCGTGCGTGACCTCGTTTGCAATTTGCTGCTTATGCGTTTGGGAGATTTGGTAATTCTGGCAATACACACAGCGAAGGTTGCAGTTGCCGAAAAAGATATTACCGGCGCCGTGGGTACCCACAAGCGCAGGCTCCTCCCCAAAATGTGGCGTGTAGGAGGAGACAATAGGTAGCCGGCCCGAATAGCAGGCCGCAACTTCATTCTGTAAGCGATTATTAAGGCAGTCGCGGGGACAAACGGTGCAGCGCTCTAGTAAGCATTCGAGCGCCTGAACGCGTTGCTCGAGTTCGCCGGATTTCAACAAATCGAGATACGCTGGAAGTTCCGGTGGAACTGGCATCTCGGTAATATCCTTGTTATTACTCATGTCTTCGAAAGTGAACAAAGTGTGGTTTGTGTTGTTCGACAATCTCTGCAGGCGCCACACGCTTCGATTGCTGCCAGATGAAGTCCATCTCGGCATGGATACGGCCGCATACAGCGGGAGATTGCTGCGACCGGAGGCATTTCGCGCCGAAGATGAATTATTGAGGACATACGAAGGCCACCGGGCGGAAGATGCCGTTGACTACTATTGGGTTTTAGTTCTTTGCCTGAGTACGCGTTTTTTCCTGGAACGCGTGGCTGGCTTTGGTTGTGACGTCGTCTCCACCTTCGGTTTTGGATGCTTTTTTATGAGATCAAGCACAGTTTGCTGGGGAATCTCAGCGCGCAGAACGACCTCGCTCTCTTGCGGTTGAAATGAGAGATTCTTGAGAGCTGATTGTGCAGTCTTGTCGGGGACACCTTCCACAGCCTGCTGAATGAGAGCAGACAGAAGGTTGTTCATAATCTTCGCGGTGTCCGGATTGTCTGCGTTCATAGCGCCTCGGAGTAAGAAGTTGTTGGCATCCATGGTGAGAGCTGCATAGAAGTCGCCGAATGAGGTTTCACACCCTGTCGCTTTCGAATTAGATCCTGTCCCCAGCAGGCCCAGTGTTTTTCTGAAAGAAGAGAGCGGTGACCCGGCGACGCTAATCAACACCGTTGGATCGCGGAGCAAGGAATTGACAAAATCGCGGTTGATCCGTTCAGTACCTTCTGCCGCATCGACGGCAGCCCTGAGATAGGCAGGAGAGCCCACGGCAATCGTGTTGGTATTCAAGGGTACAATTGCCACCTCCGTAAAAGACTTTAGCAGCGGATTGTTCTGCGCTTGTTTAAGTAAGGGCTCGATGGTCATTACAGCAATTGTTTTCGTGCCGTACTTCTCGTCCCGCAACTTCCCGCCGGAAGCCATACGCGCCAGCACTAATAACGATTCGGCGCTGACATCACCGCCGGCCACTATCATGAACTCAGGTGGAATAAAGCTTAGCTCCGCCGAAGGTTTTCTGAAACGAGTCGCAATAAGGATGTAGTCAACCTTTTGCGGATCGATCCCCACATTCTGCTTCAATTCACCAAACCCTGAACGCATCTCGGCGAGATCTTTTTCTGACATGAACTTGGGCAAAGCGTCATTGAGGATGCGTTGCGGGTTTATGTAGATGACTGTGTCGGCCTCAGGAAGAGCTGATGCTGCTGCAAGAACTGTCTGCACGGAGTTTTCGGCACGCGCTTTTGCCGGCTGAGAGGTTTCGACCTCGCCATTGGCAAAAGACGACAACTCACCCTGTCCCCTTGCTGTTGCGGTGAAAAGTGGCGCCGCAAATAACGCCACACAGAAAACAATCTTCTTCACGATATGTAAACCTCCGGATTTTGTGATCACATCTGCTTACGCAAAGTGCACAGCATTGAAAGGTCGAGCAAAAAGCAGTCAAATCTTCGGCAAACTTCGAGTGGTTAGTTCGTTCTCAACATTGCCAGTGTTAAGAGTAGTGGCAGGCTCAAAAAGCAGCACATGGCATTCTTCGTCGGCCACAGGTTTATGTTCGATTCCCCGAGGCACAACAACCATCTCTCCTTCTTTAAGCTCTAGTTGTCGTTCAGTGCCATCTTCACGAAACTCTAGCCGGAAGCTGCCTTTCAGTACCAGAAACAGTTCGTCTTCTTTGTCGTGATGATGCCAGGTGAAAGGGCCTTTGAATTTAACGAGCTTTACCAGCTGATCATTGAGTTCGGCAGCTATATGAGGTTTCCAGTAATCCTTGAATAGCGAGAGTTTTTCAGCGATGTTTGTCTTGTGCATGTTAATTTCCGTGGTCCGTTAGCCCTTAGGGCAGTAATCAAACTACGTATCCCCTACCGTCCCTCATTGTGGCGGCATGACCATTAAAGCTGCCATAGTCTCGATTCCGTCCCAAAGGTTCTGCAGGCGCAAGTTCTCATTCTCAGCATGCTGATTGTTGTCATAGTTGGCGATCGGTACTGTGATCGTTACAGTGCGACTATTCTGGGTGATGATCGATAACGGTAAACTGCCGCCCGCGGTTGGAAGCTTCACCACAGGTTTGTCGGAACTGGATTCCACGGCCAGTATAACCGCTCTCGAGATTGGAAGATCCATCTGTGTGCGTTCTGCGTTATATCCTCCGGGCCGGTGCACCACTCGGGCAATAAGGGGATGGTTGAGACGCTCCTCGTCAGTTGGCTCTCGATCAATGACCAGATAACCTTCCTTGCGAATGTGTTCCTTCAGCTTTTCCACCTGGCGTTTGTAATCGTTTCCCCTTACCAGGCGTAGATCCAGCACGACTGTCGCTGTCGTTGGAATCACGTTTCGGGCGAGGACACCCACATCGCCGCTGCTCATCCCGTTAATGTTCAGTGAGGGTTCATTCAGCACTTCCAACAGGGTTTTTCCAGGGTTGTCGGTTCGCGCGAGACCGAGTTCCCGTTTTAGCTCCTCATCATACTTAGGCGCGTTTTCTAATGAGCGCTCCTCGGCGCTCCCAATGCGGCTTACGTCATCATACCAGCCGGCGATCAAGACTCGCCCGTTTCGGTCCTTCATCGAGCTCAGTAATTGGCCGAGCAACAGCGCCGGATTAGGAGCCCAGTTCCCATAGTGACCGCTATGCAATGGGCGTTTTGCTCCGTAAACGGTCACATCAACATTGGTGTCTCCACGAACTCCGAACACTACCTGCTTTAGACCTGACTGGTGTACGGGCCCGTCACAAATCAACCAGGCGTCTGCCTGTAGAAGGTCGGCATGACTACGGATAATCTCGCCCAAATGACCTGAGCCGGCCTCCTCTTCGCCTTCGAAGACAAACTTGAGGTTTGAAGTCGGAGTAAGTCCACTGGATTTCAAGGCATCTGTTGCCGCCAGAATGGCAATCACACCGGCCTTGTCATCCGCCGCCGATCGGGCGTAGAGTCGCCACTCTGGATTAATCTCTTTGGCCAGATCCATGGATGAGATCTTTACTCCTCCAGCTTCCAGTGGAGCGGAGCGGAGCGTTGGTTCCCAGGGATGGCTTCCTGTCCATTGGCTTGCATCAGTTGGTTGCCCATCGTAGTGAGCATAAAGAACAATTGTTCGGGTGGCGCCCGGAACCCTCCATTCACCGAACACTACTGGGGGAGCCGAAGCTTCCTGCGTTTCCAGCAACTGCGGGTTAAAGCCACGTCGCCGGAGCATCTCAGCGATGAGCGTGGCATTCCGTCGAATATTGGTCCGATCAGAAGCAACGTTAGGGATACTAAGGAGAGCAAGGAACTCTTGCAAAATCTGGCGCTCGTTCGCCCGGCGATATTCGCGAACTTTGTGCTGCAGGCCCGTGTGGACTGTAACGTAAACTGTTAGTTTGCGTGCCCGGGAGCTAACACTTTGCGCCGCAAATAATGACCAACTCATCGACAAGATCGTGAGCAGCGTGATTAGTCCTTGCATCTCGGTTTTTCTACCTTAGAGGATTAGAAAAGATTTCTACTCTGCTGCTAAAAGTTCCTTATATCGGAAGCAAGCCGGATTGTGATCGTTAACGATGCCCACTGCCTGCATGAATGCATAACAGATTGTGGTACCGACGAACTTGAAACCGCGTCTTTTGAGCTCCTTGCTCAATGCATCAGATTGGGCCGTGAAAGCTGGAATCGGTTGTGTGCGCCTTATTCGCCCAGAGGAGGGTTCGGCAAACTGCCACACAAAAGAATCAAAGCTTCCAAATTCTTTCTGTACCGAGAGAAACGACCTGGCATTTTGAATGGCCGCCTCAATCTTTAATCGATTGCGAATAATTCCCTCATCCTGGAGCAGTCTTTCCACTCTGCTAGCGTCGTAGCGAGCAATCTTTTTTGCGTCGAAATCATCAAAAGCGCTGCGATAGTTGTCTCGCTTCTTTAAGATAGTTTCCCAACTCAATCCCGCCTGCGCGCCTTCAAGAATCAGAAATTCAAATAGTCCGCGATCATCATGCAACGGCACTCCCCATTCTTTATCGTGATAGGCAATCGACAGATCTGTGCGCGCCCAGTTGCAGCGTTTAAGCATGGATGCATCTTACAGGAAGTACGTTAGGATGAGGCAGTGAAGATGCGTTTCAGTTCTTGCCGAGGCGTCCCGCGAGTCCGGCAACAACAGTTACCAACTCGTTTGCCTCGACGGGTTTTGGAACATGGGTATTGTAACCGGCGAGTATTGCACGCATGCGGTCCTGTACTCGAGCATAAGCAGTAAGAGCAACCGCGGGGATCCTATTCGGCTTACCGGCCTCACTTCTCCGTACCTGGCGCATTAGGTCATACCCATCCATCTCGGGCATACCAATATCGCTAATCAATAGATCGAAGTCCGAAGCTTCCAGTCTGGTCAATGCTTCCTTGGCGTTGCTGAGGCCTGTGACTATCGCGCCTCGCTGCGTAAGCTCCATAGAAATGAGATCGAGGGCATCGGTTTCGTCGTCAACAACCAATATTCGCAAGTTTTCAAGACCGGGCAGCTCGGCTTCGCTCTCTCTGAACGCTGCGGCGGCGGACGCTAGTGCTTCGGGCCGTAACTCTCCTGTGGGCACGGGCAACCTCACGGAGAATTTTGCGCCTTGTTCAACATCACGATTTTGGACGCCAATTGTGCCACCGTGAAGCTCTACAAGATGACGAACAATGGCGAGCCCCAACCCCAACCCGCCGTGAGTGCGCGTTGTCGATCCGTCTCCTTGCCGGAACCTCTCGAATACAAAAGGCAGGAACGAGGCGTCGATTCCCGGCCCCGTGTCACCCACCTGAATTTGTACATTCTTTTCATCACGCGTAACGCCAATCTGGATTTTGCCGCCATGCGGGGTAAACTTCGCCGCGTTGGAGAGCAGATTCCAAACTACTTGCTGTAACCGGTCCGGATCGCCGGAGATCATCTTAAGGCCCCCGTCGATGATCGTCTCGATCTCAATATCCTTCGCTTCCAAGGCAGGTCGGACCGCATCCAACGCTCCATCAACAACTGTCACGAGATCTACCGGCTGTATCTTGAGTTGAAGCTTGCCGGTGATCACACGCGAAACGTCCAGTATGTCTTCGATTATTTGCTTTTGCGCCCAGGCATTTCTCTCGATGACGTCAAGAGCGTGGTTCGAACTCTCGCGATCCAGTTTCCCGGAACGGAGCATGCGTGCCCATCCAATCACCGCGTTCAACGGCGTGCGCAACTCATGGGAGAGTGTCGCCAGAAATTCGTCTTTTAGCCGATTCGCTTGTTCGGCCTCGGCTCTGATTGCTCGCTCGCGTTCCAGCAAGTCAGCGCGTTCAACCTCGGCTCGTTTACGTTTCTTGAATTGACCGATCTGCCCGCCAATTGCGCTAACCAAGGTCAACAGTTCACCATCGGGTTCTCTCATTTCGCGGCTAAAAAACTCAACGACGCCAAGCACCTCAGTGCCTAAGCGGATTGGAAACCCGAAGGCGCTAAGTAGGCCTTGGGCGGCAGCAACAGCCCCGCGGGGGAAATTTTGATCCTCGAGCACATTGGGAATCCAACTCGGTCCGCCACTTGCCCAGATTCTCCCCGGTAGCCCTACGCCCTTAGAAAAGGTGGAATTTCTGGTGAGCCTCTCGAATTTTTGCACATCGGCTGAAGGTACATACCAAACGTCGACACAGCGAAGCAGCTGGGCGTCGCTGTCAACTTTCCACAGTGCGCCCAATTCCCACCCGAGACTCTCACAGACTGCTTTCAGCACATTGTGAGCGCCTTCAAAGAAGTCCCTGGATTCAGAGAGCGTCTTGGTTACACCATACTGCAGGGCCAAGCGCCGTTCCGTTCGCTTCAGATCGGTTACGTCGCGAGTAAAGCAGCGCGTTTGTAGCAGATTCCCGTTCTGCCACTGTCCGCCACAAGTAATCTGCACTTCCTTGATTGAACCGTCCCGCGATCGCAGGCGCGCTTCGTAATCGCGAAGCACCTCACCCGCGTTCAACCGTTTGAGAATATCTTCAAGCACCGGCGGGTCAGCATAAAAATCGGCGATGTTTCGGCCGATGTATTCGTCCCTCGTATACCCGAGAAGTTCTAGTTCAGTCTGATTCACCCTGGTAATCGTACCGTCGGAGTTGGTCCAGTGCAGACCGATCGCAGCATTTTCGAACGCGTCAGCCAGCTCGGTTTCACTCTGTCGCAGGGCTTCTTCCGCTCTGCGACGCTTGGTGATATCGCGTTTGATTCCAACGTAACAGACTGGCCGTCCACTCGCATCGAGCATGCTGAAAGCAGAGATTTCGATGTACTTCTTTTCGCCAGATTTCGTTTGACTGACCACCTCTCCCTTGTATTCACCCTTCTCAACCAACTCTTTGGCTATCAAAGCGAACGTTTCTGCTCCCAAATGTATCTCGGGCGTTTGATCTTCCAGTTCACTGTCTGAATAGCCCATCAACTGACGATGCGCTGCGTTCTGTTCGATGTAATAGCCTTCGGGACTGATGATGGCAATCGGTTCGCTTGAATGAATAAAGATCTGACGGTAAAGATCCGGATAGATCTCTGCCGGTTTACGAGCGGTGGTTAGCTCCAATTGGCTCTGAGCTACGCTAGACATGATACCGGGCACACGCGAAGCTTTAGCTTCAAAATTGGGGTCAGAGGGGGGGTTGAGTATTTCGAGTATTGCAATAATAGCACTAATTTCTGGCAGTTAAAACCACCTGAACCGGACCTGTTTTCGACAGATCGTCCTCATAGGGCCCTCCAGGCCAGTTTCAGCTATCTGGAGTAGAGCGAAAAAATTGCGGCCGTGCGCGCTTTCCCGCACGGCATGGTGAAGTTTTCGCAGCAAAATAACGAATAACTGCTGTTTACCGTCCTGGGAGTGCCGGATTTGCAGGCACATGCGTTGCACCAACAGAGTTTGCTCAGGTGGGCGATAAGTGAGTGCGCCCCAGTCAAAAAGGAACGGAGCTGCAATGAATTCGATACGTCCAATGCGAGAAACCACCCAACCAGTTAAGACCTCACTAAGAGGCCACGCACTTTTAGACAATCCGTTGCTAAACAAGGGTAGCGCCTTTTCTGAAGAGGAGCGCCGGGAGTTTGGGCTTCTTGGACTCCTGCCCTTTCACGCTTCAACGCTGGTTGAACAACTCCGGCGCACTTATGAGAATTACTTGCGCAAGGACTCAGACGTCGAGCGCTACGTTTTTCTCACCGCTCTGCAGGATCGGAACGAGACGCTCTTCTACAGCTTGGTCCATAAGCACATTAGTGAGATGATGCCGATCATATACACTCCCACCGTTGGCGTCGCATGTCAGGAATATAGTCATCTGTTCCGGCGGCCACGCGGACTATATCTTTCCTATCCCTATCGCGAACAGATTCCGCGTCTTCTTGAGAATGCGCCGCTCGACAAGGTCGAGATTATTGTTGTGACCGATGGCGAGAGAATACTGGGGCTCGGCGATCAGGGAGTGGGCGGAATGGGGATTCCTGTAGGCAAGTTGTCCCTTTACACGCTCTGTGCCGGCATTCACCCGCAAACCACTTTGCCAATCTTGCTTGATGTCGGAACGAATAACCGCGAACTGCTCAACGACCCGCTTTATCTCGGTTGGCGTCATGAACGTATTCGCGGAGAGCAGTACAGCGAGTTCGTTGAGGCATTTGTTTCAGCTGTCGCGAAAAAGTGGCCCAATGTCTTACTTCAGTGGGAGGATTTTTCGAAGCACAACGCAACCTGGTTGCTTGAGAAATACCGCGGAGAAATATGCAGTTTTAATGACGACATTCAGGGTACGGGCGCGGTTACCCTGGCTGGTCTTGCTGCTGCCATCAGAGCGTTAGACTCGCGACTTAGTAAACAACGTATCGTGATCCTGGGCGCCGGCTCGTCAGCAACGGGCATAAGTGATCAGTTGGAGATCGCCATGTGCCGTGAAGGGTTGTCACGAGATGAAGCTCGCTCCAGGCTCTGGTTAGTTGATACACGAGGATTAATTCATTGTGGGCGTGAAGGCCTGGAACCTTTTAAAAAGAAGTATGCACAATCGCTTCAGTCGGTCGCTGCGTGCAATCTGGCTGGTAATGGCTCGTTGAGTTTTGCCGCGGTAATCGAGCACGTTCGGCCCACAATCCTAATTGGAACGTCAGCGCAAACGGGCGCCTTCACACAAGAGCTTATTAGTGAGATGGCCCGGCACGTGGAACGACCAATTATCTTTCCGCTTTCCAATCCCACTTCCAAGTGCGAAGCAACGCCAAAAGATTTGCTTACTTGGACAAATGGGCGCGCCATAGTGGCAACCGGAAGTCCGTTCGACCCAGTAACAATTAACGACCAAACTGTTCGGATCGGCCAATGCAATAACAGCTTTATTTTTCCCGGTGTGGGTCTGGGCGTGCTGGCGTCGGGGTCGCGGCGAGTGACAACCGAGATGTTTGTGGCAGCGGCGATAGCACTTAGCGAAATGGCGCCCATACTCAAGGACGCCACGCAACCCCTTTACCCGCCGCTTGAGCAGGTTCGGGAAGTTTCTCGCACGGTAGCTCTCGCAGTTGCGAGGGAAGCCCAGCGGGCAGGGTTTGCGGAAGAAACCAGCTTGCCAGAACTTGAGCGCCGTATTGAAGCTAAACAATGGACTCCTGATTACGTCAATTTGCAACGCGCGTCCCGATAGGCAGTGCAAATTGCAACAGGGCATTTGACTTGTTTTTGCTTTCGATGTAAAAGCCTTTCTGACTTCCTATACTAATATCCAAACGATGACCTCGTGCTTTCCGTTTTCGAAAGGAAAGCTAGTTGTTGCGAAATGAAAGGAGATTTTCCATGGCTTTGCGTTTAGGCGACACTGCACCCGATTTCACGGCACAAACTACAGAAGGTCCGATCCGTTTTCACGAGTGGATTGGCGATAGCTGGGCTTGTCTATTTTCCCATCCGAAAGATTTCACGCCTGTCTGCACAACAGAACTCGGTTATGTGGCAAAGTGCAAACCTGAGTTTGAAAAAAGAGACGTGAAGGTGATTGGCTTAAGTGTGGATCCCACCGATTCGCACAAGAAGTGGGCGGAAGATATTCGGGAAACCCAGGGTTCGGCGCTGAACTTCCCCGTAATCGCCGATCCTGATCATAAGATATCCGAACTTTACGACATGATTCACCCCGAAATCAGCGACGTCTTCACGGTCCGTTCAGTGTTCATCATAAGTCCGGATAAGAAAGTGAAATTGATGCTCACTTATCCCGCCAGCACCGGAAGGAATTTTGACGAGATTCTGCGAGTAATTGACTCCCTCCAGCTTACGGCAAAGTATAGTGTCGCGACGCCAGTAAACTGGAAAGACGGTGATGATGTGATCATAGTGCCTTCCCTCTCGGATGAGGATGCAAAGGCCAAGTTTCCAGCTGGCTGGAAGGCGCCAAAACCCTATTTGCGAATCACTCCCCAACCAAACAAGGAAGCAAAGGATAAGGCTACGGCGAAGTCCAGTACCTGAAAGCCAATCTCCTCAAACCCGTACGTTGGGTACATTGGGCGCAGAGCGCTGAGCTCTGCGCCCTGTTTCTAAGCGCAAATGCAACAGATTGTTACGACTCGTAGTGGCGCAGTTGGTGTTCTGGAACTGCGTCGAAGCCCTGACCCAAAACCAGGGAAAGGGAAGCTGGTAATCCGTGTAAAGGCTGCGGGCCTCAACTTCGCCGACATTCTGGCGCGTCAGGGGTTGTATCCAGACGGTCCGCCAAAACCCTGCGTAATGGGCTACGAAGTGGCCGGCGTAGTGGAAGAAGTAGGAGAAGGTGTCGACCATGCGCTGCTTGGTAAGGCGGTTATAGCAATGACGAGATTTGGCGGCCAGTCGGAGCTCGTAGAGGTAAAAGTTCAACAGATCTTTGAAAAACCTGCCTCTCTGTCCTTTGAGCAAGCAGCTGCCCTACCGGTGAATTACCTGACAGCGTATGCGCTGCTATACGTCATGGGATCATTGCAACCGGGAGAGGCAGTCTTGATTCACAACGCAGGGGGTGGCGTCGGACTCGCGGCAATCGACGTTGCGAAGCGAATAGGCGCAATAACGTATGGCACCGCCAGCCCTTCCAAGCACGAGTTTCTAAAGGCTCGTGGGCTGGACCATCCTATTGATTATCGTTACCAGGACTGGCTTCCTATTCTGAAGGAGAAGACGGGCGGATTAGGTGTTGAACTTGTCGTTGACCCTCTTGGAGGCTCACACTGGAAGAAGAGTTATCAGGCGCTCAGACACACGGGACGCCTGGGGATGTTTGGCGTTTCCAATGCATCGGCGACAGGGATCAAGGGAAAATTTGGACTGCTGAGAACGGCTGTAGCAACTCCCTGGTTTCATCCATTCGCCCTACTTAACAGAAACCGGGGAGTGTTTGGGTTGAACCTCGGTCATCTTTGGCATGAGACCGAAAAAGTCGCCGGCTGGTTCAAGACGATACTAGATGGAGTCGGCGAAGGCTGGGTGCAGCCCCATGTCGACAGAGCCTTCACCTTTCAACAAGTGCAAGAGGCCCACACTTATCTGGAATCGCGCAAGAATATCGGTAAGGTCGTATTGTTACCCTAAAGCAAGTTGCTTATGGCGCCCACCGGTGTCGGGCAGCCAATATGAACGAGATAATGGTCGAGTAGATGAGGCCGAGTAATAGTGCTCCAATAAATAGGCCTGCGAACGCTCCGAGGGCAACTTGCCAAACTGGCTGAGTTTGGCCCTGGGTCTTTGCGTTGAGGAATGCTGGACCAAACAAGATAATTTCTAAAAGGAAGAAGAGACAAGAAGAAACCGCATAGACCAGGGCTATCGACAAACCCGTCTTTATTCCCTCCTTAAACTTCAGTGAGTTTTGCGTCTCTCGCGCTTTCGCTCTGAGCCCCAGAAAAATTCCCACGATCTCAAACAGATTAAAAACGATGCCAGCACCCACATTGTGCACCGGGGAGGCGGGATCCGGTATGAGAAAATGCACAGTAATAGTCCAGAGAATTACCCCAAAAGTAATCAATAGTCCGTACTTGAGAGCAATTTGCATAGGTCGACTTGCTGGTGTCATCTATTTTGCGTGATCAAACTGCTTTCTGTTCTGATGTTGAATCGTAAGGCCTCAAAGAAAACAGGACTATAGGTGCCACCCGTACGCGTTCCCCATTGTACATAACCCTAGCCCCGGGGACCCGACTCATTTGTAACGAATACTGTCGGATCTCAAATATGCAAATATGAAAAATGGAACCTCCGCTCCTGACGCTTTCCCTTTGCCCCGGGCCCTCTCCCCTGATATATTCAAAGGCTGTACATTCCCGTTTAAATTGTTATTCGCGAAGTCCTCGGAACGGGCTTCGCTTTCCGAAGAAAGGACCCCTATGGGAAACGACGATTATCGCAGAGACCGAGGTGAGAGCGTTTCAACTCGCCTTACATATCTCCTTATTGGTGGAGGAATTGGCGCCGTGCTTGCATTACTGTTTGCACCGAAATCGGGGCATGAATTGCGTGGCGACATTGCTGACGCTACTCGCAAGGGTATCGATCGCTCGCGAGAAGCCGCCCAACAACTTGGAGAACGCGCCGGAGAATATTACGAGAATACGCGCGGACGTGCAGCCGAACTATATTCACAGGCTACGGAAAAGGTTGGTGAAGTGGCCCAGACTGCCCGTGATTCTGCCGCGCGAAAGACTGGGACCGTGGCCGCGGCCATCGAGGCGGGCAAGAAGGCATACCAGGAAGAAAAGCGGCGAACCGAGTTATCGGGACGTATTGAAGCTGCGCCGACCTACGAAGAAAAAGCAAACTGAAGACCGTGCTGATTGTCGATTGCCAACTCGAGGCAATCGGCAATCGGAGAATCAGCTAACAGCAATCCGCCATGAATGTCGCCCTGCAAATCAGCGCTAACGATCCGCTGTTCTGGATCATGGTTGTGAACGCCTTGTCATTTATCGTCATTGCCTCGGCAATGATCACCATTGCTGTCGTGGTCAAACGGGCAGTCGCTTCCGTCGCGCGGCTTGAGCAGAAACTTGAACCGCTGGTAGAACGGCTGGCGGTTGTGAGTGAGCAGGGCAAACAGATTGCAGTTCAAGGCAGGCAAATTGCTGAGCAGTTCAACGCCGTGTCAGGTCATCTTTCAGTGGCAAGCATGCACTTCTCGGAGTCTCTCGCCATCGTTCGGAACGAGATGAGTGAACTCAAAGAGCTTGTAAGCGACACAGCCGTCGAAGCGCGAGAAAAGGTTGAACTCGTCAGTAGAACAATAGACCAGACGCATCGGCAGGTGGCAGCCACCACAGATTTTGTGCAGGGGAAGATAATTGAACCGGCACGGGAGTTGGCGGCGATTATGTCGGGCTTCCGGCGCGGCCTCGAGGTTCTCGTTGCGCCTGCGCCGAAGCCCGTTAACCAGATCTACGGAGAGGAAGAGATGTTTATAGGCTAAAACGAAAGCGACAATCCTGTCCTCGCGACCCGAACCATCTCTAACTGAAGCTGGTTCGGGTCTTTCGTTACAACAGTTGGGACGTTCTTTTTTGCCGCCTTACTGTTCTGCTGTTACTATTGTGGATACTCATGTAAGCAGCTATGGAAACCGAAGCAACCCTCGAATTAAAAAAGACAATAAATTTGCCAAAAACCGCCTTCGCTCAGAAGGCCAATCTCGCTCAGAGTGAGCCACTGCGCCTGCGGAAATGGAACGAAATAGGTCTGTACCGGATGATCCGCGAGCATCGTGTCGGCGCGCCCAAGTTCATTCTCCACGATGGTCCACCTTATGCGAACGCAGATATTCACCTCGGCACGGCCCTGAATAAGATCGTCAAAGACTTTATTGTGAAATCGCGAACCATGATGGGGTTCGATGCCCCATATGTTCCTGGTTACGATTGTCACGGGTTGCCAATTGAATTGTATGTTGACCGCAAACTTGGGGCGAAGAAAGCCAACATGTCTCCGGTCTCTATTCGGCGGGCTTGTCGAGAACATGCTTCTGAAGCATTGAAGCGGCAAACACGAGACTTCCAACGGCTGGGAATTCTCGGCGAGTGGGATAACCCATATCTCACCATGTCGAACCACTATGAGGCGGAAACAGCCAGGCTGTTTGGTCGCTTTATTGAGCGTGGAATTGTTTACAAAGGCGCGCGCCCCGTCTACTGGTGTATTCACGATCAGACCGCCCTGGCAGAAGCCGAAGTTGAGTATTACCAGCACACGAGTCCATCTGTGTACGTGAAGTTTCCGCTCATCAGCGATCCGAGCCTGATAGATCCAGCGCTTGCCGGTCGCAAGGTCTTCGTCGTGATCTGGACCACTACGCCATGGACGTTGCCCGCAAATCTTGGCATCGCTGTCCACCCGGACTTTGAATACTCGGCCTTTGAGTACGCGGGCGAGGTATTCATTGTGGCCAGTGAACTGCTTGAAGCAGTGGCGACTCGGTGCGAGTTAATCCAGAAAGGAGACGGCGGCAGGCCTGAGACGCCGAAGGTCCTGGCCCGTTTTCCCGGCACTCGACTGGACCGGCTGAAGTGCCGGCATGCCTGGCTCGATCGCCCCTCACTCTTGATGGTCGGTGAACATGTAACCCTTGGCGGCGAGGCAGATGCCGAAACTGAGTTGGACGTGCGAGAGTCGCGCGAGAAGCAGGCCACGAGCAAAGCGGGGACAGGATGTGTTCACACAGCCCCTGGCCATGGTCATGACGATTTTGTCATAGGCAAGCGCTATGGGCTGGAGGTTTATTGCCCGGTGGATCACGCGGGACGCTTCACAGCTGAGGTTGAACACTTTGCCGGTGAGCGCGTTTTCGACGCCAATCCGAAGATTGTCGAGTTCATGCGCCAGCAAGGAGTGCTCTTATTTACTGAGGAGTATCAACACCGTTACCCCCACTGCTGGCGTTGCAAAAACCCGGTAATCTTCCGTGCGACTCCGCAGTGGTTTATCGCGATGGATGGTCAGGGAGGACCAGTGATTGAGGAACAGAATCGTGGCCATGCGGATCATGACAAGAAGGAGCAGTTTTCTCTTAGAGAAGCTGCCATAAGTGAGATTGAACGCGTCAACTGGCTGCCAGCGTGGGGACGTGACCGGATGCGTAACATGCTCAAGAGTCGGCCCGACTGGTGTGTATCGCGCCAACGAGTATGGGGTGTGTCGATACCGGTCTTTTATTGTGCAAGATGCACGGAGGCAGTTGCCGACCCAAAGATCATCAATCATGTAGCCGAAGTCTTCGAACGGGAGTCGGCTGATGCCTGGTACACCAGGGAAGCTAACGAACTTCTACCTGAAGGATTTCAGTGCCGGCGCTGCGGAACAACGGAATGGATCAAGGAGACTGATATTCTCGACGTCTGGTTTGACAGCGGGTCGTCGTCAATTGCCGTACTGGAGAGTCGGCCAGACCTGGCTTGGCCGGCAGATGTCTACATCGAGGGAGGCGACCAGTTTCGCGGGTGGTTTAACTCTTCGCTCATGTTAGGGCTCGCAATTCACGATCGCGCACCTTACAAGATGGTGATAACTCACGGTTGGACTGTCGACGCGCAGGGCAAAGCTATGCACAAGTCGGCCGGGAACGCCGTGCCGCCAGAGGAGGTTATTAAGGAGTCAGGTGCTGAAATTCTAAGGCTCTGGTGTGCCTCATCCAACTATTTCGAAGACATGCGGTGCTCCAATGAAATCTTACAGCGCGTGATGGACGGTTACCGCAAGCTGCGCAACACAGCCCGGTTTGCCCTTGGTAATCTTCACGGCTTCGATCCGAAGACGGATGCCGTTGCTGCGGGTGAATTGCTGGAGATCGACCGTTGGGCCCTTGCCGAGCTGAATAAGGTCATCTCTGAGGTAAATCAATCGTATGCAAGATATGAGTTTCATAACGTCTTCCATACTCTCTATCATTTTGCTACGGTGACCCTCTCCGCTCGTTATTTCGATATCATCAAGGATCGGCTTTATACCTTTGCGCCGCGTAACCCGGCCCGCCGGTCAGCGCAAACAGCGCTTTTGCAGGTTGCCGATGCGCTTGCTCGAATGCTTGCGCCTATCCTGGTGTTTACAGCGGATGAGATCTGGGAAAATTTACCGGCAGCGCGCGACCGGTCCGCATCTGTTCACGTCTCGCATCTCCCACGGTCAACCGGAATAGGAGACGAGAAGTTGCTGGCTGATTGGGCAAGCTTGTTTGAAATTCGCGACGAAGTGCTCCGCGCGTTAGAAGAAGCGCGCATCAGTAAGCAAATTGGCAGCTCGCTGGAAGCCTGCGTCGCGCTACGGGCAGCGGGCCGCAGTTATGACTTGCTGTCTTGTTATGAAAAGGACCTGCGATATATTTTCATTGTTTCCCAGGCGACTCTCCAGGAATCAGAGGGTGATGATGGCGTGGTCGTTCAAGTGAGCCGCGCCATAGGTGAAAAATGTGAGCGATGCTGGAACTACTCGACGCAAGTTGGTTGTTCTTCGCGTTATCCGACAGTCTGCGAGCGTTGTCTGCAAGCTCTGGAAGAAATTGAACGAAACGGCGTAAGTAACACGATCATTTAGCAGTGGCGCGGATGGACAACACTTTTGCAGGTTCGGAAATCAGAACCCGTCTTGCGTGGCGAGCAGGCTACTTGCTTGCCTCTTTTGGCATCTACATGGTTGATCAGGTGACGAAGGCCTGGGCGGCACGCGACCTTCGTTCGGGAGCCGGCCGCACTGTAATTCCTAACTTTCTCGACCTTGTCTACGCTGAAAATCGAGGCATTGCGTTCGGCCAACTGCAGGAGGGAGGGGCTTTCGCGCGCTGGTTCTTTGTGGTGTTGGCGATTCTGGCCGCAATCGCTGTTTTGTACTACTTTGTAAGGTCGTCCGCCAATGATGATCGGATCCTGGGTTCCTGCGCTCTCTTGCTTGCGGGTATTGTCGGCAACCTGACTGACAGAATCAGGTTGGGCTATGTAATTGACTTCATAGTCGCCCATGCCGGTAAGTATCACTGGCCCACTTTCAACATTGCTGACGCAAGCATCTGCATAGGAGCCTTTTTGCTGGCTTGGGATCTGATCGTTGATGGAAAAAAAGAGAAGGACCCGCCGTCGTGCGTAGCCGCTTAGCCAGTTGTCCTGTTGAGGGCGGCAACTAGCGATATGCGCACCGCGTCTGGGCGGCAATTAACGACAAATAGTTTTTATGTATCCAGTACTTTTTCGTATCGGCAGTTTTGAAATCAACACCTACGGCGTGTTTCTCGCCCTGGCGTTTCTCTCAGCTATTCTTGTTACCGTCAGGCTAGCTGGGCGTGACGGGTTGCCACGCGAAAAGATTCATGACTTGAGTCTGTGGATGTTGCTCGCCTCCTTACTTGGCTCTAAATTGCTGATGCTCGTTACCGAACCGGAATATCGTCAAAACCCACTCCAACTATTCTCCCTCGACTTTCTCCGCTCTGGAGGGGTTTTCTATGGCGGGCTGCTCGCCGCTATGCTGACAGGTTATTTTCTAATGCGGCGGCATCAATTGCCCTGGTGGAAAACAGCCGACGCCTGTGCACCGGGAATTGCCTTAGGAAACTTCTTTGGCCGGCAGGGCTGTTTCGCCGCAGGTTGTTGTTGGGGCAAGCCGACCACATTGCCCTGGGGTGTGCAGTTTTCGAGTTTAGGAAATGAGGTCACCGGTGTGCCGGTCGACGTTCATTTACATCCGACGCAGCTTTACGAATCGTTTGCGATGCTTATCGCGTTCGTCTTCCTGTTTTGGTTCCACCGGCGGAAAGCGTTTGATGGCCAGTTAATTCTGTTTTACGCGTTGATCTATTCAGTAGTCCGCTTTGCCATCGAGTTTGTGCGCGATGATCCGCGTGGCGATGTACTCGGCCTGACTACTCTTACGGGTCTTTCGACATCGCAGATGATCAGTATCATTGTCGCTCTCGCAGCCGCGATTCTGCTGGTTATCCGCTGGCGTCGGGCCGAAGCGTCAAGCAAAAGCCAGCGCTCGATACCCTCGAGCGTAGTTCAAGCCTAATCCTTTTCTTTCGGATTACTCACTACCATTAAGACACGCGCAAGGAAATATGAATGAAGCAAATGATGGTACGACTGCCAGAGTTGATGAACGACCTTGGGGCAGGTTTACCGTGCTTGACGAGGGAGAAGCTTTTAAGGTTAAGCGCATAGAAGTGTTGCCTGGGAAACGGCTGAGTTATCAAAGGCATTCCCGTCGTGCTGAGCATTGGGTGGTGGTTCAGGGAAGTGCAAAGATAACCCTGAATGGACGCGAGGTTTCTCTAAATCCGGGCGAGGCACTAGATATTGAGATTGGCGCGGCTCACCGGGTAGAGAACCCCGGTGAGGAATTATTGATCTTCATTGAAGTGCAGCGCGGCGCCTACCTGGGTGAAGACGACATTGTGCGTTTGCAAGACGACTTTGGCAGAACGGAGTAGCAGGCGGCAGGAGCAGGAGGCGGTGAACGTTTCGCTCAAATCAGCCGCTCCTGCCTCCTGCTGCCTGCCGCCTGCTTCTCCCATCAGCGCCACTTCTTCAGCCTGGGCCATAATTCTGAAAGCGAACCAAACTTTGAGCCCTGGCAAATAAACACCGGAACGTTTCGTTCCAGCTCATAAGGGTTGTCGGAGCTACCGACGAATTCAACCCTCTCAAAGAGACCTTCGAGCGTCTCCTTTTCATCATCGACGACAATCAAGCACTGCGCTGAATATCCGCGTGGTCCCCACAGGAAATACGTTTGATGACCGCTGAGCGCAGGGAGCAGAGCGTAGCGTGGCTCACGACCCAAGGCCGTGCTTTCTGGCCTGATGAGTAGACTGTGGTGATGTTCATGGTGAGAATGGTAGAAAAAATTGTTAGGGCAACGCTCGCATTTTCTGGCGCCATCTTAATGGTGGCCAACCAGGTATAGGTACCCGAATCCTTTGCTGGAGGCGCCAGGCCGATTCCAGGCTCGGGCCAGTCTCATAAAAATGCGTAAGCTTATAGCGATGTCAGGACGCTCATGTTTTGGCGTCGGTTGTGTCCGCTTTGTCCTAACTATTGGAATGTTACTCATTAGAAAGAAATGGCAAGGGAGGTCCATACTATAAGCAATGTCGACAAGGAGGTTCATTTTGATGTTTAGTGGAAGGTTAACAGCTGGGTTCAAAGTATTGATGCTCTCAGCAGCTCTTGTCTCCCTATTCATAACGTGCAAAGGGCAAGCTATATCAAACGCAAACCAAGCGCCGGTACCTACAGTTTCTCCAAGTGTCGAATCTGGAGCGTTACAGAATTCCTATGCAGTCTGTCAGTCAGGTGCAGCCGGGTAGTGCTGCTGAGCGCGCTGGCCTGAAGCCAGGCGACATCATCACACGACTCAATGGGACTTCGGTTGAGAACCCAAACGGCTTTCGCAATCAGGTGGCAAGCACAACTCCTGGCAGTGAAGTTCAACTCGCGCTGGTGCGTGATAATCGCGAGCAGCAGCTACGCGCCACGCTGGGGGAGTTTCAACCAGAAGAGCTTGCATCAGACGATTCGGAAAGAGGAGACGGCGCTCCAGGTAGAAGCACTGGAAAATTGGGAGTCGCAATCGAGCCGTTGACGGCTGAAGTAATTGCGCAGCTGAGATTACCGTCCGGCACGCAGGGTCTAATCGTTCGAGATGTTGACCCAAGCGGGCCGGCCGCGGACGCAGGAATTCAACGTGGAGATATTATTGAGCAGGTAAACCAACGTCCGGTGCGTTCGGCTGCCGAGTTGGACGCGGCGTTGGAACGGTCAGGAACAAAACCCGCGCTGTTGCTAATAAATCGTCGTGGAACGACACTATTTGTGACTCTGACGCCTCGGTCGTGATGGTGGGTGAAGACTCGGTACGACTGCGAATAGCTCGAGAGGAAGATGCCCCTCAGATCCTGGCGCTGATCAACTCCGCCTTTCGCCGGGTTGAGGGGTCATTTGTCGTTGGCGACAGAATCAGCCTTGGGGAGGTGCTAAGTTGTCTCGCAAATGGCAAGTTCCTCCTGGCCGAAAACGAAAAGTTCATACTGGGTTGTGTCTATGTTGAGCCGCGTAACTCGGCCGAGAGACAGCATGCCTATCTCGGCCTCCTGGCGGTTGATCCTGAGCGCCAGCAGTCGGGATTGGGAAGCCTGCTCATGACGAGAGCTGAGAACTACTGCCGTGATCTGGGTTGTCGCTCGATGGAGATAAAGATTGTGAACCTGCGGAAGGATCTACCGGAGTTCTATCAAAAGCGCGGTTATGTTGAAACCGGCACGTCACCTTTTCCCTCTGATGTCGAAACCATCCTACCGTGCCATTTCATCGATATGTCAAAGCCCTTGTAGAAACGGGGGAACAGGGGAACGGGGGAAGCGCTTACACAGTTGACTCTTTGGAGACTGCGGCCGTCGTTTGAGAGTGTGTGGTCCCTCGAGCAAGACTGCTGATGATCTCAGCGAGGCGGGCTGGCTCAATCGGCTTGGCGACATACCGTTGGAACCCGGCTGCCAATGCGTGCGCCCCATCGAACGTGCCTACGTAACCTGTCAGAGCTATTGCTGGAACGGCGCCGCCATCTTTAGCTTCTCGCAGCCTGATCTCCCTGATCAAATCATATCCATTCAAATCGGGCATGCCGATGTCCGACAGTATTACGTCGGGTTGCCACTCCGTAAAACAGTTGAGAGCCTCTGTAACGGTGGCAGCCGCTCTCACTTCAGCCCCGTACATTGAAAGGACAGCGGTAAGTGCCTCCCGCGAATCAATGTCATCTTCGACGTAGAGTATGCGCAGGCCGCTAAGCTGCAGGGCATTGTCGCGAGTTTTGGGCCTGTCGAACCGGCTTTGCCGAACGGGCTCGTCCGCGTTTTCGACCATCAAAGGCAGCGTTATTGTAAACACCGCGCCCTGATTTTGACCCGCACTATAGGCCGCAACTGTTCCTTTTTGGAGTTCCACCAGATGTCGCACAATCGCTAAGCCCAAGCCGAGACCTCCATGTTTCCGCGTAGTGGAGCTGTCAGCCTGTCGAAAGCGATCGAAGATGTGAGGCAGAAACTCTTTCGGTATGCCTTCTCCCGTGTCACTCACCGTGATCTGCGCTTTCTGATCAGATTCGGTAAGAGTGATCTGCACCCGCCCACCTCCGGGAGTGAACTTGATCGCATTGGACAAGAGGTTCCATACCACCTGCTGGAGGCGTTGAGGATCGCCTAACACAGGGTTAGTTGAAGAAGGATCCAAAACCAGCTCAAGTTGCACACCTTTGGCATCTGCAGTTGGCTGGACGGTCAAAATTGCAGCTTCAACAACTGACGCCAGATCCACCGGGCGCGGATCGAGTTCTAGTTTGCCACTAACGATCCGTGAAACATCCAACATGTCGTCAATAATACGGGTCTGCAGAATTGCATTGCGTTTTATGACTTCGAGAGCGCGAGCAACAACCGCTTCGTCAGGATAGGGTGGCGTTGTCAGTGTGGAGGCCCAACCCACAATTGCCACCAAGGGAGTGCGTAATTCATGTGAAAGAAGCGCGAGAAAGTCGTCTTTCGTTCGGTTTGCGGCTTCGGCTTCGGCTCTCGCGGCCTGCTCGTTGCTCAGCAGTTTCTCTCGCTCTGCTTCGGAGCGTTTCCGTTCCGTTATGTCCATGCACACGCCGACCATGCGAACAGCATTGCCAGTCGCGTCGCGAATCACCTGCCCCTTCCCCTCTACCCAACGAACTGTGCCATCAGGTAGAACTATGCGGTACTCAATTTCGTGATCGCTTCCGCCCTCAATAGTGCGCGCGAGTGATCCGAAAACTATCTGACGGTCATCAGGGTGAATATCAGCCTGATAGTCATCGATGGTACCCCCAAAGCTGCCTGGTTCTAGTCCATGAATTAACTCCAGGCTGCGCGACCATGTAACCTTGCCGCTCTGAATTTCATATTCCCATGGCCCCATGCTGGCCGCCTCAAGTGCCAGGCGCAGTTGCCGTTCGCTTTCGCGTAGGGCCTCCTCAGCCCGCTTTCTGTCTGTGATTTCGCTGAAATAGAGATTCACATAATTGGCATGCGGAACAGGGGCGATATTCAATACATAGGTCTGATTACCCTGTGCCAGCTCCAGTTGCCGTTTTTCGCCCTCTTCGAGAGCTTGTCTGGCGGGCTCGGCGATTTTGGCAGGAGCTTTCTCTCCCGTGATCAAGCCCCAGGCTGCCAACACTCGTTCAGCGGCGGGATTGGCGAAAGTTATCACTCCGCGGTGATCCAATCTTAGTACAGGAGAAGGATTCTCCTTTGGCAAACGACTGGTGATCTCGAGCGCCTCTTCCGCTCCCTTCCTTTTGAGGAATTGTCCGATCTGACTCCCAATTCCGTTGAACATCTGCAACAAGGAGTCATTCGGCTTACGAATTTCCGGGCTAAAGAATTCCATCACGCCCAGAAACTCATCACCAAACAAGATGGGGAATGCGAAAGCACCATGAAGTCCCTCAGCAGCAGCCAACGAGCCTCGCGGAAAGTTGCGATCTTGAGTTACATCATCAATCCATGCGGGTTCCAGGCTAGTCCAGACTCGGCCAGGCAAACCGATACCGGGCGGGAACCTATGTTCATAACTGAAGGCTTTGAAGTTCTCTACATTAGCTGTGTTGGTGTGCCAGAGGTTCAAACAACGCAATCTCTTTCCGTCAGCATCGGGTACCCAGACCGCTCCAACTTCCCAACCAAGACTCTCACCGATGGTCTGTAGGATCCTCGGTATGGCGGTCTCTGCGGCGGGCGATTCCGCGAGAATTCTGGTTATGCCCAGGTTCGCCGCCAGGCGGCGTTCGCTTTCGCGCAACGTATCTTCTGACCTCCGCCGTTCTTCAACTGCGGCTGCCAGAATGAGGAAGGTCACTGCGCTCGAGGCTAAAAATACCTGCAAACGGAGGAGAGCGTCATTGGAATCACCACCGACAAAGGGGCCAAAGCCCCCAGTTGTGCCCCAAATCGCTACGACCGACATTCCTATGTTCGCTAGGGTAACGCCCGGCTGACCCAGTCGAAATGCGGCCCAGAGAAAGAATGGTATTGTCAGGCGCACCAGGGGGTAGTATCTGAGGCTAATAGGAGACTCCCCGCCGAACGTCGGTATGGCGGAAATAGTTAGCAGGAGCAGTACCAGTATCCCTTCTAAATATCGTTTTCTGGGCAGCCGGAAGCGAGAGCCTGCACCCCAAGTTAACAGCAGTGGCGCGACCACCAGGGCGCCGGTTGTATCTCCAAGCCACCACGTCAGCCACAACGAGCCAAAATCATCCCAACGTGCCGCGTGACTAAGGCACAGACTGACGTTGCCGACGGTGGCGGCCACCATCGTAGAAAGGAGCACAACGAGCACAAGCTTGAAAACATCATTGGCGCGATCAAGGGTCTTATGGAAATCGAATGGACGCAGCAAGAATCCCGCTGCGAGTGCTTCCAAAGTGTTTCCCGCCGCGATTGCCCCAGATACTGCAAGAGATGTTTCTGTAAGTAAGAAGTTGGCGAGAAATGCTGCGACCAGAACGCCGGGCCATATTCGATAGCCAAAAAGCAGGACCGCGGCGATGGCGATCCCGGCCGGCGGCCAAACGGGCGAAACATTAACGTGAATTGAGGCGAGCGAAAGTCCAAGTTTGGCGGCGGCAAAATAGGTAATCGCAACGCCAGCCACCGTAAAGTAGTAGCTTCGATTGCTCGATGTTAACTTGGGGAGTCGGTCTAATCCGAAATCAGTGGACTCTCGTTTCTGAGCCATCGGTGTGCCGGGTTTGAATGGGTTGCTCCGAAAGTTTGTAAACGCTCAAATGCCCAAAAGGGGGGTTGGCTCACTTTATCATGGACGCTTGACGGTGATAAGAGATTAACCACATTTTTCCTAATACGATAGGCAAACCCCGGTCGTTCTAGAATTTTGAGCCGGTGGGCGGGAGTGTGAAGGCGTAGGGCAAGAGCATCGCCAGACTGCGCGATAGCTTTCAACAGATCATTCGTCAGTTATCGTTAAGCTCGAGTCCTGAGCAGGATTCCTCAAAGGAGTGAAGGAGCAGAACGGGTTACATCTCTGTTCTTGGCTATGGATTGACTTTGTACCTTGCCTGCATGCCCGCAAGGATGTGATCGTCGACGTGACAGTGGTAGTACCAGATACCAACATCGTCGGGTTTCATATCGAACACCTTCATGCTTCCCGGCAACAGCTCTATCATATCCATCCTCATTCCCATGAAGGTTCCGGTATTGCCATGCCAGTGAGGCGTGTGCAAATCAACTTCTGTCCCAACGCTCAGCATATACCAGCGCACTCGTTCACCTTTTTTCATTGTCAAATCATTGACATCAAGGTTGCCATACACATAACCGTTGATCGAGTGCATGAGGTTGCTTTCCTCAAACTCCTCATCCTCCACATTAACGGAAGCAGGATTTTCGGCGAATGTTTGTACGTTGTAAGAAAGATACTGACTGGCATTTTCATTGAAGACCTTGAACATAGTTACAAATTCGCGATCGACGTCCTGGGGTGAGCCATCGCGGTTGGCCTTCCCTCGCGCGGTAATAATTAGTGGTCCAATCAATCCTGCGTTGGTGTCAGCAACTTCGTCCACATGAGAGTGATACATCCAAAACACGGAGCTGCCGTCACCTTGCGCGGGGCCTGCACGTTCCGGTACTGCCCAGAAATACATAAAGTTGCCGCCGGGAGGAACTGCATCTCCCAGTTTCGGCGCTAGACCATCATTGTAAGGAGCGCCTTCCGAGCCATCCTTGGCGTAAAAAACACCGTGAGGGTGGACGCTGGCAGGTATGGTCGTATTGTTTTTGAAGACGACCTTTATCGTATCTCCAACTTCAGCGCGAATAACGGGACCCAAGATCCCGAGATGTCGCCATTTTCGCGCGACCGGTTTGGGCACGCTGAAGCTATCATCGGTGTATTCGACGAAATGCGCTTTCCGGTAAGTACTGCCAATTCGATCAGGACCTCTCGCTACAAATGTGTTCTCCAGGTCACCGAAAGGTTGGCCAGTGATTTGGTTTGAGCCGTTGGGAGCGTAGTTCCAATCGATCTCCTCGGCGGCAAGATAGTACGTCCGAGTTCTTTCTGACGAACGGTCACGCATGACCGTTCCAGGTTGAGAAAACTTTCCTGGGTTCGCGAGAATAGACGCTGCCTGGTGGTGTGTACGATGACTGGCACTAGTGGTGCGCCGGGGAGCCAGCTTCCTTTTCCGCGTAGCACCAAGGACAACCAGCATCGTCCCAATAGCTACCACGGCGATTAGAGCGACGAGTAAAGGTCTTCTGCGGCTAAAAGCGAAAGGCGTCGAACGGATTACAGTTTGCAGCATGGCTGTGGGTCGCGGAACCGTCATTGGGGAGACCTCCTTTACGGCGGAGCGGAGTTCGCCGATCTTTCGTTAGATTTTTGACTAGTTCGAGGGGTATGCGTGTCCCTAACCGATTGGGGGCAGAATAAGGCCGGAGTTAGATACGAACTGACAATCTACTGCAACGGTATGATCTTACAATCTATTGCAACCGGAATGCCTTGGAAATCGTGAAGTCGCGGTTTGTCAAAACGCGTGAAACGGAAGGAATTTGTCGGTTTTACTTAGCGTTGATTAGGAGACGCGGCCCCAACGGTCTCGAATCCAGATTCTTTGTCCAAATACTGTACAGAACGGCGGGGTACGATCCACGCTTTAGACGTTGCGTGCGTTTGAGCTGGGGTTGAACTAATGGAACAATCGTTTTCTCTGGTGCGTCTAACAGAGTGTGACCTACAAATCATTTCTCGCACAGAGGAACAGCGACATCCATACCTACCAAAATGGCGGCTACTTCATCAGCCTTGTTCGCAGTTGGCGGATTCCTGTTTCTGTGTCGATAGTGCTTGCTACGCATTTGCTCGTTGAGACGTTGGTTCAAGCGCATTTCTCCAGGGCTAGCCTGATACTGATTAGCTACTTCTTATCTCCCCTCTTCATCAGCACTTTCCTACGGAGGCGCAAGGCGTTATTCGGCGCAATCATAAACGGATTCTACATTACCGTTTCCTATTGCGCGTTCTACAGGGGAATGGCTTTTAGGGCTGAGTCGATGGTGTTCCTTGCTGTGTTTGCCTTTGGCCTCATGTGTGGGGCTGCCACTGGCAGTTTTCACGATAGGCTAGGTACCATATGCTTACGTCGATGGTGTGGAAGTCGCACGAATGGATGATTGTAAGTTTTTTATCGTTCAGCTAAAGGCACGAAAGCATAGGGCCTCTACGATCCAGTATAGCCAATTCGAGTTGACTTCTTCTGCCCTCGTTCGTTTTCTCGGACAGTTTTCTGTGCCCTTCTCTTTGCGGAGCTTGGAACTGGTGCACCCGGCACGACTCGAACGTGCGACCTTTTGATTCGTAGTCAAACGCTCTATCCAACTGAGCTACGGGTGCGTGAAGTTTTCGCTAATAGTAAATCGTAAATCGTAAATAGTAAATCGCTGCCTTCTCTGGCTCCACGAGGCTAAAGAGAGTGTGTGAAAACTCTGTAGGGCCGTCCCTCCTTAGAAACCACTATTAGGCACCAAGCTGGATTCATTACGGCTGTGCCGCCTGATGTGCCGCGATGGCTTGCCTCGCGGTAGCTGCCAAGAACGGACTTGGGCTGCGCCCTTCTGCTTGTCTTCTTCTCACGGGCTAGCTGAA
>Ga0214473_10000813_pt1 | contig 42617 bp, 34 predicted proteins | sample RVTome_7_FD_203509 | JGI IMG/M metagenome (GOLD analysis project Ga0214473, IMG submission 203509) | Soil microbial communities from uranium-contaminated site in the Upper Colorado River Basin, Wyoming, United States - RVT98D197 | ecosystem: Environmental > Terrestrial > Soil > Contaminated >...
GCCTTTACACTCTACGGCTGGTTTCCAATCAGCCTGAGGGAACCTTTGCGCGCCTCCGTTATCTTTTGGGAGGCGACCGCCCCAGTCAAACTACCCACCAGGCAATGTCCCCGACCCGGATAACGGGTCTAGGTTAGAAGTCCAAAACAATCAGGGTGGTATTTCAAGGTTGACTCCATCCCGACTGGCGCCGGGATCTCATAGTCTCCCACCTATCCTACACAGACTATTCCGAAATTCATTGCCAAGTTGTAGTAAAGGTGCACGGGGTCTTTCCGTCTTGCCGCGGGTAGACGGCATCGGCACCGTCAATACAGTTTCGCTGAGTCCCTGGTTGAGACAGCGGGGAAGTCGTTACGCCATTCGTGCAGGTCGGAACTTACCCGACAAGGAATTTCGCTACCTTAGGACCGTTATAGTTACGGCCGCCGTTTACTGGGGCTTCGGTTCAACGCTTCTGCCGTATTGCTACGACATGACGAATCCCCTTAACCTTCCAGCACCGGGCAGGCGTCAGACCCTATACATTGTCTTTCGACTTCGCAGAGTCCTGTGTTTTTATTAAACAGTCGCCACCCCCATTTCACTGCGATCACAATCCGCTCCGGGAGCAAGTCCCTTCACGAATCATGACACACCTTCTTCCGAAGTTACGGTGTTAGTGTGCCGAGTTCCTTAACCAGGGTTCTCTCAAGCGCCTTAGGATATTCTCCTCACCTACCTGAGTCGGTTTGCGGTACGATCACCTGATTGACTCGCTAGAGGCTTTTCTCGTCAGCATGGGCTCAGTCACTTCAATCCTGATTGCTCAGGAAATGGTCATCACCTCTCGGTGTTTATAATTGGAACTCCGGATTTGCCTGGAATTCCCACCTACGGGCTTGAACCAGGGCGTCCAACACCTGGATGACCTACCCTTCTGCACCCCCCCATCGCTCAAACGCCAATCCGGTGGTACAGGAATATTAACCTGTTTCCCATCACCTACGCTTCTCAGCCTCGGCTTAGGGATCGACTAACCCTGAGAGGATTAACCTTGCTCAGGAAACCTTAGGTTTACGGCGTGCTGATTTCTCATCAGCATTATCGCTACTCGTGCCTGCATGATCCCTTCCATCTCGTCCAGATGTCCTCACGGTCATCCTTCGCTCTACAATGGAATGCTCCCCTACCACTCCGCCTTTCGGCAAAGTCCGTAGCTTCGGTGATATGCTTAAGCCCCGTTACATTTTCGGCGCAGACTCACTCGACCAGTGAGCTATTACGCTTTCTTTAAAGGATGGCTGCTTCTAAGCCAACCTCCTGGCTGTCTGAGCGTTTCCACATCCTTTCCCACTTAGCACATCTTAGGGACCTTAGCTGACGGTCTGGGATGTTCCCCTCTCGTCCACGGAAGTTATCTCCCACGGGCTGACTCCCAGGATAACGCTTAACGGCATTCGGAGTTTGGTTGGGTTTGGTAATCTGGTAGGACCCCTAGCCCATCCAGTGCTCTACCTCCGTTAACGAATGTCCTGAGGCTATACCTAAATATATTTCGGGGAGAACCAGCTATCTCCAGGTTTGATTAGCCTTTCACTCCGATCCACAGCTCATCCGAGAAGTTTTCAACCTTCACCGGTTCGGGCCTCCATCCCGCGTTACCGGGATTTCACCCTGGCCATGGATAGATCACCTGGTTTCGGGTCTACTCCATATGACTGAATCGCCCTTTTAAGACTCGCTTTCGCTACGGCTCCTTCCCTTTAGGGAATTAACCTTGCCACATAGAGTAACTCGCAGGCTCATTATGCAAAAGGCACGCGGTCAGACAGAATAGCCGGAGGGCGAACCCTTCAACTATTCAACGTCCTCCCACTGCTTGTAAGCATACGGTTTCAGGTACTATTTCACTCCCCTCATTGGGGTACTTTTCACCTTTCCCTCACGGTACTTGTTCACTATCGGTTGCCAGGTAGTATTTAGCCTTTGAAGATGGTCCTCCCGGATTCCCACAAGATTTCCCGTGTCTCGTGGTACTTGGGTGTCCTACCCAGGGGTTCCAATTCCATTTCGCTTACGGGGCTATCACCCTCTATGGCCCCACTTTCCAGTAGGTTCAACTATGGAAATGAAATCACCCCGAAGTCACTGTGATGACTTCCGATAGGATCCCGCAACCTCCCGCATACAACGCTCACAGGCTTTAACATATACGGAATTTAGGCTCTTCCCATTTCGCTCGCCACTACTCAGGGAATCTCATTTGATTTCTCTTCCTGAAGGTACTGAGATGTTTCAGTTCCCCTCGTTCGCCTCCCGTCACTATGGATTCATGACGGGATATACCGATATTACTCGATATGGGTTTTCCCATTCGGAGATCCCCGGATCTAAGCCTGTTTAGCGGCTCCCCGAGGCTTATCGCAGCTTACCACGTCCTTCATCGCCTCCTGACACCAAGGCATCCACCGTATGCCCTTAGTAGCTTGACCATAAACTTGTGTGGGTTAAGGTTTAGGTCAAGGTTAAGTTTTTTTCCTTAACCTCAGCCATAGCCTCAACCTTCAAATTGTATGAATCGGTGCCTTCATCCATATTCAATTGTCAAAGAACAAGTCTAAAAAAATGATCATTAAAACGAAGAATCTTTCCTTTTCATCAAACGGGCTTCAGATCCTCGCGGTCAAATCCCCACCTCTTATTGGTGGAGATGAGCGGATTTGAACCGCCGACCCCCTGCGTGCAAGGCAGGTGCTCTCCCGCTGAGCTACATCCCCATCTCAATTGCAGATTTCGGAATCCAGATTTCGGAATGTAGATTTTTTTATTCCGCATTCCGCAATCTACAATCCCAAATTTTATGGTGGGCCTAGATAGATTTGAACTATCGACCTCACGCTTATCAGGCGTGCGCTCTAACCAACTGAGCTATAGGCCCTTCTTTTCACAATAGCCTATAGCTTTTTTAGCCCTTGGGAGTTTCTGTGAGCTATAGACCCTTAAAGGGGATTCTTCATGCCCACTTTAACGGGCCCTCTCAACCCCGTTTTTATTTCATTGTAGGGGTTATTGATTTGGGTATCGACCTAGAAGTTTAGTTCCGGTTTCCCGGAACCGAAGACTCCTTAGAAAGGAGGTGATCCAGCCGCAGGTTCCCCTACGGCTACCTTGTTACGACTTCACCCCAATCACCAACCATACCTTAGGCGCCTGCCTCCCAAAGGCGAACCCTGGGTTAGCCCAACGACTTCTGGTACAATCAGCTCTCATGGTGTGACGGGCGGTGTGTACAAGGCCCGGGAACGTATTCACCGCGGCATGCTGATCCGCGATTACTAGCGATTCCGCCTTCATAAAGTCGAGTTGCAGACTCTAATCTGAACTGAGAGCGGCTTTTTGGGATTAGCTCCACCTCACGGTATTGCAACCCTTTGTACCGCCCATTGTAGCACGTGTGTAGCCCTGGACATAAAGGCCATGAGGACTTGACGTCATCCCCACCTTCCTCCCCGTTAACCGGGGCAGTTTCCTTAGAGTGCCCAACTCAATGATGGCAACTAAGGATGAGGGTTGCGCTCGTTGCGGGACTTAACCCAACATCTCACGACACGAGCTGACGACAGCCATGCAGCACCTGTCTCGCTGTCCCCTTGCGGGGAAGATCCTGTTTCCAGGACGGTCAGCGGATGTCAAGCCCAGGTAAGGTTCTTCGCGTTGCGTCGAATTGAACCACATGCTCCACCGCTTGTGCGGGCCCCCGTCAATTCCTTTGAGTTTTAACCTTGCGGCCGTACTCCCCAGGCGGGGCACTTAATGCGTTAGCTTCGGCACAGAAGGGGTCAATACCTCCTACACCTAGTGCCCATCGTTTACGGCGTGGACTACCAGGGTATCTAATCCTGTTTGCTCCCCACGCTTTCGCGTCTCAGCGTCAGTATCGGACCAGAGAGCCGCCTTCGCCACTGGTGTTCCTCCCGATATCTACGAATTTCACCTCTACACCGGGAATTCCACTCTCCTCTCCCGTACTCTAGCCAAGCAGTTTCAAATGCACTTCTTCCGTTAAGCGGAAGGCTTTCACATCTGACTTACTCGACCGCCTACACGCGCTTTACGCCCAATAATTCCGAACAACGCTTGCACCCTCCGTATTACCGCGGCTGCTGGCACGGAGTTAGCCGGTGCTTCCTCCGGTAGTACCGTCAAATGCCGATGTTATTCGCATCGACATGTTTCTTCCCACCTGACAGGGCTTTACGACCCGAAGGCCTTCATCACCCACGCGGCGTTGCTGCGTCAGGGTTTCCCCCATTGCGCAAGATTCCCCACTGCTGCCTCCCGTAGGAGTCTGGACCGTGTCTCAGTTCCAGTGTGGCTGGCCATCCTCTCAGACCAGCTAACCATCGTTGCCTTGGTAGGCCATTACCCTACCAACAAGCTAATGGTACGCGGGCCCATCCTTGAGCAATAGCTTGCATGCAGAGGCTACCTTTGATTTCAATCCCCATGGAAACTGACATATTATTCGGTATTAGCCCCGCTTTCGCGGGGTTATCCCCAACTCAAGGGCAGGTTACCCACGCGTTACTCACCCGTGCGCCACTTTACTCTCCCGGTTGCCCAGGATTTCTCGTGCGACTTGCATGTGTTAGGCACGCCGCCAGCGTTCGTTCTGAGCCAGGATCAAACTCTCCAATTTATAATTAAAAATTTGATCCATTTGATAAGAAAAAAACAAGAACCCAGAATCAATAACCCCTATTCTTTTTTCAAAGAACAAATCTAAACCATTTTACTATATAAACCAAATCTCCTTTTTTGTCAAGGAGAAAAAATTCTCAAATGATTCTGTTCCGGCTATACCCAAAACTTTAGGATTATAATTCATTTTAAATTATTGTCAAGAATTTTTATTCGATGGAACTTCTTTTTTCCTGCCCTTAATAAAACAGTACCATTTTGATCAAAATCTTTTGGTTTTATAAGCTCATCAAATTTCTTCACTTTTTCACTATTTATATAAGCCCCCCCTTGTTCTATCAATCGCCTTGCCTCAGAACCTGATGCACATAAACTTGTTGTCTCGAATAATTTAAATGCTGGAATTCCTTCACTAATTTTTTCCATATCGATAAGAGTTGTTGGTATTGCATCTTCAGCACTGTCTATTTCCTGCCTTCCTTCCCCATTCATTTGCAACTTAGGAAGCTTAAATTCCCCTCTTCCAAAAACACTTTTGGAGGCATCTCTTGCTTTCTCTGCTTCATTTTCTCCATGAATAATTTTCGTCGCTTCAAAAGCAAGGATCTCTTTAGCTTTTCTAATCTCAGCTCCTCTTATCTTTCCATACTCTTCAACCTCTTCCATCGGAAGGAAAGTAAAGAGAGCCAAAAATCTCCTCACATCCCGATCATCCGTATTGATCCAGAACTGATAATATTCATAAGGTGATGTGCGTTGAGGGTCTAACCAGACAGCCCCTTTCTCAGTTTTGCCCATTTTTCTACCGTCTGCGGTCATGATGAGCGGAGAAGTCACTCCATAAGCCTGTTTGCCTTCGAGACGACGAATCAGATCGATTCCTGCTACGATATTCCCCCATTGATCACTTCCCCCCATTTGCATCATACAGTCATAATTCTTAAAAAGATGCCAAAAATCATAGGCCTGGAGGAGCTGGTAATTGAATTCAATAAATGAGAGCCCTGTCTCCAACCGGATCTTTATCGATTCTGTTGCCAGCATCCGATTCACGCTAAAATGAACGCCAATATCCCGGAGGAAATCGATATAGTTTAGTCGGGTTAACCATTCGGCGTTGTTTAAAAGAAGAGCCCGTTCCTCCGAAAAATCCAGAAACCGTGAGAATTGCTTCTTCTGAGTTTCGGCATTCTTATTAATCTCTTCATAGGTTAAAATCTGCCGCATCTCATCTTTTCCGCTTGGGTCGCCGACTAAACCCGTCCCCCCTCCTACCAGTGCAATGGGGCGATGACCGTGTCGTTGCATATGGGCCAATGACATGATGGGAACCAGGTTCCCCACATGAAAACTGGAAGCCGTCGGATCAAAACCGATGTAACAGGTAACCTGGCCTTCCAATATTTCAGGAACCTTCTTTTCATCGGTCACCTGCTCAACGAAGCCCCTCTCTTTAAAAATGGCAAAAACCGTTTTCTCCGCCCTATGTTTGAGTATTCTCATTTTGACCCGCTCCATTGGTCCAAAGAAACCCTGATCCTCTGAATTCCCTTTGCCTTTCCCATAAATGGGTCAACTTCAACGATCACCCCTTGCATTTCAATCTCTTCCGTTGCCACATCAAATTTCCACGGAATCTGCGTTAAGAGCCGGTTTACAGCCACCTGTTTTCGTATCCCGATGACCGAATCCAGGGGTCCTGTCATCCCGACATCTGTAATATAAGCTGTCCCTCCATCCAGAATCTTCTCATCACTGGTCTGTACATGAGTGTGGGTCCCCAGCACAGCCGTCACTTTCCCATCTAAAAACCATCCCATCGCGACCTTCTCAGAGGTCGCCTCTGCATGAAAATCGACCACGATGATAGGAGTCTCTTTTCTTAATGTTTCAATCTCCTTCTCTCCAATACGGAAGGGGCAATCGAGATGTTTCATAAAGACCCTTCCCTCCAGATTGATCACCCCGATTTTCTCCCCATTCTTCGTTTGAAAGACACCCGCCCCTCGACCCGGGACATGAGGCGGATAATTTGCAGGCCTTAAGATCCTACTCTCCTGATCCAGGTAAGGAAAAATTTCCTTTTTAGCCCAGATATGGTTTCCTGAAGTCAGAATATCCACTCCTTGATCCATCATCTCGATGGCGATGGCAGGGGTAATTCCCATTCCCCCTGCGGCGTTCTCTCCGTTGGCGATCGTAAACTCGATCCCATGGTCACTGACGACTTTTTTTAGAAGTCCACTGATCGCCTGCCTGCCTGGTTTCCCGACAATGTCGCCGATAAAAAGAATGTTCATCCTAAAACTCACTGAAAAATTAGCATTGCAAAATTAGCAGTTAGCAATAAAACGCATTCCAACAAGAATCCAGAAAAATTTCAAGGAAGCTGGATTCCTACTTTCGTATAGAATGAATGACAGGGCCAGCATAAGCTCTGAAATCTCCATTTTCCAAGAGCTAAATGGATATCTTTTCTTAATTCATTGCTAATTGATCAATGCTAATTTTGCAATTTGCAATGATTATTACTTTGCGATATCCACTGCTCGCATCTCCCTGATCACCGTCACCTTGATCTGGCCAGGATAGGTGAGCTCTTTTTCAATCTTGCGGGCGATGTCTCTTGAAAGAATCGCAGACGCCTCGTCTGAGATGCGATCGGGCTGGACCATCACTCGGATCTCCCTTCCCGCTTGAATGGCATAGGATTTTTCCACCCCCTGAAACGACTGGGCAATCTTTTCCAGATCTTCCAGCCGTTTGACATATGTCTCCAACATCTCGCGCCTTGCCCCTGGCCTCGCACCCGAAAGGGCATCCGCGGCTTCTACCAAAACATCCAGGATCGACTCCGGCTTTTCCTCTTCATGATGAGAGGCAATGGCATGCACGATCGCAGGCGATTCTCCATATTTCCTCGCAAAATCCGCTCCGATCCTACCATGGGGGCCTTCCACCTCATGATCCACCGCTTTTCCTATATCATGCAGAAGTCCTGCTCTCTTGGCCTGTTTCACATTGATGCCCAGCTCCGCGGCCATGATTCCGCTGAGGAATGCCACTTCCAAGGAGTGCTGATAGACATTCTGGGCATAACTCGTACGATATTTAAGGCGCCCGATCAGTTTGATCAGTTCAGGGTGGATACCATGAACTCCTACATCGAAGGTGGCCTGTTCACCGGCTTCACGCATGGTGGTCTCCACCTCCTGCTCCACTTTCTGGACAATTTCTTCAATCCTTGCAGGATGGATTCGGCCATCGCTCACCAACCGTTCAAGGGAGATCCGGGCGATCTCCCTGCGGACAGGATTGAATCCCGAAAGAATGACAGCCTCCGGGGTATCATCGATGATCAGATCAACCCCTGTAGCCGCCTCAAGGGCTCTGATATTCCGGCCTTCCCGGCCGATGATACGTCCCTTCATCTCTTCGTTTGGCAAACTGACCACGGAAACCGTCTGTTCAGCCACATATTCTCCCGCATAACGTTGAACGGCTAAGCTGATAATATCTTTGGCTTTCTTGTCAGCGGTCTCTCTTGCCTCATCCTCAATTCTCTTGATCCCTTTGGCTGCCTCATGTTTCGCCTCTTCCTCCATTGATTCCATCAGGAGGCGTTTGGCTTCTTCGGAAGACATCCTCGCTATGTTTTCCAACTGGATTCGCTGTCTCTGAATCAGCTCAACCACCTTCTTCTCCTGTTCCTGAATCGTTTTCTCCTGCTGGATCATTGCTTTTTCTTTGCGTGTGATCTCCGCCTCTTTTGTATCAAGAAGCTCAATCTTCTTGTCCAGATGGGACTCTCTCTGGATGATCCTTCTCTCCAGATTCTGAAGCTCCTGTTTTTTCTCTACCGTCTCTTTTTCAAACTCTGCCTTCTCTTGATAGAATTTATCTTTGGCCTGGAGCAGGGCTTCTTTCTTTAAGATTTCAGCCTTTTTCTCCGCCTCTTCAATTAACCGTTTGGCGGCCTCTTTGGCCGCACCTATCCTGGCTTCCGAATACTTTTTGTTCAGAAGGAATCCGATGATTCCTCCAAGAAGCGCCATACCTAAAACGAGAGCGATATAAAATCCCACGGATAAGTTCAAAGTTCAACTCACCTCCCTTTCTTTGCTGAAAAAAAGGTTCGTCAAATGAGAGAAGGAAGGAAATGAAGAATGGAGAGAGAATAAGCAGGGCTTGATGTTACCCGACAGGGAACAAATAACAAGGAAAATCCCGAGGGGAACTTCCATCTCGCCTTTTTTATATCATGAAATTCTGCCGGCCTTTCAAAGAGGGAGATCTGGGGTTTTCTCTGGTTTGTTAATCTCCTCACATTCCAGAAACGCTTTTCCAGCTGCTCTTCCCGTTGGAAGGACCTGCCAAGAATTTCAATCATATTCAAAATGAAAATCCGTATCAAACCCATTCTCTTCTCATATCAGGATTTAAAACTCAATCCTCTTCTCTATCCCATCACACCTTCAATCTGCTCACGACGGTGTTCCTTGCAATCCCCTGTAAGGTGTCATCCGGTCAGCCATCCGGAACAACCAATCGGGGAGGGTGCCCTTTTCAGGTTGTCTCATTTCGGATTGTCCGGCCATCCTAAACACCCCAGGGGAACTTTAGCCGGTGATGCTAATCTTTCCTGATTCCTTTCCTCCTATCTGAATATCAATTTTATCGGCCAGGTCTTTTGATCTTACCTCAATTTCTCGAAGGATCGCCGTTCGGTTCTCTTTTTCCTTCAAAAGATCATCGGCAATATTGAGGGCCGTCAATATCGCCACATTCAATGTGGAGACACTTCTTGTCTTCTTTAAAACTTCGTCCATCTTCTCATTCACATACCTGGCCACTTCCTGGATATGCCCCTCTTCGGCATCCGTCTTTACCGTATAGGTTTGCCCAAAAACTTTAATTTCAACTGACCTCTCTTTTCCCATCACCCAACCTACTCGCCCGATTGAATCATAGGTCTTAAATCTCTATGGACATATGGAGACATTATAGATTATAGATCGACGCTTCGCAAACGGTGAAGGAGCTGGTCAATCCGGGTTTTAACATTCTCCCTATCCTGGGAGAGGAGTTCCATCCTCTTCTCCAAACGAATCCTCTTCTCCCTCTCCGCATCGACCTCAGCGGCCATTTTGTCTTTCTCTCTCGTCAGCTCCTGATATTTCGTCAGGAGATGACTGATCTTCTCCTCCAGGGCTCCGAACAGATTTCTCTCCTCTTCCGGCATCGTCTTTTCTGATTGACCTTTTAATGTTATTTCTTCGGCCATAAAAAGTCAACCCTGATGGAAAACAACATTGTAAATTGCGAAATTAGCAGTGGCCAATTAACAATGTGTTAAAAGTTTTTACCTTTGATTGCTAATTTTATCCCGCCGTGGCGGGACTCATTTTTCAATAATCTTTTTTAGGCTGCGTTCAGGAGATAGGCTTTCATGAAATCGTCGATCTCTCCATCGAGCACCCGATCCACCTGGTGGATGACCATATCGGTCCGGTGATCTTTCACCATTTTGTAAGGATGCATAATATAAGAACGAATCTGGCTTCCCCAGGCGATCTCCTTCTTGTTGCTGTGGAGCTCCCCCAGTTTCTCAGACTTTTCTTTCATCTCTTTTTCGTATAGGCGGGCCTTCAAGATCTTCAGGGCAGTCGCCTTATTCTTATGCTGGGACCGCTCATTCTGACATTGGACAACTATTCCGGTGTGGAGATGGGTGATCCTGACTGCTGAATCGGTCTTATTGACATGTTGTCCTCCTGCCCCGCTCGACCGGAAGGTGTCAATTCTCAAATCTTTCTCGTCGATCTCAATCACAATATCTTCTGGAACCTCGGGGATGACAAAGACCGATGCAAAGGAGGTATGTCGTCTTGCGCCGGCATCAAAGGGTGAAATCCGGACCAGTCGGTGGATACCCACCTCTGCCTTTAAATATCCATAGGCATATCGCCCATTGACCGTAAAGGTCACATTCTTCAAACCCGCCTCATCGCCGGAAAGGATATCGATGATCTCTGTCGGATATCCTTTATCCTCTGCCCACCTCAGATACATTCGAAGGAGCATTTCAACCCAGTCCTGGGCCTCTGTACCGCCTGCGCCTGCATTGATGCTGACGATCGCATTTCTTTCGTCATGCTCACCCCCCAGCATCCTTCTGAATTCCATCTGGTCGATCGCCTTTTCACTTTTCTCTATCCTATCCAATAATTCCTGGGCTTCCTCCTCATCTTTCTGCTCCTCAATCAATTGAAGGAGGATTTCCATCTCCTCAAGATCCTTTTTCTCCTGTTTCCAGGGCGATAGACCTTCCAGCAGGGAGGTTCTTTCTTTCAAAATTTTCTGTGCGGTCTCACCCCCTTCCCAAAAATGAGGTTCTAACATCATCTTTCCAATTTCATCGAGTCTTTCCTGTCTCTTTGCAATGTCAAAGGTAACCCCGAAGAATTTCCAAGCGATTGTTCAGTCCCTTTAAATGGTCTCTCAATTCAACAATCATATCTATCACCTTCCTTTTAAATTCTTAATATTAAATAACATAAATCAAAAAAAAGATAAACATTTTTTAACAACTTATTGATATATTTATGCTTTTGTGTGTCGCCTCAAGCCCTTTTCAGCAAAGCGGACAGTTCACTTCCGACCAATGCGGGGTTTCTGACGACTCTGACCCCCGCCTTTTCCAATACCTCCATCTTCTCTCCGGCTGTCCCCTTCCCTCCTGAGATGATGGCACCCGCATGTCCCATTCTCCTCCCGGGAGGAGCTGTCAATCCCGCTATAAAGGCGACCACAGGTTTTTTCACATGCTTCTCAATAAACTGGGCGGCCTCCTCTTCGGCCGTTCCCCCGATCTCGCCAATCATGATTAGGGCTTCAGTGTCAGGGTCTTTTTCAAAAAGTTCCAAAAGATCCACATAGTTCAGACCGATGATCTGATCCCCGCCGATACCGACACAGGTCGATTGACCGATACCCTTCTTGGTCAATTGATCTACCACTTCATAAGTAAGTGTTCCGCTCCGGGACATAATTCCCACTGTTCCTTGTTTGTGAATATATCCTGCCATTACTCCGATTTTGCACTTTCCTGGAGAGATGATCCCGGGAGTATTGGGGCCAATCAACTTTGCCCCTTTGTCTTTTAGATATTTTCGAACTATCACCATATCCATTGTCGGAATCCCCTCCGTCAAACAGACGATCACCGATACCCCTGAATCAGCGGCCTCCATGATCGCATCGGCTGCAAAAGCAGGAGGGACAAAGATGGCCGAACCATTTGCACCGGTCTTCTTAACCGCTTCCATGACGCCATTGAAAACAGGTATCCCTTCTATTTTCTGCCCGCCCTTTCCATGTGTCACTCCAGCGACCACCTTTGTTCCATACTCCGCCATCTGTTTCGTATGAAAAAGGCCCTCATTGCCTGTGATCCCCTGAACCACCACCTTTGTTTTCTCATCAACCAAGATGCTCATGCTTCCCTCCGGATATAAGCTCAAAGTTCAAAGCTCAATGCTCAAAGCAATCAATGAGTTTTCAGCTTTCAGCCTTCAGCTTTGAGCTTTCTTCAACGCTTCCACCACTTTCTGGGCTCCCTCCTGCATACCGGAGGCGATAGTGAAGTTGAGGCCCGATTCCCTTAAGATTTTCCTTCCCTCTTCCACATTCGTCCCCTCCAATCTCACCACAATGGGCACATTCACCTTGACCTCTTCAACCGCCTCCGTCACTCCCCTAGCAAGCGTGTCGCATCGAAGAATCCCGCCGAAGATGTTGATAAAGACGACCTTCACCGCCGGATCTGACATGAGAATCTTAAACCCATTTTTGACCATCTCGACGGTTGCGCCTCCGCCAACATCGAGAAAGTTGGCAGGCTCAGCTCCGAACACCTTGATGATGTCCATGGTGGCCATGGCAAGCCCAGCACCGTTTACCATGCATCCCACATTTCCATCGAGTTTGATATAATTCAGATTGTATTTGGAGGCTTCAATCTCCAAAGGGGCTTCCTCATTAAGATCCCTGAGGGCAGCAATCTCCTTGTGCCTGAAAAGGCCATTATCATCAAAATTGATTTTGGCATCGAGGGCGATAAAATCTCCGCCTCCGGTAAGCACCAGAGGATTGATCTCTGCAAGAAGACAATCCTTCTCGCAAAAGGTTTTATAAAGACCTGTCATTACATTTCTTAATTTTCCTACCTGAGCGGGTTCAAATCCGAGTCCATAGCCGATCTTGTTTGCCTGAAAAGGCCTCAATCCCACAGAAGGTTCTACCCATTCTTTCACGATCTTCTCCGGAGACTCTGCTGCAACCTTCTCGATCTCCACTCCTCCTTCTCGGCTGGCCATGATAACCGGGCACTCCCTGGAGCGGTCCATCACAACACCGAGATAGAGTTCTTCTTTAATCTCCACCCCCTCCTCGACCAATATCTTCCGAACCACCCTGCCCGCAGATCCGGTCTGATGAGTAACGAGGGTCATCCCGAGAATCTCCTTCGCAGCCTTTTCCGCTTCTTCGGGACTGCTTACAACCCGGACACCTCCTCCTTTTCCCCGGCCTCCTGAATGGATCTGGGCTTTGACAACGATCGGCTTTCCTCCGATCTCCTCGGCGATTTTTCTCGCTTCGTCTGGTGTCTCGGCAACCCGGCCTTTCGGAACGGGGACGCCATAACCTTTCAGAATCTCTTTTGCCTGATATTCATGAATTTTCATTCGACTCCCTCCTGAAATGAAGCGGGGTTATTATAACGGATTTCAAAGAGGTCCACAAAGAAAATAATTGCCATTTGGTCTTGCCATTTGGTCTTTGACACGTTTTTCCATATGATGTATAATGTGATGTAGTTAATGCGTTCAAGGAGGTTAGAGTATGTCTCGAATGGTCCGTAAACAGATATATATTGAACCCCGCCAGGATAATAGCCTAAAAAAGCAGGCGCATGATTTGGGTGTTACAGAAGCGGAAGTCATACGGCGGGCTATTGATCGCCAGATGACTTCTGTTCGACTTAGCATCCGAGATCTGAAAGCATGGGAAAGAGAAAGGGCATTCATCACCAAACGCATGGCCAAAGGTCATGCTCCTGGCGGCCGTCAATGGAAACGGGAAGATGCCTATGAAGAAAGGCTGATGCGTTATGGCAGATAGAATTATGGTCGATACGAATATATTGCTTTACGCTTATGACCGTGGCGAGCCATCGAAACAACCTCAAGCTTTAATCGTTCTGGACCATCTGGTAGTCAATGGCTTGGGTGTTTTGACATCACAGGTATTGGCTGAATTCTTCGTCAATGCGACGAGAAGACTAAAACCGCCACTCACTACTGAAGAAGCTTATGGCCGTATTCAAAACTATCTTTTATCATGGGAGATATTGGACATCACTGGACCGATTGTTTTGGAAGCTGCCCGTGGGGTCCGCACATACCAAATGGCTTACTGGGATGCCCAAATTTGGGCGTCGGCTAAGATGAACCAGATTCGAGTCGTGTTTAGCGAAGATTTTAGTGAAAGAGTCATCATTGAAGGGATAAGCTTTGTCAATCCATTTGGGAGCAAATTCAATATGGAGACCTGGCTCCCCGGATTAAGAAAAACATAGCAGAATATTCATACCCATTTCTATATCTGTTTTCCTTTTTCTTCACATTTCATCCTTATTACGGCTTTCCTCCGATCTCCTCAGCAACCTTTCTTGCCTCCTCAGGGGTTTCAGCCATTCTTCCTTTCGGAACAGGAATACCGTATCCTCTGAGAATCTCCTTGGCCTGATACTCATGAATCTTCATTTCACTTCCTCCCCCTCTTAAAATTGAGCGGGCTTATTATAACGGATTTCATCAACCTAAAAAAGGGTAAAATGATGGCCAAGTTAAAAGGGGTATTGGGGGTTATAAATTGAATATCTTGCCCCCGACGAGTTTTTCCTGAAATCCACGAGGGGCCAACTGGCAAAGCATGGTCGATTGCAATTAGTAATCGATAGGTGGTCATTATCCTCTGACTTAAAGTTTTGATATGTCTTTCAAATCGAAACCTTTTGGCAGGTGCGGATAGTGGCAAGATACTCACACATTTTATTTATAAAAAGAACACCTCCATTGCTTACATCCTTCCGATCGAAGTGTATCCAGTCGGCGCTTGAGATTACCCTCGATCATGCATTAATTTGACAAGGTCAAATAAATAGTTGATAATAGCAACCACTTATAGGCATGTTCCTAACGAGGATCATAATGGTTGAAAACAGTATGCGTCAATGTGCAGAAGCCGTGCGCCGCTTCAATCGGTTCTATACCAAACAGATTGGTGTATTGCACGAGAGGTTATTAAGAAGCCCGTTCCCCCTGACCGAAGCGCGCGTGATCTACGAACTCGCCCACCACAAAAAGACGACAGCGACTGAACTTTGCAACGAGTTGGGATTGGACGCAGGTTATCTAAGCCGTATCTTACGTAGTTTCAAAAAACGCAACCTGATCAATAAGCAGCTCTCCCAAACAGATGGGCGACAAAACCTTCTGTCGTTAACAGAGCGGGGGCAGGAGGCTTTTGCCACGCTCAACGCGCTATCGCATAACGAAGTTGGCACGATGTTGAGTGCTTTGTCTGCAGCGGATCAAACTCGTCTGGTCAAAGCGATGCATACCATTGAGGATCTGCTGGGTGCCCGGCCCGAGCATAAAACCCCTTACCTTCTCCGGACCCATCAGCCCGGTGATATGGGCTGGGTTGTTAACCGTCATGCCGTGCTGTATATCGAAGAATATGGCTGGGATGAGCAGTTCGAAGCCTTAGTCGCAGGCATCGTTGCGAAATTCATCCAGTCCTATAACCCGAAGCAAGAACGCTGCTGGATGGTTGAGATGGAGGGCGAGATCGTCGGCTCAGTGTTTCTTGTCAAGCAATCAAAAACAGTGGCCAAACTGCGCCTGTTACTAGTCGAGCCAAAGGCGCGTGGTCTGGGACTCGGCACCCGCTTGGTGACGGAATGCATACATTTCGCTCGACAAGTAGGCTACAGGAAAATCGTGCTGTGGACCAACAACGTGCTTCATGCTGCCCGACACATTTACGAAAAAGCCGGGTTTCGAATGGTTCATCAGCAGCCACACCATAGCTTCGGTCATGATCTGATTGGACAGACGTGGGAATTAAAGCTGTGATCATCTTCGAGGGGGCCCCCATGCAGCTCAGGCATTGAAGCCCGTCCTCTGGACGTTCACTGCCGGTTGCACTCGTTAATAGGAGCGTGCTTTTGACTGATTCAATGAATCCACAGTACTCTATGTTAAGGTTTTTGCCTGCTGCTGCCGCAGCCGCAACCGGCATCTTGGTCGGTTCAGCCATGGTGGCCACACGGTTTGTCATCGATCAAACTGCTCCAGCTTCGCTGGCACTCTTGCGTTACTCCATCGGGTTCTGCTGTTTGTTGCCACCTGTGTTTCTGTCCGCGCGCGTGCGGTTCGAGCGGCGTGACCTGTTACCGATGGGGCTTCTCGGGATCATTCAGTTCGGCATTCTGATCGCGCTACTTAATTACGCGCTGCAATTTATTCCGTCGGCCCGTGCCGCCCTGATCTTCGCCACCATGCCTTTGCTGACAATGATGCTCGGTACGGTTCTCGGGCATGAGCGACTAACGTTAGCGAAGGCCTTAGGCGTTTTGTTGACCATCGTGGGGGTGGGTTTCGCACTTGGGGAGAACGCAGTTCAACGGAGTGGAGTGACCCAGGAGTGGGTCGGCGAGCTGGCTGTGTTTGCAAGCGCTTTGTGTGGCGCCATTTGCAGCATCTTATACCGGCCCTACTTGCAGAAATATCCGACGCTGCCGGTGAGTGCCTTTGCCATGCTCGCCTCTGTTGGGTTCCTCGCAGCACTTGCTGGAGCGGAAGGATTTTTCAACTCTCTACCCCACTTTACCGTGGGCGGTTGGTTAGCGGTCGTCTTCATTGGGATCAGCAGCGGCGTTGGCTACTATCTCTGGCTGTGGGCCTTGAACAACACGACCCCAACGAAGGTCACCGTGTTCCTATCGCTCAGTCCTATTACTGCAGCTGGGCTGGGAGCTTTGTTTCTTACGGAGAGGATTTCAATGATGTTGTTTCTGGGGCTCGCTTGCGTTGTTCTCGGCCTTTGGCTCGCTCACCGGTAAGCCTCTTATGAGATTGCATCGGTTGCTTCACTCCCTCGCAATGACATTGCGACAAAGTCTCCAAGAGGGAAGAGAATTTTTGTTATGATGGTGAAGTGATAATTAGAAGCGCTATGCGTTTTACCGTATTGTGCCTACATAATGGGCGGTCAATTGACGCTCCCGAACTTTTGGGTTGGAGTAATCCGGAAGGAGCATCGGAGCTACACGGTCTGTGACGATTCCTGCTTCTTCCAGTTCTTTATGATATCTCCGGACGTGATCCAGGGTTAATCTTCCTTCCTTAAATCTCTCCTTCACATAAATCGCTGCATTCTCCCCTGCAATTTTTCCAAAGACACAGACATCCAAAAGGGAATTCCCCATTAACCGGTTCTCGCCATGGACGCCCCCTGAAACCTCGCCTGCAACAAAAAATCCTGGGACAGAGGTCTCACAACGGCTGTTATACTCCAACCCTCCATTTTGGTAATGGAGGGTTGGGTAAACCAGCATCGGCTCCTTTGAAATATCGATCCCAAATCGCTTAAATAAAATAAATTTGCCCGGGAATTCTCTCTTGACTGCACCTTCTCCCATAAGCATGTCGATCATCGGAGAGTCCAACCAAATGCCGACTTTTCCCGTAGGCGTTGGAACCCCCTTTCCCACTTCGATACACTCCCGGATGAAAGAGGCGGATTCCACATCCCTCGGTTCCCGCTCGTTCACGAATTGTTTACCATCGATGTTGAGGGCATTAGCTCCCGCTCCTCTGAACTTTTCTGTAATCAGGAGACCTTCCGCCTGCTCCGGGAAGATTGCACCCGTTGGGTGGTACTGGACCGTATGGAGAAAACATAATTTCACACCTACCCGATAACCCAGGATCAGGCCATCTCCAGTGGCTCCGTAATGGTTGGTGGTCATGAATCCCTGCATATGAAGTCTTCCCGAACCTCCTGTGGCCATAATCACTGCTTTGGCTTTGACGATGAAGTATTCCTCTGTTTCCAGATTATAAAGAACTGCACCCACACAATGGCCGTGTTCATTCAAGATCAGTTCCACGGCGGGAAAAAACTCGAGGACCTTAATATGCCCTACACGGTTTCTCGCTTCATCTCTCAGGGTCCTCATAATCTCGGCCCCTGTAATATCCGCCGCATAATGCATCCGTTTCCGACAGGTCCCGCCACCATGCAGTGCCTTTAGCTGTCCCTCCGGAAATTTTGTAAACATACAACCTAAATTTTCCAACCAGGCCAGCGCCTTGGGGGCCTCTGTCACGAGGGTATAGGCCAGTTCCGGATCGTTCTTAAAATGACCTCCTCCCAGTACATCGAGGTAATGGTAATAGGGAGAGTCCTTCATCCCTTTGGTGGCTCCTTGGATCCCCCCCTCTGCCATCATCGTGTTTGCATCACCGTGCCTCAATTTAGTGGCGATCAATACCTTGACTCCCTTTTCCTGCGCGGTTAAAGCAGCGGCTGTCCCTGCACCTCCTCCACCGAGGATAAGGACATCGGTTTCGTAAGCAACTTTATTCAAATCAATCAAATCAGGATTGACCCGGCTTTTGGCTTCGACAAGATCCACAATTTCAGGGGAGATCGCATAACCCTTATTGGGTCCAACACGAATTTCCTTTCTCGAACCTTCTTTGAAATCGGGATGGTACTTCTTCAGCCGTTCCTCCCTTTCTTTCAAAGAAAGCAGGGGGAACTCTTCTCCTCTTCTCTTCGTTTCAACCCTGGCAGGTCGGGTCGCCTCAACCCTTTTAATCAACTCATTCAACTCGCTTGTATACGGCATAAAAGCCTCCAAATGTAATGCAGTGACTAAAATGGCTAAAGTGAGCTAAAGTGCCTAAAGTAAAAAAATAAAATTTCCCTTCCTAATTACTGATCACTGGCCACTGTTCACTGATCACAGAAATGTTTTATCCTTTGGGGTCCAATCTTCGTCAGCCTGCTCTGGCTCGATCTCTCTTGCGGTATAAAGGTTCTTTAATGTTTCTTCATCGGTATCCATCAACTGACGGAGCATCTGCTCGTATTTCCCTTTCTCAACATCTTTGACCATGGAGGCCAGATGTTCCGCCCTGGGAACAATGTACTTTCCGTACAGCCGCCTTCCCAGGATGGCGATGTTATATTGACAGATCTCCGCAGGGCACCTTGAAGTACAGAGACCACACATCACGCAGTCAAAAGAGAGCTCTGCCAATCGGGCGATATCCCCCCTCATTCCCGCAGCGATATAATCCATCACCTCGATGTCCATCGGGCAGGATTTGGTGCAGGTATTACACTGGAGACACCGGAGGAGTTCAGGATAATGTTTGACCAGTGTCTCGATCGCAGGTTTGATCTTTTCGATGTCATAGACACTCTTGGTAGCCGGAAAGAAGGGGATCTGGGTAAGATACATGTCGGGCTGGACAACGGTTTGACAGGCCAGCCCTACCTCGATCTTATAACTTCCAGGAAATCGGTAGACTGTCCCGCAGGCTCCGCATATTCCTCCGCGGCATCCGCATCCCCGGATCAGTTGGTATCCGGCATACTCCATCGCCTTCTGGATGGTGAAGGAAGCAGGAACCTCATATCTCTTTCCCATGATGAAGATGGGAACGAGTTCTTCTTTTTTAACCTCTTGCGCTTCCATCGATGCCTCCTGTTGTCGATGACAAATGCCGACGTAGCATTTTACTACTGGAATAATGGAATAGTGGAATATTGGAAGGTTGGGTTTTTCAAACCCTTAGAAACCATTATTCCATCATTCCATCGTTCCATTATTCTTTTCAAAGGGCTCCCGATTCGATCTTTAGTTCATCTTCTTTGAAGGTAGCCACAGGGGGCACCTCATTGACATCTCTTCCGGGAACATAGCCGAACATCTTCTGGATCTTATCTCCCACGCTCCGGAAGAGAGTGGCGACCGGCAACCGGCTCGGGCATGCACTGTCACAGAGTCCGCAACCGATACAGGAGGTGACCATATGGGACATCCGGATGAGGTGAAAGATGAGGGTATCGGTAGGCATCCGGATCCCCCCTTTCCGATCCGCCCATCTTAAGAATTGGTCTCCCTCATGCTCAAAGATGGCCGTCCTGAAGACACACTCCTTGCAATAACAGATCGGACAGGCCACCATGCAGTTGTGGCATCGAATACAGGTTGAGAATCGGTCCAGAAAGGATTGGAGGTCTTTGACTCCCCCGCTGAATTCTTTAAAAGCCGCATCCCTCTTCTTCGCCCTCTCCGCCACCACCCTGTCTACGACTTCCTTTCTCGATGAAGGTTCATTTCCCGAAAAGGAGAGGATTCCTTTCTCTTCCAGCTCTTTTTCTAATTTTTCTCCTATCTCAAGTCCAACCTCCTCATCCGTTTTGTAACCGAAGAGTTTGATATGAATATCCGCCTTCGGAACAGGATATTCACACATCTCGCAGGCTGGCCGGAAAGTATACCCCTGCGGAGGAACCGCTTCTCCCCTTTCCATCCCTTTGAGAATCTCTACGGTCAATTTCTCGCCCTCTTTTCCCTCCTGTATCATCTTTGAATAGTCAGAGACTTCAAATGTCCCCGGACAGTCGACGCCAATGAGAAAGAGATTGTCCAGTTTGACCTGAAGAAATTTGGCCAGCTCCACAATGGCCCTGATCTCGCAGGCTTTCAATACGGCAGCGACTTTCTTGTTTAAATTCTTTATGGAGAGATGGGAGGCAACTTTTGCGGATTGAACCGGCATGGTCAGGGAAAGGGCACAAGCGCCATCCATCTTTTCAGGATCGTGGATCAAGGTCTGAGCAAACCCATCTCCGGAAGGAAGCCTCTTGGGAATGAGGAGGGCCTCTATAACTCCCTTTTCTAAAAGCGATTTAAGAAAACCTTTTATGGCCTCTTCTGTCTTTCCCTCTGAAACTTTCAACACTGTCTGCTTTGCCATGTTCGGTAATTCTCCTTTCGTAAATTGCCGAAGGACGAGGGACGATCGCTTCGCTTTGCTCGCTATGACGAGAGACGCCTTTTCGTCCTTCGTCTATCGTGTTATGTTTTATTGTTTAGTTTTCGTCCTTCGTCCATCGTCCATCGTCAGTCGTTTTCAGTGTCAGAAATTTGTGGTGACACTGTGGTTATGCATTCCATAACTGTTTCATGGGATTGGGTCCCATCTTCTTCAAATCGTTGGTCATCTTCGTCACGGTATCGGCAAAAAGCTTTCCTTCACTGGCGCTGATCCATTTCAACCAGATGCGATCTTCGGTAAACCCCATCTGGTTAAGAATGCCCTTCAGAATGGCCACCCTTCTTCGCGCCTTATAATTGCCGGTCTGGTAATGGCAGTCGCCGGGGTGGCATCCTCCGAGCAAGACGCCATCCGCACCGTCGATAAGGGCCTTCAGCACATAAATTGAATCGACCGCTCCAGAGCACATCAGGTGGATGACGCGGATATTGGGAGGGTACTGCTGCCGGGTTGTCCCTGCAAGATCCGCTCCGGTATAGGTACACCAGTGACAAAGAAAGGCAACGATTCTCGGTTCAAATTCTGCCATATCAACCTCCTAGTTCAAAGATCACTTCGTTTGAGGATCGCTACGCGTCTTAAAGACCGCTTCGCTTAAGGATCGCTGCGCTCGAGGAGCACTTCGTTTGAGGCAAAAAGCTTAAGGCTAATTTTTTGCCCCTAACCTCTCGCCTTAAGTTCTCCAAAGGAGAACGGTCCTCAAGCCCCCGCTGGGCCGATCCTCTATCCTCTTCCAATTTAGTCAATCGCCTCATTGAGAACAGTCAGATTCAATCCTTTTTCAAAATTCCTTTGCTGTGAGGCCGCATTCCGACAGGCGACGACGCAATTGCCGCATCCCTGGCAAAGCGCATCCACCACCTCTGCCTTTACTTCCTCTTCGTTGAGCACCCTGGCTCCATAGGGACAGGCCGATACGCAGAGTCCGCACCCGCAGCAGAGCCTCTTGATCACATAGGCTAAATAGGCCTTCTCTTCCACCGCCTCCTTCGAAAGTAGCGTCGCCGCTCGCGCAGCCGCTGCATTCCCCTGGGAGATGGTGTCCTCTATAAAATTGGGCGAATGGCAGAGACCGCAGAAGAATTTTCCCCGGTCCACCGAATCGAGAGGGGCAGATTTTGGGTTGGCCTCCATAAAGAAACCATCCGGGTTAAGATCGACATCAAATATCTTCGCCAGATCCCGGTTGTCATTGGGCTCGACACCGGCGCTGAGGATGATTCGGTCCGCAGGAAGATTCACCTCGCTTCCCATCGCAGGATCAAAGACCGAGATACGAAGCCGGCCATTCTCAAGGGTCACCCTGGGCTTCTTCTCCAGATCGTACCGGATGAATACCACTCCTTTGCCCCTTGCCTCATAATAATAGGTTTCATAGAATCCATAGGTTCTCACATCTCTGTAAAGGACATAGACATTGATGTGAGGGTTTTGCTCTTTCAATTTGAGAGCATTCTTTACCGCATGACCACAGCAGACACGGCTGCAGTAAGGGTGTTCCTCATCCCTTGATCCCACACACTGGATCATGACCACCGACCGAATCTCCTTCAATCCCCCGTCACCGAGGTGAATCACCTTTTCCAGTTGTCTCTGTGTGATGACCCTAGGATCTTCTCCGTAGAGATATTCTTTCGGAGTCACTTCCCTTCCGCCGGTCGCCAGGATGAGGGCTCCATGGTCGATAAACTCTTCTCCATCCGGACGACGGATCTTCGTTTTGTATTGGCCATTCCTCTTTTCAAAACCAATGATCTCCGTCATGAGATAGGGATGGATGGAGGAATGTCCCTCCACTTTTTGAATGAGATCCTGCAAAAATGCCTGGGGATTTGATCCCTTCAAAGTATAGAAGGATTCCCTCAGATTCCCTCCCAGCTCCTTCTCCTTCTCAATCAGATAGACCTCATAGCCCTGCTCTGCCAGCCTCAGGGAGGCGGTCATACCAGCCACCCCTCCGCCCACAACCAATCCTCTCTTCTCAACCTTCTGGCTCCCTTTCCGGATGGGTTGAATCCTTCTCGCCCTTTCCACGGCCATCCTGATCAGAGCCATTGCCTTCTCCGTAGCCAATTTCGGAAGATCTCGATGGACAAAGGCGCACTGCTCCCGGATATTGGCATATTCGATGAGATAGGGATTAAAACCCATTCCCTTTGCCATCTCCTTCATCGTCTTTCGAATCTCCCGATGGGTGCAACCTGCGATCACGATCCGGTTGATCCCTTGTTCTCCTATCTTCATCTTGATCTGGTTGAGATCTTCGGGAAGGCAGGCCAGACCCATCTCTTCCACATGGGACACCTCTCCCAACTGTTTGGTCCCTTCGATCAGTTCAGGAATGGATAGGCTTTCCTTCAATTCTCCGCCGCAGTGGCAGATGAAGACACCGATTTTCGGAACTTCGTTGGACAAAGCTCCCTCCGCAGGATATTCCTTCTTTGAAGTCGGGAGGGAATTCGGAGCAAGGAATGAAGCGGCAGCAGCCGCCGCGCTTGAGCCCTCTACGACTGTCTCCGGAATATCCCTGGGCCCCCGGAATGCCCCTCCGACAAAAATTCCATTGACCGAAGTCTGCCCGGGATGAAACTCATCGGTCTCGCAAAAACCCTGCGGATTTAACCGGAGGCCCATTTCTCCGGCCAAATCTTTAATCTTCTGGGGAGGAGTGAACCCCACGGAGAGGATAACGCTGTCGAACTCCCTTTCCTCAAAGGTTCCATCCTCTTTCAAATAGGTGATCAGAAGGTTCTTGGTCTGCTGAAGCTCCTTGACGGTTGAGATGGCGCTCCGAATATATTCAATCCCGTATTCAGTCTTCGCTCTCTCATAATACCGCTCGTAATCCTTTCCCATGGGCCGGATGTCCATGTAGAAGAAGGTGACGTTCAAACCAGGAGTCCTCTCTTTGGCGATCATCGCCTGCTTGGTGGCATACATGCAGCAGATGGTCGAACAGTGGTCCTGACCGCAGGAGGGGTCTCTCGACCCCACGCACTGGATAAAGGCGATCCTCTCCATCTTCTTTCCATCGGAGACCCGGACCGGAAATCCCTGCGTGGGACTTGATGTGGAGATGAGCCTTTCGAACTGGATGCTGGTGAACACATTCTCGTACCGGCCAAACCCGTACTCCCCTTTCTTTTGCGCCCAGAAAGGTTCAAATCCAAATCCGAGGAGGATGGCTCCCGCCCCGATCTCTTCCTCTTCCTCCTTCATATCGAGGTCAATGGCGCCCGGAGCGCAGACTTTCACGCATTCTCCGCATCGAGTACAGGTCTTGGGGTCAATAACAAGGCTGTGAGGAATCGCCTGAGGAAAAGGAAGATAGATCGCCTTTCTCTTCTCCAGACCGCCTCCGAATTCCCTATCCACCTCTACCGGACAGACTTTGATGCAGGCTTCGCAGAGGGTGCACCGCTTCGGGTCTACACATCGGGGTTTTCGGACGATGGACACCTTAAAATCTCCTCCCGTCCCTTCCACCTTCTTCACTTCCGAATAGGGCAACAGTTCGATATTGTCGTGCAGATTACACTCATAGATCGGGCAGAACGCAGGAGGAGTGGGACTCATAAAACAGACGCCGCACGAATTCGTAGGAAAGGTCTTATCAAGAAGCGGAAAATAACCTCCGATGGCCGGTCCCTGTTCAAGGAGAAAAACCTTCCTCCCCATCTCTGCCAGAAGCAGTGCGGATTGCATTCCCGCAATCCCCGCACCTACAACCAATGCCGAACTTTTGTCACCTCTCAATTTCCTGTCTTTCATCTCTGCCCCTTCTTTTGATATCGTCGATGTCTCTTCATAAGATTGGTAAAAATTCCAATAACCAAATCCTAAACACCAAATAAGCTCCGATTACCCAATCATCAAACAATTTCTGGTTATTGGGATTTGGATATTGGTTATTATTTGGTTATTGGTGCTTGGTCATTGGTTATTCCACATTTTCATGCCAACCCCAGCGATTCCAACAGACCCCTTGGATTGATCATATGTTTCTTCCACCATGTGTTCTTCTTTTCGACATCAAAAGCGACTCCCATCAGTTCGGTAAAGTAGAAAATGGGAAGGCCCGCATCCTGCCTCATCTCGAGGTTGGCCTGACAGAGTCCGCAGGAGGTCACAATACACTGCGCCCCTGCCTCCTTTGCCATAGCGACGATCTTTCCCACCATTTTTTGAACCACTTTCCCGTAGGTCAGAGCCAGGTCCGCGCCACAACAGTCAACCTTATAGGACCACTCCACCGGCTCTGCCCCGATGGCTTTCATTAACCGATCCATATACTGAGGGTTCTCAGGGTCATCCAGCCGGGTGACCTTAGGATGCCGGACCAGGGCGCATCCATAATAACAAGCAGGCTTCAATCCCTTTAACGGCTTCTTCACCTTTTCATGAATCTTCTCCAGACCCACCCGGTTGAGGATCACATCGATTAAAGCCAGAATCTCCAGAGAAGGATCATAGGTAAATTCAACGATCCCTTCAATTTCTTTTCGCTTTGTCTCATCATTTTGGAGCGCATGTTCTGCCCGCTTCAACATATTGAAACATCCCGCACAGGGAACAACAAGGGAACCTGCCTGGGCGGCCTGAGCCTTTGAGATGTTTCTCGCCGGAAGGCAGAGGGAGAGGAGATGATTGATGCTGTGCGTGGCCGCCGCACCACAGCAGTTCCAGTCTTCGATCTCCACCAGATCCACACCTAATGCTTTAAAAACCTCATGGGTCGACCGCCCGTACTCATAGGATGTGGAATGATCCGTACAACCCGGAAAGTATGAGAATCTCATTATAAGCCTCCATAAAATAATCCCGGAACGATGGAATAATGGAATGATGGAATAATGTGAAAACAAATACTGGACGATGGAACAACGAAAGACAATTTGTTTCTGAAAAACCCATTATTCCAATATTCCACTTTTCCAATATTCCCCTTTCTTTACTTTTCTTTCGTGCACCTCTCAAATATTCGTTTGATCTCCCCTCTCCCCTTGACCAGGCTGGGCAAGAGGGGAATCTTCCCCTTTATAAAGAGCATCATGCCAGGGATGAGGTCTGTGAGGAAATCTCTGCTTCGGAGTTTATAATCGATCAGCATCGTCGCCTCATGGACTCTTCCGCCCCTCCGGATGCTTTGGACAAATGCCTCATGGAGTAGATGGATGTTCTTCTCCTTTGCGTGAACTCCCTCATCAATGGCCATCTCCCTCAAAGCGTCCATCAGGACACCGATGTGGATCTCATTCGGACACCGGGTCCCACAGGTCTGACAGTAAACGCAAAACCAGATGGCGCTGCTTCCCAGGACCTCTTGTTTCATCCCCATCTGGATCATCCGGATGAGGCTGTTTGGCCGGATATCCATATAAGGAGCGGTGGGACAACCTGCCGTGCACTTGAGGCATTGATAACAGAGGCTGAGGTTTTCCCCGCTTCGTTTCTCTGCTTCCTCCAGAAAGGAGGCACCAACCTTCTCCCTATTTAGAGCTGTCTCCAATGTCATCTCCTCCCTTTCTATCGCATAGCGCCTACCTACGCTAAAGCTTCGGCGGGCAGGCAGAGGCCATAGCACATAGTGTAAATTCTGGTCTAAACCTAAACCTGAACCTTAACCTAAATGTTTATGCAACAAACGTATCCATCATCCGAAGGGTCTGGATGGACGAACTATTTCTTAACTCACAAGCGAAATTTGGGCAAGCCGCAATACAGGCTCCGCATCCCTGGCAGAGTGCGCTATGGACGACCGAGATCCCCCGGCGGGAATCCATCTCCCTCGCCTTATAGGGACAGATCTCAACGCAGATGCCACACCCACTGCAAATATTTTCATCAACAAAAGCGATCAACGGATCTTGGAGCAGTTGATCGCTTGAAAGGAGAGCCTGAATCTTGCTGGCCGTGGCTGAGGCCTGTGAAACCGTATCCGAGATATCTTTCGGACTCTGACCGCAACCGGCCAGGTAGATTCCCTTGGTCGAGCTTTCCACGGGATAAAGTTTGATATGGGCCTCTGTAAAAAACCCATGGCGGTCGACAGTCGCTCTCAGTTTGGCGGCCAGGTCTTTCACCCCATCACTCGGAACAACGGCTGTCGCCAATACGACCATATCCGCCGCCACCTCAACCATCTTCCCCGTAAGGGTGTCCACCCCTAATACCCTCACCTTCCCATTATCCTGAAAGACCCTGGAGACACGGCCTCTGAGGTAGAGAAGCCCTTTCTCCTCGATCGTCTTCTGTAAAAATTCCTCGTAGCCTTTGCCGTCCGACCGGATATCCATGTAAAAGATATAGGGCTGTCCGTCCGGGACCTGCTCCTTATAAATCTTCGCCTGTTTGGCTGTGTACATACAGCAGATGCGGGAGCAGTAAGGCATATACCGGTCCGGATCCCTCGAGGCCACGCACTGGATGAAGACCATCTCCTTTGGAACCTTTCCGTCGGAGGGCCGGATGATCTTTCCCTTTGTGGGCCCATCGACTGAAAGCATCCGCTCCAGGGTGAGGCCATCGATCACATCCGGAATCTCTCCATATCCATACTCACCGAGCTGCTCCCGGGGATAGAGCTCAAATCCTGTGGCCACGACAATAGCTCCAACCTTCTTCCCGATCTGTTCATCCTCCTGTTGGAATCGGATGGCTTTCTCAGGGCAGATCTCTTCGCACCTTCTGCAACTTCCATCAATGAAATATCGGCAATGGTCGCGATGGATCACGGGTTTATTTGGAACGCTGTGGGAGTAGAGCAGGTCGATCGCCTTTCGAACCCCCAGTCCCCTTTCAAATTGGGAAACATATTCCACAGGGCAATCCCTGATGCAGAGGCCGCAACCATTACACTTCTCCCAATCGACATGGGTTGCCTTCTTCCGGATCGTTAGCTCGAAATTTCCCACATAGCCCTTCACATCCTCCACCTCTGAATAACAGTGGAGATCGATCCCCGGATGCCCTTCTATCTCCAATGCCTTTGCGAGGAGACCTGGAAGGGCGGGATGGAGATCAGGGAAGGTTTTTGAAAGTTGGGTCATATGTCCGCCCAGGGCCTGCTCCTTTTCGATCAGGATCACCTCATAACCTCCCTCTGCCAGATCGAGGGCCGCAGTCATTCCGGCAATCCCTCCGCCGATGACGAGGACACTCCGGTGGATGGAAACCGAAATGGCCTCAAGCTTCTCATTCTCTCCCACCTTCTCCAGGGTTGCCAGAATGATCTCCTCGGCCTTCTCCGTAGCCTTCTCCTTTTCCTTCTGGTGGACCCAACTGCATTGTTCCCGGATATTGGCGATCTCGCAGAGATAGGGATTCATCCCTTCCGATTTAACCGCCTTTCTGAAGGTGTTCTCATGCATGCTCGGCGAACAGCAGGCGACAACGACCCCTTCCAATCCCTTCTCCCGAATGGCTTCCCGGATGATCTGTTGCCCGGGTTCGGAGCACATATAGATGTAGTCGGCGCTATGGGCGACATCTTCCACCTTTCCCATTTTCTCGGCGGCCGCTTTCACATCAACCGTGCCCGCTATATTGACCCCGCAATGGCAGATAAAAACACCCAGCTTCTTCATAATGCTATCTTAAATCCGTAAGGCGTGAAGCGTAAATCGTAAGGTGTAAAATATGAATCGTTTTAACTTTCACACTTTACGTCTAACGCCTAACGCTTTACGGTTTTTAATGCCGTGCAAACAGCCCCTGGACTTTGCTCGCCGAAGCGTTGGCATGGGCCACAGCATCGGCAATATCTTTCGGTCCCTGAGCGCAGCCTGCGATGTAGATCCCTTCTATATTCGTCTCCACAGGCCTGAGTTTCCTCTCCGCCTCAGTGAAAAACCCATATTCATCCGTGTTGATCCCGAGTTTTTGAGCCAGTCCCTTTGTCTCCACTTGCGGAATGATAGCGGTTGCCAGAACGACCATATCCGCTGAGACCTCCACCTTCTTTCCTGTCAGCGTATCCACACCCCAGACCACGATCTTCCCATCATCCCTGAAGATCCGGGAGACCCTGCCGCGGAGATAGAGGATCCCCTCCTCTTCCATCCCCTGCTGGATGAACTCTTCGTATCCCTTTCCTGTTGATCGGATATCCATATAAAAGATATAGACCTGCCCGTCATGGACTTTATGTTTGTAAAGCCTGGCATGCTTGCCCGTATACATACAGCAGACCCGTGAGCAGTAAGGCATATACCGTTCCGGATCTCTTGACCCCGTGCACTGGATGAAAACAACCTCCTTCGGGATTTTACCATCCGAAGGTCTTCTGATTTCACCCGTTGTCGGTCCGGATGCTGAATTAAGCCTCTCGAAGGCCAGGCCATCGATCACATCCGGAATCACCCCATAACCATATTCTCCGAAAGTCTCCTTTGGCATCAGGTCAAAACCCACGGCCGCAATGATGGCTCCGACTTTCTCTTCGACAAAACGGTCTTGCTGTTCATAGTCAATGGCTCCGACCGGACAGACCTTCTCACAGACCCTGCATTTCTTCTCCAAAAAATAACGGCAGGTTGAAGGATTGATGACAGGCTTGTTCGGAACGGCCTGAGGCGAAAGCGTATAGATCGCTTTTCCCGGTCCCATGCCCCGGTCAAATTCGGAAGGGTTTTTTGAAGGGCACTTCTCCTGGCAGAGACCGCAGCCCGTGCATTTCTCCCAGTCCACATAGGCCGCCTTTCTACGGACCCTCACGGTAAAGTCACCCGCTTTTCCTTCCACCCCATCCACCTCTGAATAGGTGAGGAGTTTAATGTGAGGGTGCTGGCCTGTTTCCACCGTTTTGGGAGTCAGCGTGCACTGGGCGCAATCAAGCGTGGGGAAGGTCTCTGAGAGCTGAAGCATCCTTCCTCCGATCGAGGGAAGCTTCTCCACCAGAATGACTTCATAACCCGCATTTCCGATGTCAATGGATGCGGAGATTCCGGCAATGCCTCCACCAACTACCATCGCTCTTTTGATGAATCTTCCATTATTCTTCATTTAGATAAAACCCTTTTCCTTTAAGAGTGGCAAAGGATCCACAAAGTTCTGTTCAAATCCCAGAGTCTGATAATCGAGTCCCATGGCCATACCTAAGAGCTGGGTGAAATAGAGGACCGGAATGGGTTTGAAGCCCAAATATTTTTCTTTAATATCGGACTGTTTATGGTCGATGTTGAAGGTGCACATCGGACAGGTTGAAACAACGATCTCCGCTCCGTTCTTAATGGCGGAATCCAAAATCTTATAGCTACACTCTGTGGCCACTTCGGGCGAGCCCACGGACTGGAAAGACCCGCAGCATTCGATCTTATAGGGAAAATCAACCGATTCTGCGCCCATGGCCTCCAGGAACTCTTCAAACAGGGTGGGCCTCTCCTTGTCGTCAAATCCCATCTCATCAAACGGCCTAAGTAGCATACATCCATAATAGGCCGCCGCCTTTAGTCCGGCCAGCGGCTTCTTCACTCTCTCTTTGATTTTAGAAAAACCGATCTCCTGTTTCAGGATCTCAAGGTAGTGGAGGACCCGGAGGTCTCCCTGGTAGTTCATCTCGATAAAGTTATTGATCTTCTCCCGCTTCTCACCATCATTCTGAATCAATCGGTTCGTCCGCTTGATCACATTGAAGCAGATGGCACAGAGGGTCGTCAGGATGGTCCCTTCCCCTCTGGCCTTAGCTAAAATTCTCGATGGTGGGAGAAGGGCCATGATATTGTCCGTGGCTAATGGAAAAGTTGCTCCACAGCAGGTCCAGTTGGGAAGTTCCTTCAATTCGAACCCAAGAAGAAGGGAACAGTTTCGGGCTGTCTGATCAAAATTCTTTGCCTTTGTGTAGAGGGTGCAACCCGGGAAATAGAGATAATCCATAAGAACTCCTACCCGCAGAGCGCATAGGGCATAGCGCATAGCGTTACGAAAGAAATTTCCTGAACCCGCTGACAAAGGCGATCTGCGGCAGCCTTTCCAGAAAACCTTCAGGAAATTCCGGGATCTGGATATGATCCTTTCTCTCCTTCTTCCTTAAAACCACAGACCTCAGAGCGTCCATCACCCTTGCGATATCGATCCCCTTCGGGCACCTCGACGTGCACTGGAGACACGAAGCGCAGAGCCAGAATGTATTGACTCCAAGCGCCTCTTCTTCGAGACCGAGAAGCGTGAAACGGATGACCTCATGAGGACCCACCTCCATGGCAAAGGCCACCGGACAACCGGCCGTACAATTTCCGCACTGATAACAGGCGAAGAGGTTCTGCCCGCTGATCAGCTCCACCTTCTTCGTAAATTCGTTGTGAACCTTAAACCTCGTCAATTCGATCTTCATCATTAACCCCATTGTAGCGCCCTCATTTAATGGGGGCGATCTATTTCGTTCCGGCATTTGCCGGGACGCTACAATAAAATATCTCTGCCGGCCTTCATGTGAACTATATGACCGTCGCGATCAAATATCCGATCGCCAGCAGGGCTTGCGTTCCCAGGATGGTGATCACATTCGCACCCAGTATTGGAACCAGCCGGTCCATATCGTTATGATATTTCAATGCCCCTCTGGCCGCTTTCCATCCGAAGATGACCGTTCCCAAGCCGATGAGTGTCATCAGGGGCATCATCTTTGTCAGAACACCAACGAGGATGCAGAGATACGATGTGGCGAGTAAAATTACGAAGAGATAACTCGCATCCTTTTTGCCCAGAGAGATAACCAGGTGTCTTCTTCCACCTTTTTGATCTGCCTCCCTGTCTGGAAACTCATTAAGAAAAAGCAGGTTCGATGTGAGGATCCCTGGTGCAAGAGATGCAACCAATGCCTCCCAACTATATCTCCCTGTCTGAACAAAATAAGAACCGAGGACGAGGAGAGGACCAAAATTGAGGCCTGCGAAAAGTTCCCCCACCCACCATCTGGAAAGGTATACGTTGTAGAAATAGGCCGAAAACCCTGCTATAAGAAGGAGAGGGAAAAGCCACCACCCTCTTGCAAAACAAAAATAGCCTCCGATTCCCATGGCGATCAAAAGGCTGATGGTCGCAAACCAGAATGCCTGGCTTGGCCTTAAAAGATTAGAGGAGAGAACACCGCTTCCTCCACTGAAAGGCGTCCTTTGCGTATTTAAATCAATCCCGTCCACATAGTCGTAATAATCATTGATCACATTGACGGTGATATGAACAAGGATGGAGCCGACCATGGCCAGGATAAAATACCCGAGGTGGAAGGATCCCTCATAGGCTGCAACGCCTGTTCCTAACGAGACCAAGATGACGGTCAGAGGAAGAAATTGGAAACGAGGCAGCAGCAGCCATGCCTTAAGAGACCCGGGGGTTACTTTCTCCATAACTAAAGCCTTCAAAGCTTGAACCAGGTTAAGGATGAGGTTGGGGTTAAGAAAAATCTCGTCCTTAGCCTAAACCTAAAACTTAACCTTTTATTTGGTATTTCCTCTCCCCCTCAATATAGAGGTCATTTCCTCGAACATCGTTGATGACAATCACAGGTAGGTCTTCAACTTCAAGCCTCCGGATGGCCTCCGGGCCAAGATCTTCATAAGCCACTACCTCTGCCTTCTTCACCTTTTTAGCGAGAAGAGCGCCTGCGCCTCCGGTGGCTGCAAAGTAGACTGCTTGGTGTTTCTTAATCGCTTCTTTGACCGCATCGGATCGCATGCCCTTTCCGATCATCCCTTTCAAACCTTTCTCAATCAAAGCGGGCGCATAGGCATCCATCCGGTAACTGGTCGTAGGGCCTGCTGATCCGAAGACCTGTCCGGGTCTGGCGGGTGTCGGGCCGACATAATATATGATCTGGCCCCGAATGTCAAAAGGAAATTCTTTTCCCTCTTTTAAAAGATCGTAGAGCCTTTTGTGTGCGGCATCCCTTCCCGTATAGATGACACCATTGAGCAGAACCCGGTCGCCGATCTTTAATCCCTCCACATCCTTATCAGTCAGGGGTGTCTTTAAACGAATAGGCTCGTTCATATATCCTCCGCTAAAGGAGCACTTCGTTTGAGGAACGCTCTGCTCGAGGAACGCTTCGCTTAAGGTTTAAATGCCTCAAGGAAACGTAGTTTCCGGTCCTCTATCCTCAATGCCTTTGGCCGCTCCTTTTCATATCACAATCTCCTTGTGTCTTTGGGCGTGGCACTGGATATTGACTGCCAGTGGCAAACTGGCGATGTGGCACGGCATCATCAAGATGTGAACCGCCAGCGAGGTGGTTCGCCCTCCCAAACCTTGTGGTCCGATTCCGAGTTTATTAATTTCGGTTAATATCTCAAATTCCAATTGATCCAGTTCTGGGTCTGGATTTTTGCTTTCCAACGGTCTGAGTAAACTCTTCTTTGCAAGAAACGCAGCCAGTTCGAATGTCCCTCCGATTCCCACTCCGACAATGGTCGGAGGGCAGGGATTAGAACCGGACTCCTTCACCCTCTGAACGACATATCGTTTAATTCCCTCAATCCCATCGGATGGGGTAAGCATCACCACCCGGCTCATATTCTCACTGCCTCCTCCTTTCGGAGCCACAGTGATCTTGACCTGATTCCCGTGAACGATCTCCGTATGGATGATGGCGGGAGTATTGTCCCCGGTATTTGACCGGGTGAAGGGATGGCAGATCGACTTTCTGAGATACCCATCACGGTATCCCTGACGAACCCCTTCAAAGATCGCCTCTTTCAGGCCTCCCCCGACCAGATGAACATCCTGCCCCAATTCGATGAAGACCACTGCGAACCCCGTATCCTGGCAGATCGCCACTCTTTCGTCCCTTGCAATTCTCGCATTCTCTTTCAACTCCTTCAATATCTCCACACCAAGAGGAGATTCTTCCTTCTCGATGGCCCGATCAAAGGCCTCAAGCACATCCTCTCCAAGGTCGGTGTTCGCCTCCATGCAGAGGTCTTTCACTTTTTCGGTGATCAATTTGACATCAATCTCTCGCATCTTTCCCTTCTTTCGGTCAAGGATCGCTCCGCTTTAGGAGCACTCCGTTTGAGGAACGCTTCGCTTGAGGCAGAGTCTTCATTTTCGCCTTAATCCTCAAGGCCGAAGGCCAATCCTCAAGTCCTGCAAAGCAGGACGCTCCTTATACCCTTAATTACAGTTTCAACTCCTCGATGCTCTTCTTTACACTCCCTGCGGACTTGGCTACCAGGCCTTTCTCCTCCTCGGTCAGATCGAGTTCGATGATCGACTCCACACCTTTTTCCCCCAACTTCACCGGAACCCCAAAGCAGATGTCCTTCAGACCATATTCTCCATTCAGATAGACGCAGCAGGGAAGAATCCTCTTCTTATCCTTGAGGATGGCCTCTGCCATCTGAATCGCCCCTGCCGAGGGAGCATAGAAGGCGCTCCCCGTCTTGAGCAGATTGACGATTTCGCCGCCACCTTTACGGGCTCGATCCACCAGTTTATCAATCTTCTCTTTGGGAAGAAGTTGTGAGAGAGGAATACCGCTGACCGTAGTGTATCTCGGAAGAGGAACCATCTCATCCCCATGCCCGCCTAACAGGAGCGCCTGAATATCCTCGACAGAGACTCCCAATTCCATCGCAATGAAAGCCCTGTATCGGGCCGTATCCAGAACCCCTGCCATTCCCATCACCCTTTCTCTCGGTAAACCGCTCTTTTTTAGGGCTAAATAGGTCATGGTGTCCAGAGGATTGGTCACCATGATGAGGATAGCATTCGGAGACTTCGCAGTCACCTCGGCGACCACGGATTCGATGATCTTTCGATTAATGTCAAGCAGATCCTCTCGGCTCATTCCGGGTTTCCGGGGAATTCCCGAGGTGATGATGACAATATCCGAACCTTTCGTCTCTTCATACGTGTTGGTTCCAATGACATTTGAATCAAAACCTTCTATCGGCGCTGATTCAAAGAGGTCAAGGGCCTTGCCCTGGGGAATCCCTTCCAGGATGTCCACTAAAACGATGTCGCCCAGTTCCTTTGCGGCAGCCCAGTGTGCCGCCGTGGCTCCGACAAATCCTGCTCCAATAATGGATATCTTCTTTCTTCCCATAAAATCACCTCCCATTAAACTTTGAACTATGAACCATGAACTGTGACGGTAAACATTTGTTCATCGTTTAACGTTCATCGTTCATTGTTACAGTCATTCTTGGTCTTGTGCTTCGGATTTCATTGCCTTTGTTTCACAGATTTTTGGATTCAATTTGATACCCTTTCAAATGAAACCCGCAGGTTTTCCGGATGATCAGTTCGGGCATGAGAAAAATCTCTTTCGCTGACTGCCTGTCATCACCCTTCTCAATCTTTTCGACCAGTATCTCAACAGCGATGGCTCCCATCTCAAACTTTTTTTTGCCAATCGTGGTCAGCTCGATCCCCCGCATGGAGGAAAATTCGATGTCGTTGAACCCGATCAGGGCCACACCCTCCGGTATCCTGAGCCCCTCTTCGAGGATCGCCTGATAGACTCCCAATGCCATGTAATCATTGGTGGCAAAGATGGCGGTGGGCATCTCTGCCATTTTAAGAAATTGTTTTGCCCTCTGATAACCCGACTTCTTTAAAAAATTTCCTTCGAGAAAAAAATCGCCCCTTTGCTCCAATCCATAGGTCTCGAGTGCTTTTTTCCCGCCTTCGAGACGTTCGCGGCCAACCGAGGACTCCGCAGACCCGCCGATCACCCCTATTCTCTTATGGCCAAGCCTGATCAGGTGTTCCACAGCCAAAAAGCCTCCAAGGATATTATCCACCCCGACATAATCGACCTTCTCCTTCACAACCGGATGGTAGGTCCTTCGATTGACCAGGATAATAGGAAATTCCTCCTCGGCTAATGCAACGATATTGGGATCCTCCATATGGGCGGAGGAAAAAACGATTCCATCCACCCCCTTACTTCGTAGCATTTCAATATACTGCTTTTCAGTGGAGATGTCAGACTGGGTGCTGCAGAAAATGATACTATATCCCAACTTTGTGGCTGTCTTCTCTATCCCCTGGGCCAATTCGGTATAGAAAGGGTTGGCAATATTCGTTATGACAAGACCCAGAGTCTTTGTTCGCTTCATCACCAAACTTCTGGCGATGAAATTGGGCCGATAACCTAACCCTTTTGCGATTGAGAGAATCTTTTCTTTGGTCTCTTTCCGAATCCTGGATTTATCATTGAGGGCTCTTGAAACGGTGGTGTGCGAAACTTTGGCAATTCTGGCAATATCTTTTATATTGACCTTTTTATTCATCTCTTTGCGTTAACGGAAAATACGAAATTCTGTAACAATTTAGCTGTTTGAAAAAACTTTTAAAATCCCTCCCCACCTCCCCTGCCTACCGGCAGGCAGGGGTGACGCTCCGTCATGAATGATTGCCAAGGAATTATCAGGCTTACTTTTTCTGAGCCTCTGCCCTTGCTTTAGCGATCGCCTCATCCTCCCTCTTTACATCCTCCATGGTCTTTGGTTTTACTTTTTCAGGCACAGGCTCCAGGCCATACTTCCACTTCAGGAACTGCGTCCCGGTCTGCGGAAAAAGGGCGTAAATCAAAGTATCGTAAAGATCTTTGGCCAGCTCTTTCGACTCCTCCTTCACCTTCTCTAACTCCGGCTCAATAATATCCGCAGGACGGCAGGTGATCGGCTCCTTCCCTTTCTTATATCCCTTGAGAACCGTATTCTTGACCTCATCCGATATCGGAACAGGGGGCTTTCCATAGAGACCATAGACATAGTCCTGCGTCTCCTTTGACAGCATCTTATAACGACCGAACAGAACGTTGAGCACGGCCTGAACCCCCACAATCTGTGAAGTCGGCGTCACCAGTGGAGGATATCCCAGGTCCTTTCGGGTCCGGGGCAACTCCGCATAGACCTCCGAAATCCGGTGAACCGCATTCTGCTGTTTGAGCTGGCCGACCATATTAGAGATCATCCCTCCTGGAATCTGATGTTTGAGCACTCCGGTATCGATCACGGACATCTTTGTCATATCCAGAAAGTCACGGTATTTGGGAGCAATCGACTCCAGATAGTCCCCTAATTTTAGGAGCTTCGAAAGGTCCAGTTTTGGATCCCAGGGCGTTTTCTGAAGGGCAACAAGAAGGGGTTCCACTGCCGGCTGGGAAGAACGGAGTGCAAACGGAGCAAGCGATGTATCGACGACATCCACTCCTGCTTCAATCGCTTTCAGATAGGTCATCGTGCCCATCCCGCTCGTATAATGAGTGTGAAGCTGAATGGGAATCTTCACCGTTTTCTTCAGCCCCTTTACAAGCTCATAGGCATCATAAGGCGCCAGAAGTGCGGCCATATCCTTAATGCAGAGCGAATCCGCACCCATCCCCTCTAAAACTTTTGCTTTTTCAAGATAATAGTTGAGATGATAGATTGGCCCGCCCATGCGTGTTTCGGTCAGAGAATAACAGATCGTTCCCTGAATGTGCTTCCCGCATCGCTTGATCACTTTAAAGGCTGTCTCAAAGTTACGTTCATCATTGACTGCATCAAAAACTCGAAAAATATCGATACCCACTTCCGCACACTTTTCGACAAATGCCTCCACCAGGTCATCGGCATAATGACGATAACCCACTAAATTCTGACCCCGGAGAAGCATCTGAAATGGCGTCTTCGGCATCAGCTTCTTCAAAATTCTCACCCTCTCCCAGGGGTCCTCTCCTAAAAAACGATGGCAGACATCATAAGTCGCACCTCCCCATACCTCCACAGAATGAAATCCCACCTGGTCTAACTCCTCAGCAATGGGAACCATATCCTCCACCCTCATGCGTGTCGCCAAATTGGATTGATGGCCATCACGGAGAGTTGTATCCGTTATCCCGATTGGCTTCTTTGCCACTTTATCCATTCCTTCCATTCTTTTAACCTCCTTTCCTTATTTAAAAGGGATTTATTTAAAACTATGCGTTAACGTTAACGCTTTAGTGAAAATTTGTCAAGCCAAAAATTTGAGAGCTCTAAAAAGCTACTACGCACGCTCTCGATTACACAGATTCCCATGATTTTCCAAATCGTTTCGTACCTGTGTAATCTGTTCCTAATCGGTGGAATCAGAGATTTCTGGACTTTTTCGGAAATCTCAATTTATTAAAGGACTATCTATCGGGCGAGGTAACGAAAGGGGAGAGGAAACATTGTTTCTCTCCCCTTTCGTTCTGATTGGATTTAGGGTGAGATCAATTTATCCGGTACCTTAATTCTCTTCATCTCCTCCGGGCTACCGAATTCCATCTTCATCAACCGCTGATAATAGGACCGGGAGGTGTAGAGAGCGGCCATCGGATTATGTCCTGTGACCCGGTCTTTCACGGCAAAGACGGTCGTCAGGCCATCGACAAATTTCAAGAAGAGCGAATCGTGGCCGAGGCAGAGTCCCAGCATGATATTGAAATCGGTCCCGGCCTGATTCAAGATCTTTGCCTGGGCAATGGGATTGCACATCGACTCAAACTCACCGATCTGGATCTTCTCCTCATCCTTCACGCCGATTCTCTCCTTTGGAATTCCTCCCACCTTACAGGAAACTGCGATGACTTCAAACCCATGTTTTTCCAGAATCTCGGAGAGGATCGAAGCCTCCTGGGTAAGCCCTCCGCAGAAGGCCATGCCAAGTCTCTTATAGCCCATCCTCTGTGAGAATTCGATCAACTCCTCCATTCTGCTCTTGGTAGGAATCATCACAAACGGTTTTGCATCCCGGCAGGTGTAACAGGAACCCTCCTGAACCGAAGCCGCACGTGCAAATTCCTTTATCTCCGGATCATCATATCTTTCCAAAGCCTCTGCCAGGGTTGGACCTTCCTTCTTTGTAGGACATGACGAAGGCCCCTTTCCCTTTTCCAGCCGGCAGATCTTTTCCGCCACCAAACACTTCGCACAATTACATCCAACCGCTTCCATTTTTATTACCTCCATAAATTCTCCCTACCCCCCTGAAGGTGTGAAAAAATCACATTTCCAGAATCGGCATCGTTCCGGCCCATAGAGTTGGGGGGATTGGAAAAGCTTTAGGGCGGAACTTCTAATATTAAACTACGATGCCTAAACCTGGATCATACCGCCATCTGACCGAAAACGAAGGTTACCCATAACATCTAATGACCCGCATTCTAAAGTTTTTACAAGACGTCCAACTCTATGGGCCGGACTACAGTCCGCCAATTTTTTCACACCTTCAGGGGGGCGAGGGGTGTATTACCGATCTCCGAGGAGAATCGGCGCCCATTTTTTTATGTCCTGAATCTTTTCAAAATGGTTCATCTGATCCACAATACTCAACCGTCTCTTTTTCGTCATCGTACGACTACTCAGATCATGAAACTTCTCGATCAACTCTTCCCAGGAGAGGGGGTTTTCAGGATCGCCCTTGCAATATTCAACTTTTGTAAAATAACGCTTCCCATCTTTCGTGAAAACCTCAGCCGTGGCACACCACTGTCTTGGGAAAGTCCGATCCAGGTCAGGATCCACCAAACACTCCACCCGCTTCATCATCCGTTTCACCTCTTCTGATCGAATAACAGAGGGCTGGAACTCCTCGAGACCAGCCCTCCGGCGAAGAATCGCCACCGCCGCACCAAAAGGCATGCTGAACTGGGCATCCACCACCGATTGGGGAGAATATTTTTTTTTCGCTGGTTCAGCAATCAGATGAGCGCCTGCTTTTAAAATACCGACCCGGAGCTTCTCGACCTGATCCGGTCGAAGATTATTCTCTTTTACAATTTTTAAAACCCCATCAATCGGTGCCTGCATGTAACGACAGCAGGCATGTGGTTTTACAGATGTGTGAAGGATTTCGAATCCTGAACCGATTCCCTCCAGCACCTTGCTCGCATCAGACCCATTCGAGTAGGCGTGGAGAAATCCGTCCCTGCCCTCGATGATCGAGGTAGGCCCTTTAAATCCCTTCTTGGCGAGCAGGGCGGCGATCATCCCGCTAAGAGCCGCCCATCCAGGATGAAAACGTTTTGTCCAGGTCCCTTGAGCCAGATATTCCATCGAACCGGATGCCTGACTCCCTGCGATTCCCATGGCGCTTACCATTCCATCCTTCTTAAGACCCAGCAGCTTTGAGGCATTCACGCTCGCTCCAAACGTTCCGCAGGTGCCTGTTGGATGGAATCCTCGTTGATAACTGTTCTCAGGCCCAATCGCTTTTCCCAGGCGAATCATCACTTCATATCCTAATACAACCGCTTCGATAAAATCCTTTCCGGAGGCGCCCGCCATTTCACTTGTAGCAAGGGCAGTAGGAAAAACAACCACTCCCGGATGGAGCGAGGCTTCGTTGTTCACATCGTCCATCTCAATCGCATGGCCGGCTGTGCCATTGGCCAGGGCTGAATAGATGTGAGGGGCTTTGTCCTTTGTCCCGATGATCACACCGTTCCCTTTACCCATCTCCCTGACAAAGCGATACATGCTTTTTGAAGATTCAGATCTGGCCCCCCGTATGGCCACACCGATAAAATCGAGAAAGAGGTATTTGACCCGGTCAACCCCTTCTTCGGGAAGTTGACGATATTCTAATTCGCTACAATATTTTGCTAAGTCTTGAGTGATGCCCATTAAATTCCTCTCTGCCTGTCATTGTCCTCAATAATCAATGAGAGGGCATAATTATATGCAATATAAAACTAATATTCAAACAATTTGGTCATGGCCGAATGGCCACCCTCAAACCATGAAAATGGCTAATCCCCCCTTACCCCCCTTTAGAAAAGGGGGGATGGGGGGATTTGAGAATTATTTTCAATGTAAAACCAAAACAATGCTTATGAAGGGATTAAGATTGCAAGTAACGGAGATTACGATTAAATATAATTTTAAATATAATTTGCTGAACTATTAGAAAATACAACACAATCTGCGAAATTTTGATTGACATCGAATATTTGCTTGTTTAGAATTCTCCCATAATATAACTCGCAGTTCAATCATTGTTAGGTTGTTTTGAGGAGTTCGCGATGGAGCACCCCTATGCCGATCTGATCGGATTGCACGTTGAAGAACAGCGCGCCGGGTACAGCAAATGCACACTCGAGATCGCCGATAAGCATCGCAATCCACACGGGGTCGCCCACGGCGCCGTGCTGTACGCGCTCGCGGATACCGGAATGGGTGCAGCGCTGTACCCGACTTTGAACTCCACGCAAATCTGCGCGACCGTCCAGATAACCATGAATTACTTCAAACCGGTTGTCGCGGGAGTCATCACATGCACCACCGAAGTGGTCAATCGTGGAAAGAACATCGCCCATCTTGAGTCGCGCATCTCTGTTGCGGGGGCCCTGGTTGCCACAGCAAACGGAAACTACTCAATCTTTACACCAAGCACAAATGCACCTAACCCTTATAAGGCCTCCGGTGTCAATAGGGAAAAGAAATCCAAGACGAAAAAGTAACTGATTTTCGTTCTAAGAGAAAAAGACATTCTTGCCTGTTGGCAGCCGTTCCAACTTGGTTTCTGGTCGGGTGCAAGAGTCCCGCATTGCGGGGCACCAAACACGCCAACAGATGGCTTACGGTCAGCGTTGAATCTGTAGAAAAAGTCTTAAAAGCATGATAAAATCGCCATATCCTCATTCGTAGAATCCAAAGAGACCGCTCAGCAAAAAGAGGAGAGATATGGCGAGATACAAAGAGCATGATTATTCTCAGGGCAAATTCATACCGATACACTTTGACCGACAGATCTTGCCCGGGACGTTTGAGTATAGTCTTCATTACCTCATCGACAACGAAATAGATCTATCCCTCTTTGATTTACGGTATAGAAACGACGAAACGGGAGCGCCGGCATACGATCCCGCAATCCTATTAAAGATTATCCTGTATGCTTACTCTCGGGGGATCACGTCCAGCCGAAAGATAGCGCGGAGCTGTGAAGAAAACATTATCTTCATGGCACTATCGGCTGACACGCGGCCTCACTTTACGACGATTGCAGAGTTTATATCGAGCTCGGGCCAGGAGATCATCCATCTTTTTCTTGAAATATTATTGATTTGCGACGAGATGGGGTTAATCGGCAAAGAGATGTTTGCGGTGGATGGCTGTAAGCTGCCCTCGGATGCCTCGAAGCAATGGAGCGGGACGAAACAGGAGTTACAGAAGAAGAAAGAGAAGATGGAGAAGGCCATTGGACAGATCGTCAAGCGGCATCGAGAGGTGGATGTGAGGGAGGGGGAGCGGGGGGTTGTTGAGCAGGAAGAGCAGTACGTGGAGACCCTTCGGAGGAAGGTCAAGAAGATAAAGGCATGGTTACGAGACAACGAGGACAAACCCGGCAAGAGCGGTAAGCCCGTCAAGAGCAATATCACGGACAATGAGAGCGCCAAGATGAAGACCTCGCATGGAGTCATCCAGGGCTATGATGGGGTTGCGGTGGTTGATGGAAAGCATCAGGTAGTGGTGCATGCCGAAGTTTTTGGGGTGGCGCAGGAGCATGGTCTGCTGATTCCTATGATAGAGGGGACGAGGGAGAACTTCGAGGCCATCGGCAAGAAGCAGGATGTCTTCGAAAAAGCGAAGCTCACAGCCGACAGCGGGTTTCATACCGAGTCAAATATGAAGGAGGTTATGGAGCAGGGGATTGATGCCTATATTGCGGACACACAGTTTCGGAAACGGGACCCCCGGTTTGTGGACGTTGACAAATACAAAGAGCGATTCAGAAAAGAGAGGGCCGAGTACTACGGAACGGCCAACCTCT
>Ga0214473_10000814_pt1 | contig 42608 bp, 35 predicted proteins | sample RVTome_7_FD_203509 | JGI IMG/M metagenome (GOLD analysis project Ga0214473, IMG submission 203509) | Soil microbial communities from uranium-contaminated site in the Upper Colorado River Basin, Wyoming, United States - RVT98D197 | ecosystem: Environmental > Terrestrial > Soil > Contaminated >...
CTACCGCTACAAGAACGCCGAGACGATCGGGGCGCTTCTCGACGAGGAGGCCGTCGTCTACCAGGAAAAGCGGGTCAAGGTCCGCGGCCTCTTCGCCGGCGCCCCCGAAGCGGTGACGAACAGCCTCTACTGGACGGTCCTCTACCAGCCGGGATACCACCGGCTCTACGTGCCCGCTGGCCGGATCTGGATCTTCCCCAAGCCCGACGGGGGTCAGGACGATTGGACGATCTTCTCGGGAAACTCGTTCCTCAGCTCGCTCGAGCTCGCCCTCGAGAGCCAGAAGCTGGCTCTCGACGCTCTCAAAGCCGTCCTCGAAACGCAATACCCGACCGGCAACATCCCGAACTGGCGCGGCCGCTCGAGCGGGTCCGCCGACCGGTCCCAGCCGCCGATCGGGGCCTTCGTCACGCTGAAGCTCTTCGAGCGGCTGGGCGACATGGAGATGCTGCGCAACGCCTACCCGTACCTCCAGCGCTGGCATGACTTCTGGACGGCCCCGCGGCCGGACGGTCCGCCGCGCCGCGACGGCAACGACGACGGCCTCCTCGAATGGGGGTCGGACACAGCCCTCGTCGGAAAGGACGTCCCCTCCTGGGAGAAGAACGCGTCGGGGCGGATGCGGGCCGGCTGGGAATCCGGCCAGGACGATTTGCCGAACTGGGACGACGTTCCGTTCAACGAGGCAACCGGGACGCTGGCGATGAACTGCGTCGACCTGAACTCGCTCTATGCGCTGGACGCGTGGTGTCTCGCGGAGATCGCCTCCGTCCTCGGCCGCCCCGTCGACGTCGAGCGCTACCGCGGGCAGTATGAAAAGATGAAAGCGCTCGTCAACGCCAAGCTCTGGAACGAGAAGGAAGGCTTCTATTACGACCGCTACTGGGACGGCCGTTTCTCCGTCCACAAGGCGGCCTCGGCCTTCTTCCCGCTGATCGCCCGGATCCCCGACGAGGCCCGGGCCCAGCGGATGCTCAAGCGCCTCCTCGATCCCAAACAGTTCTGGGGAGATTTCATCATCCCCTCGATCTCCCGGGACGACCCGGCCTTTCGACCGGAAAGCCAGCAGTCGTGGCGCGGCGCGGTCCGGCCGTTGACGAATTATCTCGTCTATCAGGGCCTCAAGGCCTACGGCATCGACGCCGTCGCGTCGGAGTTCGCCCGCAAGAGCGCCGAGATGTTCCTGACGAGCTGGAAGAGCTTCGGCCTCTCTCCCGAGAACTTCGATTCCGTCACCGGGGAGGCGGGGGGCGATCGGTTCCAGAGCGGCGGGCCCCTGGCCGCGCTGATCGCCATCGAGGAGTATCTCGATTTCACGCCGCACGAGGGCTTCCGCTTCGGCATGCTCAAGCCGGACGCCAAGGGGCGGCTGTCGAGGGTCCTCATCCAGGGCCGCCATTACGAGGTCGACGTCTCGAACTCGTCGACGGTCCTGCGCGAGGAAGGCGAGACCATCCTGTCGGTGGACGGCAGCGCGGTCGTCCGACGCTTCCTGTACAGCGAATCGGAGGTGTCCTTCACCATCAAGAGCCTGAAGCGTCGCGAGATCAAGCTGCGCCTCCTGAAGAAGGGCAAGTACCAGCTCCTCGTCGACGGCCGCGAGGTCGATGTCTTCTCGGCCAGCGGACGCAAGTTCGAGGTACCCGAGGGCGACCACACCGTGCTCATCCAGCTCCTCGAGGACCTGGAAAAACTGAACACGAACGGGACTTCCCCGTGACCAAGGAGAGCTTTATGACGAATTATTCCAGACGGGACTTCCTCAAGACGGGCGCAGGGGCCGGCGCGGCGGCGCTTCTCGCCGGCGGACGGCTTCGGGCGGGGACGGCGGCGGGGCCATCGGGGGCGCCCCCCGGGACGCTCCGGGTCGTATCGAGCGGCAACGGCATCCGGGCCACGGCCAAGGCCATGGAGATCCTCCGGGCCGGCGGCGATCCTCTCGATGCCGTCATCGCCGGGGTCAACATCGTCGAGGACGACCCGAACGACATGTCCGTCGGTTACGGAGGCCTGCCCAACGAGGACGGCGTCGTCGAGCTCGATTCGTCGGTCATGTACGGGCCGACCCACCAGGCCGGGGCGGTGGCCGCCCTACGGAACATCAAGAACCCGTCCAAGGTGGCCCGGCTGGTCATGGAGAGGACGGACCATGTCCTCCTCGTCGGCGAGGGGGCCCTCAAGTTCGCCAAGGCCCACGGCTTCAAGGAGGAGGATCTCCTGACCGATAAGTCGCGGCAGGCCTGGCTGCGCTGGAAAGAGACGATATCGGACCGGGACAACTGGTTCCCTCCGAAGAAGGAGGGACTGCCCGGGGAGGCCGGCCCGGTCATGAGCACGCACGGCACGATCAACTGCATCGCCATCGACGCGGCCGGCCGTCTCGCCGGCGTGACGACGACGAGCGGAATGTCATGGAAGCTCGCCGGCCGGGTCGGCGATTCGCCGATCATCGGCGCGGGCCTATACGTCGACAACGAGATCGGCGCGGCCGGCTCGACGGGCCGGGGAGAGGCCAACCTCCAGACGTGCGCCAGCTTCCGGATCGTCGACGCCATGGGCCGGGGCTTGAGCCCCGAGCAGGCCTGCCTCAAGGCCTGCGAGGACATCGCCGCCAAAACCAAGCTCGTGCCGCGGCTCTGCGACGGCCAGGGCCGCCCGAACTTCGGGCTCGAGTTCTACGCCCTCAACAAGAAGGGGGAATTCGGCGCGGCCGGCCTCTTCCAGGGCGGACGGTACGCCGTCCACGACGGCGTAGAGAACAAGCTCCGCAACATCGCCTACGTGTTCAAGCGCGGATAAGGAGAAGACCCGGCGCCCCGCCGGTCACTCCCTGACGATGATGACGGGATAGCCTTCGCCGGCCAAGCGCTCGGCCAACCGCCGGGCTCCGTCCTCGTCGGTCCTGACCCGGACCCGGAAATAGGCGCCGCGGTCCGTCTTAAGCCGGCTGACGACGACGCCCCGAAAGGTCCTGTCCAGGCGACGCTTGATGGCATAGGCGTTCTCCTGCACGGAGAAGGCGCCGACCTGGAGCCAGACGGACGCCCGGCTCGAGTCCTCAGGCGCCTTGAATCCCCGCAGGGTCTCCAGACGGACCCGGGCCGTTCCCGGGCCGACGATCTCGAGCACCCGGGCCGCGGCATAGGACAGGTCGATGATGCGGCCCCGGACGAAAGGACCCCTGTCATTGACGCGGACGACGGCCGAGCGGTCGTTGTCGAGGTTCGTGACCATGATGTAGGTCCCGAAGGGGAGGCTCCTGTGGGCCGCCGTCATGTCGTTCATGTCATAGACCTCCCGGCTCGAGGTCGGGCGGCCGTGGAATTCCTGGCCATACCATGACGCGACGCCCGTTTCGACGCCGCCCCGCACCGTCCGGGGCAGCCGGGAGCAAGCCGTGACGGTCAAAACGAGGACTGCGGCCATCGCGGCCACGGGGAACCGGGGACGGGGCCGCTCGGCCCCTGCCTCGCGCCGGTCACTCAATGAACGGGATCAGCCTTTTCTTGAGATAAGTGAAGGCCTCGCGCGGGGTCGAGACGATCTTGAACAGGTCGAGGTCCTCGGCGCAGATGGCGCCTTTCTTGACCATGGAGTCGAACTTGATCAGGTCCCGCCAATAATCCCCCCCGTAGAGGACGAGGGCGAGCTCGCGTTTGGAGATCTTGCTCGTCTGGAGGAGGGTGACGATCTCGAAGAACTCGTCGAGGGTCCCATAGCCGCCGGGGAAGGCGATGACGGCCTTGGCCTTGTAAGTCAGCCAGAACTTGCGCATGAAGAAATAGTGGAAGGAAAATGAGAGGTCGGGGGTGATGTACGGGTTGGGGTTCTGCTGCTGGGGGAGGGAGATGTTCATGCCGATCGTCTTGCCGCCGGCGCGCATGGCGCCGCGGTTGGCCGCCTCCATGATCCCCGGGCCGGCGCCCGTGCAGACGACGAAGTCTTTGCCCTTCGGCTTCTTGAGCCCGATGGCCCACTTGGCCAGGAGATAGGCCAGCTCCTCGGCCTCCCAATAATACTTGTTGAAGGCCGAGTCGGCGTTGGTCGGGTCGGCCTTTGACGACCCCAGAAAGAGGATGGTACTGTTGATCTTGGCCTTGTCCAGACGCGTCATGGGGCCGAGGTACTCGCTCAGGATGCGGAGGGTCCGGCCCTCCAGGGATTCCAGGAATTCGGGGTCGCGGAACGATTCTTCGGGACGATCGATCTTCTTCATGACCGGATTCTAACAGATTCCCGCTCCCTCCCTCAAGAGCGACTCATTCCCGTTTTGACTTGGGGAGGGGCGTATGTTATCAATAGGCGCGAAAGGACGGCCTGATGGACACTACGACGACCGCGCTCGCGACACTCGAATACCCCGGACGGCTGATCATCATCGGAGCGCCGCGCGATAGCGGAGAGGCCGTTATCGTCTACGCCATCACGGGACGGTCGCCCTCGAGCCAGGCCCGCAAGCTCGTCCTGCGGGACGGCGGGATCTGGGTCCAGCCGACCGACGAAGCCACCCTGCGACAAGGCAACGTCGACCTCCTCGTCTATCCGGCGGTCCTTTTCGGCCCGGCGGGCGTCGCCGTCTCGAACGGCAAGCAGACGACCGACGTCATCCACCGTTTGGCGCCGGGCGTCGATCCGGTCTCGGCGCTGTCGAAGGCCCTGGCCGCATGGGATTTCGAGCCGGACGCCCCGATCTTCACGCCGCGGATCAGCGGCTGCCTCGCCGGCGCCGCCGCCGGACTGAGCGTCCTCCGGCGGGGTCCGTCGGGCGAGACGCTGCGGAGCTATTATGAAGTCGGCCTGCGGCCGGGGGAGGGGAGGCTGGTCTCCACCTATGAAGGACCGGACGCCGACCCCCTGCCCGTTTTCTGCGGCGAGCCTCGCGGCATCGGGCTCGCCGGCGCCTCGGCCGCCGAGACCGCGGAATCGGCTTACGCGGGCCTCGGCCCGGCCCCGGCGGGGAAGGATCTCCGCGTCGCCGTCGCCTGCGTTTTCGTCCCGCTTTCAGCTCCGGAAAAGGCCGACGTCCGCATCATCAACAGGCACGAAAGGACATGACCATGAGCAAGCCCGAGCGCACCGCGCGGAGCCAATACCTGACCAAGGTCCGGGAGGATTTTCCGGACACGCTCCAGCTCGGCGACGACACCTTCATCAAGAAGTTCCCGATGCGCTACGGCGAGAACCCGGGCTATCCCGCGGCCTTTTATCAGGAGGCCGGCGCCGCCGGACCGAACATGGGCCGGCTCGAGATCCTCCAGGAGGGGACCAAGGGGCTGAGCTACATCAACGTCGGGGACATGGACCTCGGCCAGCGGCTGGCCCGCAAGCTCATCCAGGTGTTCCCGGGCCGCCACGTCTGCGTCATCATCAAGCACGAGATGCCGAGCGGGGTCGCCCTGGGCGACGATCCGGTCGGGACGTTCGAGAAGGCCTGGAAATGCGACTCTCTCTCGAACTTCGGCGGCGTCGACGTCTTCAGCTACCGCGTCGCCGCGCCCCTGGCCCGCCTCCTCGTCGAGAGCCATCGGAACGTGGAGGTCGTCTACGCCCCCGACTTCGAGCCCGAGGCGCTCGAGGTCCTGGCGACCCGCAAGGTCCTGCGCGTGGTCCGGATGGGAGCGCCCCTCGACGCGCCGTCCGTCGATAACGGGCTCGAAGTGAAGCGCGTGGCCGGCGGGCTGCTCATCCAGAAGCGCTTCGATTCGAAGATCGTTTCGGCCGCGTCGGTCGACGTCGTCTCGGTGCGGAAGCCGAGCCCCGAGGAGGTCCAGGCGGCCCTGTTCGCCTGGACGGTAGCCTGCTTCACCCGCTCCAACGCCGTCATCATCGGGACCGCGGACAAGACCCACGGCATCGGCTCCGGCCAGAGGAGCCGCATCGATTCCGCGGAGGACGCCATCCGCCTCTCGCGCCGCGGCTACGGCCCTGAGGGTTGCGTCATGGCCTCCGACGCGTTCATGCCTTTCCCGGACGTCGTCGAGCTCGCGGGAAAGCACGGCATCACGGCCATCATCTACCCCCTGGGGTCGATCAAGGACCAGGAGGTCATCGACAAGGCCAACGAGCTCGGGTTGGCCATGATCATCACGCGGAAGCCGGGTGAGCTCGATTCGGAGCGCTGCTTCCTCCACCGCTGAGGAGGAGCCGCCCCCGATGCCGCCGCGGGTTCCGGCCGGACGAGCCCCGGCAAAGGCCGCCATGAGAAAAATCAGCATCCTGAATCTGTGCATCCTGGTCCTCGTCATTCTTGCCGCTTGGTCCGCCCCGGCCCTGGCCCCTGAGGCCGACGGCTACCGGGAAGCGGTCGACCGCCTCCGCGAGACCGGCCTGGCCGGCGAGCGGGCCTACGAATTCCTCGGGAAGATCGCGTCCGTCGGACCGCGGCTGACGGGATCGCCCCAGGCCGCCGCGGCGGTCGACCTCACGCGCGCCCTCATGGAGAAGCTCGGCTTGGAACGCGTCCATACCGAGCCGGTCGAGGTCGGGCACTGGGTCCGGGGGACCGTCGCGGAGGCCACGGTCACGGCCTCGGCCGCCCGCGCCGCCCTCCCCCTCGCTATCTGCGCCCTCGGCGGCAGCGTCGGCACTCCGAAAAGGGGGATCGTCGCCCCGATCGTCGAAGTCCGCTCCCTGGCCGAAGCGGCGGCGCTGGGGAAAGCCCTCAAAGGGAAGATCGTTTTCTTCAACAGGCCCATGGACCGGCGCGTGGCGGATGCGTTCGCCGCCTATGGCGGCGCGGCCGACCAGCGCGTCGCCGGGGCCTCGACGGCGGCCCGGTTTGGCGCGGCCGCGGTGCTCGTTCGCTCCCTGACCTTCCGCGACGACCGCCACCCGCACACGGGCATGCTGCGCTACGAGCCCGGCGTCCCCCGCGTCCCCGCCGCCGCGGTCGCCACGGCCGACGCCGACGCGCTGAGCGCCCTTATTGAAGAGGAGAAGGGCGTTTCCGTGACCCTCCGTCTGGACTGCGCGAACTTGGGGACGGTCCTCTCCGCCAATGTCATCGGCGAGATCACGGGTTCGGAGAGGCCGGGAGAGATCGTCCTTGTCGGCGGTCATCTCGACAGCTGGGACCTCGGTGTCGGCGCTCACGACGACGCGGCGGGCTGCGCCGCGGCCCTCGAAGCCGTCGCGCTCCTCCGCGACCTCGGCCGGCGGCCCAAGCGGACGATCCGGGCCGTCCTGTTCATGGACGAGGAGTTCGGCGGAACGGGCGGCCGGGCCTACGCCGTCGCGCCACAGAGGAAAGGCGAGCGGCACGTCGTCGCCGCAGAATCGGACCGGGGCGGCTTCGCGCCGGTCGGACTGGCCGTCGGAGGCCAGGACAAAAAGGCCCTCGACCTGCTCACCGCGCACGCCGATCTCTTCCGGCCGCTCGGCGTGTCGTTCATGGTCCCCGGCGGGGGCGGCGTCGACGTCGCGCCGCTCATCGAGAAGGGCGCGGTCCCGGCCGCCGTAATGATCAACGCCCAGGCCTACTTCGACGTCCATCACTCGGCCCTCGACACCGTGGCCAGCGTCCACCCGCGCGAGCTCGAGCTCCAGGCCGTCATTCTGGCCGCCCTGGCCTTCATCCTGGCCCAGGAAGGGGTCTGACGATGGATTTTCTGTTCGCCGTCCACAACCATCAGCCGGTCGGGAATTTCCCTCCGATCTTCAAGGCGGCGTTCGCGGACTGCTACCGGCCGCTGCTCGAAGGCCTGGCCGCTCATCCGAGCTTCAAGTTCGCCCTCCATTTCTCAGGCCCGCTCTGGGAGTACATGGAGAAGCACGAACGGGGTTGCTGGGACATCGTCCGGGAGCTCGCCGGCCGGGGCCAGGTCGAGCTCCTCGGCGGCGGCTTCTACGAGCCCATCCTCTCCGTCATCCCCGAAGCCGACCGCGTCGGCCAGGTCCGCATGATGAGCGATTTCCTCGGCGAGAACTTCGGCCGGCGGCCGCGCGGCCTGTGGCTCGCCGAGCGCGTCTGGGAACCCGGTCTGCCCGGCTCCCTGGCCGCCGCCGGGATCGAGTACACGCTCCTCGACGAAGAGCACTTTCATTACGCGGGCGTCCGCGATCTGGCCACGACCTACATCACCGAGGACGCGGGCCGGACGCTGCGGGTCTTCCCGATCGACAAGACCCTCCGTTATTACATCCCGTTCCGTCCCCTTGAGGACATCGACCGCTACCTCGGATCGATCCGCGACGCGGGCGGGACCGCCATCCTCGGCGACGACGGCGAGAAGTTCGGCCTTTGGCCGGGCACCCGCAAATGGGTTTACGAGGACGGCTGGCTCCAGAGATTCCTGGCCTTCGTCGAGACGAGGGAGATCCGGATGGCGTCCTTCTCCGAATACATGGACAGCCACCCTCCGGCGGGGAGGGTCTATCTGCCCCCGGCCTCCTACGAGGAGATGATGGAGTGGGTCCTCGAGCCCGACGCCCAGGCTGCCTACGAGAAGGTCAAGGCCGCGGCCGGGCCGGACGCCCGGCGGTTCCTTCGCGGCGGCTTCTTCCGCGATTTTTTCCGCAAATACCCCGAAGCGAACGCCCTCCACAAGCGCATGATCATGATCTCCGCGGCCGTCCGCGGAGCCGGCGCATCGGGGGAAGCCGTCCGCAACCTCTACAAAGGCCAGTGCAACGACCCGTACTGGCACGGCGTCTTCGGCGGCCTGTATCTGCCCCACCTGCGGGAGGCCGCCTATCACCATCTCCTCGAGGCGGAAAAGGCAACGTCCGACCCGGATGGCTGGACGGCCCTCGATTACGACTGCGACGGCCGGGATGAGCTCGTCTTCCGCGACAAGAGGTTCGGCCTCCTGGCCAAGCCCGAAGCGGGCGGCGCTTTGATCGAGATCGACTACCGCCCCTGGTCGCGCAACCTTTCCGACGTCCTCGGCCGGCGGCGCGAGGCTTATCACCGCGCGCCGTCCGATACCTTGCAAGGCGGGGAGGGCGCCGGCAGGAGCATCCACGAGCTCGGCAAGACGCCGCCTCCCGAGGCCGCCGAGCTCATGCGCTACGACCGGTATCCGAGGTCCTCGCTCATCGACCACTTTTTCTCCGCCGGGACGACGCCGGAGGGTTTCCGCCGCGGCGAATTCGAAGAGCTCGGTGATTTCGTCGACGGCGCCTTTTCGTTCGACGCCTCGGGCCCGGAGCTCCGCATGGAGCGCCTCGGCGCCGTCAGGGTGGGGGAGCGGCGGGTCCCGCTGGCCGTCCGGAAGACGATCACGTGCGCCGCCGGCGTCCTTCGCGTCGATATCGGGATCGAGAACCTGTCCGGGACGGCCCTGACCCTGACCTACGGATCGGAATGGAACCTCCTGGCCTTTCCGCATGAGCTCGGGCTCGTCGGGCCGGAAGGGGCGGCGCTCTACGGCGGGGCTCTCGCGCTCGAGCCCGCGGCGGCCTCCGATATCTGGTCTTACGCGCTGAGGACGGTCTCCCAATCCGAGGGGGGATTTGATATAATCCACCAAGGGTATTGCCTCTGTCCGGTCTGGTCGATGGCGTGGTCCGGCAAGGGAACTCAGCGTCTGTCCGTCGTCCTCAAGGAGCGTCATGGCCGATAAGTTCTTCTCGCTCGTCCTCCACAGCCACATCCCCTACGTGCTGGCCCACGGCAGCTGGCCGCACGGCATGGACTGGCTCTACGAGGCCGCGGCGGAGACTTATATGCCTCTCCTCGACGTCTTCGAGCGCCTGGCAGGGGATGGCATTCCGGCCCGGGCCAGCGTCAGCTTCACGCCCGTCCTGATGGAGCAGCTCAAGGACCCGGCCTTCGTCAGCGGTTTCGACGATTACCTGAAAATGAAGATCGGGATCGCCGTCCGCGACAGGGCCTACTTCGAGACGACGGGGAATACGGCCCTCCGGCCACTGACGATCTTCTGGGAGCGCCGGTACCGCAAGCTTCTCGAGGACTTCCACGGCCGATTCCGGGACGACATCATCGACGCTTTCCGGTCCCTCCAGGACCGCGGCCAGATCGAAGTCCTCACCTCGGGGGCGACCCACGGCTATTTCCCGCTCCTCGCCCGCGACGAGAGCATTAGCCATCAGATCCGGCAAGGGCGCCACACCTACCGCAAGTATTTCGGCCGCGACCCGCGGGGCTTCTGGATCCCGGAATGCGCTTACAGGCCGGGCTACGCCTGGAAGAATCCCCTCGGCGACGGCGGACCGTACGCCCGCCTCGGGGTCGACGAGATCCTGGAACGGGAGGGGCTGGGCTATTTCTTCGTCGATTCTCACCTCCTCAAAGGCGGCGAGGCCAAGGGCGTCTACATCGACCGTTTTCCGGGACTGAAGCTCCTCTGGGAGAAGTTCCGGGCCGCCTATAAGCCCGCCGACGAGCTCCCTAACGACGCCTATTCGGCCTACCTGGCCCATCCCTCGCTCGTCCCTTTCTTCGCCCGGGACGATGTTTCCGGCTCGCAGGTCTGGAGCCGTCATATGGGCTACCCCGGCGAGGGCGCCTACCTCGAGTTCCACAAGAAGCATTTCCCCGGCGGCATGCGCTACTGGAGGATCACGTCGAGCGACGCGGACCTGGGCCTCAAGGAGCCCTACGATCCGGGGGCGGTCCCGGAGAAGATCGAGGGGCACGCCGCCCACTTCGTCTCGGTCCTCGAAGCCGCCCTCCAGGGCCGGTCCTCGGGGTCCATCGCGGCGCTCTACGACACGGAGCTCTTCGGCCACTGGTGGTTCGAGGGCCCCGAGTGGCTTTATCACGTCATCAAGAAGCTCGCGGGAAGCCCGATCGAGCCCATGACCGCGGGCGGAGCGCTCGACCGGCTCCCGGCCCGCGCGGTCGTCTCGCTCCCCGAGGGCTCTTGGGGCAAGGGCGGCTTCCACTGGATCTGGCTCAACGACGACACCGCCTGGATCTGGAAGAAGATCTATCGCATCGAGGAGGCCGCCGCCGCGCTCGAGCCGCGCCTCGGAAGCCTCGACAAGCGGCTCCTCAGGCAATTTTACCGGGAGAAGTTCCTGCTCGAGAGCTCCGATTGGCCCTTCCTCATCTCGACCTGGTCGGCCCGGGACTACGCCGAGAACAGGGCCGCCGAGCACTACGAACGGGCCCTCACGCTGGCCGGCTGGCTCGAGGACGGGCATGCCCTCAGCCCGGCCGAGGAGGCGCTCCTCCGCGTCTTCGAGAACGAAGACCGACTTTTCGAAGAGGTTATATTACCCGATGGAAGTCTTATCTAAAAAAACCCTGACCATGATCCTCTGCGGGGGCAAAGGGGAGAGGCTCCACCCGCTGACGCGCGACCGGGCCAAGCCCTCCGTGCCATTTCTCGGCGCCTACCGGATCATCGATTTCAGCCTGTCCAACGCCCTCAACTCCGGCCTCCGCCAGATCGCCCTCCTGACGCAGTACAAGTCCCTGTCCCTCGAGCGCCACATCCTCAACGGCTGGAACATCTTCCACGCCGAGAGCGGCGACTACGTCATCTCCCTTCCCGCCCAGGGCCGGGTCAGCGACCACTGGTATGAGGGCACGGCCGACGCCGTCTTCCAGAACATCTACACGATCCAGCAGGAGAACCCCGAATCCGTTCTCGTGCTATCGGGCGACCACGTCTACGGCTCCGACTACCGCAAGCTGCTGCTCTTCTTCGGTCAGACCGGGGCCGACGCCCTCATCATGACCCGGTCGATCCCGATCGGTCAGGCCTCGCGTTTCGGCGTCATCGGCGTCGACGGCGAGAACCGCATCGTCGAGTTCATGGAGAAGCCGAAAAAGCCCTTCCCGACCCCCTGGGACTCCGAGAAGAGCCTCATCTCCATGGGGGTCTATTTGTTCAGGACCCCGGTCCTGATCAAGGCCCTGATCAAGGACGCCCGCAACCCGCGGAGCAGCCACGATTTCGGCCGGGACATCATCCCCTCGCTCATCGGCGGCCAGCGCGTCTTCGCCTACACGTTCGACGACTACTGGGAGGACATCGGCACGATCGACGCTTACTGGGAGGCCAACATGGCCTTCGTGTCGCCGGCGCCGCCGCTCATCCTCAAGGACCCGGCCTGGCCGATCCGGACCTACAAGCCCCAGTACCCGCCGGCCTATGTCTCCGGCTGCGAGCTGCGCTCGTCGATCATCGGCGCGGGCTGCTCGCTCATCAACTGCCGCATCGTCAACTCCATCATCGCTCCGGGCGTCCGCGTCTGCCCCGGGGCCGAGATCGCGGATTCGATCCTTTTCGAAAACGTCGAGGTCCGCCGGGGCGCCCGACTGAACAAGGTCATCATCGACAAGTCCGCCACGATCTCCGAGCGCTATGAGATCGGCTTCGACGCCGAGAAGGACGGCGGGGACTTCAAGATCAGCCGGGCCGGCGTCCGGGTCGTGCCCAAGGACTGGAGCTGCGAGTGATCGAGAAGTACAGCATCCTATCGCCGGGCTTCGAACGCGACGCGCCCCGGGAGCTGATGTTGCTGTCGATCATCTCCCAGAGCTTCTTCCAGCCCTTCTCGCTCGAAGACAACCTCCTCGTCATCCTGACGGCCCTGACCTCGGGGTCGGGCGTCGGCTTCAACCGGGCCATGATCTTCCTCAAGCACGGCGACCGCCTCAAGGGCGAGATGTGGCTCGGCCCGCGCTCGGCCGAGGAGGCCGGCCTCATCTGGGAGGTCCTGTCGACGCCCGGCATCGGCTACGTCGAGATCGTCGAGCACAACCGGGCCCTTGTCAGCAAGAACGAGGACACCCTCAGCGCGCGGCTCAAGGGCCTCGTCTACGCGGCCGACGACGAGAAAGCCCTCATCCCGGCCTACGCGGCCTGCCGCAAGGAGATCATCCACGTCCGCCAGGCCTCGAGCGAGCCCCTCGTCGACCGGCGCTTCCTGAACCTCATCGGCGTCGAGGAGTTCCTGTGCATCCCACTCATCGCCCGCGACGACGTCGTCGGCGAGATCATCCTCGACAACGCCATCACCCGGACCCCGATCTCCCCGACGGACGTCAAGCTGGCCGGGATATGCGGCCTGATGGCCGGCAACTACATCTACTCGGCGACCCTCCACCGCAAGCTCCTCGACATGGAAAAGATGGCGGCCATGGGCGAGATGGCCTTGTTCGTTACCCACCAGCTCCGCAACCCCATCGTCGCCATCGGCGGCTTCACCGAGCAGCTCCTCAAGCCCGACGTCCCGGAAGAGAAGAAGGCGCGCAACCTGACCATCATCCGGGACGAGATCCGCCGGCTCGAGGATATCATTTATCAAATGGGCCACTTCCTCAAGGTCAGCCTGAAGGAGCCGGTCTATTTCGATCCGGCCCCGGCCATCGCCGCGGTCGTCGGCAGTCCCGCGATCCAAGCCCGGGCCAAGGCCTACGCCCTGAACGTCAAGCTGGAGCCGTGCCTGCCGGAGATCCTGAGCGACCCGACCTCCTTCGGCGAGGTCCTCCGCAACCTCCTCGACAACGCCTTCGACGCCACGCCCGCCGGCGGGACCGTGACCGTCCGCGGTTATCGCAAGAGCCCGACCGCGTTAGTGCTTTCGATCCGCGACACGGGCCGGGGCATGACGAATCCGGATAAGGGCTACCTCTTCCGGCCCTTCTTCACGACCAAGGAGAAGGGGATGGGGCTGGGCTTGCCGTTCATCAAGCGGGTCATGGACACCTGCGGCGGCAAGATCGAGGTCCAGAGCCGGGTCGGAAAAGGGGCCATGTTCAAGCTCATCTTCATCAGCCGGGAAAAGGAGTCGACGCCATGAAAAAGAAGATCCTGCTCGTCGAGGACGAGAGGGCCCTCTGCCTGCTCTACGAAGAGGAACTGAGCAAGGAGGGGTACGATATCACGGCCGTGACGGACGCCGAAGCCGCCTTGGCCAAGCTGGGTGAGATCACGTTCGACCTCATCATCACCGACATCCGCATGCCGGGGAAGAACGGGATCGAGCTCATCACCCAGATCATGGGCCTGCGCAAGGACATCCCGATCATCATCAACTCGGCCTACCAGAGCTACAAGGAGGACTTCATGACCTGGGCGGCCGACGCCTATGTCGTCAAATCCTCCTCGCTCGACGAGCTCAAGGCCCGGATCAAGCAGCTGCTGGGTGAATGATGTCTGAACTGAGAAAGGACCTGATCAGCGGGCGTTGGGTCATCATCGCCACGGAGCGGAGCAAGCGGCCCGACGATTTCCGGCCGCGCGGCGCGGTGGCGCCGGCCCCGGAGGCCGTCGGTTTCTGCCCTTTCTGCGAAGGGAACGAGGGGAAGACGCCTCCCGAGGTCTTCTCCCTGCGCACGGCCGGGACAGCGCCGGATTCGCCCGGCTGGACGGTCAGGGTCGTCCCCAACAAGTTCCCCGCCCTCACGCCCGGGCCGCCGCCCCCCCGGGCCACACAGGGCATCTTCCAGTCGATGGAAGGGCGGGGCGTCCACGAAGTCGTTATCGAGAACCCCGATCACGCGCTCGAGCTGGGCGACCTCCCCGTCACGCACATCCGGGAGGTGCTCCGGGTCTTCCAGATGAGGATCCGGGCCATCGAGTGCGACCTGCACTATCAGTACGTCCAGATCTTCAAGAACAAGGGCAAGGAGGCCGGGGCCTCGTTGAGCCACCCCCACTCCCAGATCGTGGCCACGCCGATCATCCCCAAGCGGGTGAAAGAGGAGATCTACGGCGCCGACCGGCTGTTCCGGGTGTTCAAGGAATGCGCTTTTTGCCGCATCCTCCGCGACGAGGAGGCCGCCGGAACGAGGATCATCGCCAAGAACGGTCATTTCACCGCTTTCGCCCCGTACGCGTCGCGCTTCCCCTTCGAGATGACCGTCTACCCGAAGCGCCACTCGGCCTTCTTCACGGACGTCCGGGAGGACGAGCTCCTGACGCTGGCCGAGACGCTGAAGCACGTCCTGACCCGGCTCAAAGAGACCGTCAACGATCCGCCCTTCAACATGGTCCTCCACCAGGCCCCGAACCCGGCCCTGTCTCTCAAAGGTTGGCCGGACATCCACCTGAAATCGCACTGGCACTTGGAGATCATTCCCATCCTGACGAAGGTCGCGGGGTTCGAGTGGGGGACGGGGTTCTACATCAATCCGATCCCGCCCGAGACGGGAGCCCAGTTCCTGCGGCAGCCCTGATTCAGGCCGAGGCGATCTTCGCGTAGAGGGCGAGGTAGGCGGCCGCCGACCGCTCCCAGGAAAAGTCCGCGGCCATCGCGTTGCGGACGATCTTGCGCCATTCGTTCGGGCTCTTGAAAGCGGCCGCGGCGCGGCCCGCCGCCTCGACGAGCGGCCCGGGTTCGGCCTCCACGAACTTGAAGCCGTTGCCGATCCCCGCGAGGGGATCGAATTCCTGAACGCTGTCGTCGAGGCCTCCCGTGGCCCGGACGACGGGGATCGTGCCGTACTTCATGGCGTACATCTGGGTCAGCCCGCACGGCTCGTAACGCGAGGGGATGAGGAAGATATCGCTTCCGGCGTAGATCGTGTGGGCGATCCGCTCGTCGAAGGCGATCTTGAGCCCGATCCGGAGCGGGTCCTTCTTCCGGGCGGCCAAGAGGAAGTCCTGGATCTTCTTATCCCCGGTCCCCAGAATGGCCAAGGACAGGCCCTGTCCGAGGAGATCGTCGAGGGCGTCGCAAACGATGTCGAGGCCTTTCTGGCCGGCCAGGCGAGTGACCATGCCGGCGATGGGCAGGTCGGCGGGCGCGGCCAGGCCGAACTCGCCGGCCAGATGCTCGCGGCAGGCCGCCTTGCCCCGGAGATCCCCCGGTTCGAACCTGTGCGGGATAAGACGGTCGGTGGCCGGATCCCAATCCCGGTAGTCGACGCCGTTGAGGATGCCGAACAGCGCCCCGGCGCGCGAGCGAAGGAGGCCGTCGAGGCCGCAGCCGAACTCCGGGGTCTGGATCTCGCGGCTGTAGCGGGGGCTGACCGTGGTCACGGCGTCCGTATAGAGGATGCCGGCCTTGAGGGCATTGACCTTGCCGTAAAACTCCAGGTCGTTCATATTGAAGAGGGACACGGGCAGCCCGACCCTCTCGAGGACCGCCCGGTCGAAGAGGCCTTGATAGGCGAGGTTGTGGATGGTGAAGAGCGTGCGGGTCCGGGCGAAGAAGGCGTCGCCGGCGTAGGTCGTCCTGAGATAGGCGAAGATCGGGGCGGACTGCCAGTCGTGGCCGTGGATGATGTCGGGGGAGAAGCCTGTCTCCCGCATGGTCTCCAACGCCGCCCGGCAGAAAAAGGCGAACCGCTCGCCGTTGTCGGGGTAATCGCCGGCCGCCGTCCCGTAAAGGTGGTCCCGGTCGAAATAGTCGGGCCGGTCAATGAAGAACACCGTGACGCCGTCGGCGCGGTGGGCATAGACGGTGTAGGTCAGCTTCTCGCCGCCCATATCAAGGAAGGCTTCGTCGAGGATTTTCTCGAGCGGCAGGTCCTTCTTTCGGACTTCCCGGTAAAGCGGCATGAAGACCCGGACTTCGGCGCCGAGCCCGGCGAGGAACTTGGGCAGGGCCCCGGCCACGTCGGCCAGGCCGCCCGTCTTGGCGTAAGGGATGACTTCGGAGGCTAAGAATGCGACTTTCATTGTCCCGCTATTCTAACATAAGTGCCCAGGACGGTCATCAGGAAGCTCGGTTCTATCGGGGCGCTGAGCGGCTCGAGCGACAGTCTCCCCCTCATGGGAAAAGTTTGAAGACGCCGGTCCGCGCACCGGACTCGGCGCCGGGACACAGGGGGACATGTACTCTTTGTACGTGTCCCCACCCGGAGAAGCTCTACTAAGATACTTATCAGAATCGTGGCTTCGAGCGCTCAGCCCCGATTCTGCAGGTCGCTCCTCAGAATCCGCTTCCCGCCGCTACGCCTCGCTCAAACACGTTTTGGCGGTTTCCCCTGAAACTGCCCTCGTCCGCCACGCGGCCCGGCTAAACTTTTCCAAATCGGGGTCGACTGCCCTTCTCGCCGCCTCCACGCGCCCCCCAGATAGTGAATCACGCACGATTTGACCCGCCTCCTGTACAGCATCAAGGGACTTAACATAGAATAAGGGCGAGCGGAATTGGCGGGCCATGAAGACGAAAGAAAAGAGGACGAAGAGGGTGACGGCGGCGGTTATCGAACGGGACGGGAAGGTCCTCGTTGCCAAGCGCAAGGCGGAGCTCGTCGCCGGCGGGCTGTGGGAGTTCCCCGGCGGGAAGCTAGAAGAAGGCGAGGAGCCCGAGCAGGGCCTTGAACGGGAGATCCTGGAAGAGATGGGCGTCGGCGCCCGGGTGGGAGAGCTTCTGTGCACCGTGCCTTTCAGCGGCTCAACGACGAGCTTCGAGCTCATCGTCTACCGGACCGATCTCCTGTCCGACGACTTCCGGCTGACCGACCACGACGAGATCCGCTGGCTCGAGCCGGGCGAGATGGACGAGAGCCTGTTCTCCAAACCTGACCGGCCCGTCGTCCGCCTGCTGGCCGGCCGGCGGGGATGCCCGGAAACCCCGGCGGGGGAGGGGCCCCGATGAAAGCCGTCGTCCTCAAACCCGGCCGCGACAAGGCCGTCAGGAACAGGCACCACTGGATCTTCTCGGGCGCCATCAGGGACATGCCCGACTTCGAGGATGGGGCCATCCTGCCGGTGCATTCCTCCGGGGGCGAGCAACTCGGGCACGGGTATTTCAACAGAAAGAGCTCGATCACCGGCCGGATGATCGCCTTCGGCGCCGAACCTCCCGAAGCCGCGGTCCGTCATAGCGTCGAACGGGCCCTGGCCCTGAGGGCCAAGTTCTTCGACCCGGCCGTCACCAATGCCAGGCGGCTCATCAACGCCGAGGGAGACGGCCTGCCCGGCCTCATCGCCGATCTCTACGACAACGTCCTCGTCATCCAGGTCGCGACCCTGGGCATGGAGAAGCTGAAGCCGCCCATCATCGACCTCCTCGCCAGCGCCCTCAGGCCCCGGACGATCCTCGAGAAATCGGACCTGCCGGCCCGGCGCGAGGAAGGGCTCGAACCGGCCGAAGCCCTGTTGGCCGGAGAGCCGGTCGAAAAGGTTCGCATCCTCGAATCCGGCGTCTCGTACTGGGTCAGCCTGGTCGAGGGCCAGAAGACGGGCTTCTATCTCGACCAGCGCGAGTCCCGGAGGCTCGTCAGGGAATGCGCGGCCGGCCGTCGGGTCCTCAACGCCTTCGCCTATACCGGGTCGTTCTCGGTCTGCGCGCTGCTCGGCGGCGCCGTCAAGGCCGATTCCGTCGATTCCTCGGCGACGGCCATGGCCCTGGCCCAGGACAACTTCGAGCTCAACGGCCTGGCCTCCGATTCGGGGACTTTCTTCACGGCGGACGTTTTCGAGTTCCTCCGCGAGCCCGCCCTCGACCACGATTTCATCATCCTCGACCCGCCCGCGTTCGCCAAGAAACGGACCGACGTCGTCGCCGGCTGCCGGGGCTACAAGGACATCAACCGGCTCGCCCTGCAGCGCGTCCGGACCCCGGGCCTGGTCTTGACCTTCTCCTGTTCGCATTTCGTCGAGGAGAGCCTCTTCCAGCAGGTCGTCTTTCAGGCCGCCGGCGAAGCCGGACGGCGGGTGCGCATCCTCCAGCGGCACCGCCAGGCGTTCGACCACCCGGTCAACATCTATCACCCTGAGACCGCCTACCTGAAGGGGTTCCTGCTTTATGTCGACTGACGCCGGCGTCCACCCTCATTCTGCGATTGCCTGACAGCCCCCAATCTCATATAATCCGGAGATGCGGCCGAGCCGGCCGCCCGCGAGGAGGCGATATGAACCCTCAGGAAGAGCTCCGAACCCACTTCCGGCCCGCGTCGATGGTCGGCGCGGCCCTCGTGGCGAGCCTTGTCATCTACCTCGGGCTCGTCGAGGTCCTCCGGGCCTTCCTCAAACCCTTCAAAGGCTTCGCCGTCGTGTCCTCGACCCAGCCCCTCCGGCTGGCCGCGTTCGGCGCGGCCGCCGTGGTGATCCTGCTCATCCTCATCCTGCGCCGCCGCCTTCCCGCCAGGGACCCCAAGGAGGACACCGCGGCCGCCCTGGGCCGGCTGCAGAGGGCCTCGCTGGTCGTCCTCGTCCTGGGGGAGATCCCGGCCATCCTCGGCCTGGGCCTATTCCTCGCTCTCGGGAACGCCGTCGACTTCTACATCCTTCTCTTCGCTTCTCTGGCCCTGACCTTCATCGATTTTCCCCGGCGGACCGCCTGGGAGGAATGGTTGAAGGGTTGAGATCGCCAAAACAAGGGGGATCAACATGAAAAACCGGATCATCGGGGCCTGCCTGATGTTGGGGGCGGCGCTTGTCCTGTTGCCGGTCCCCGCGACCCCCGGGCAGACCGCAGCCTCTCCCTCCGCCGGCGCGCCCGGCCTCCGTTACGAGATCTGGGTCGAGCTCGACGCGGCCGGCAAGATGCTTCTCGGCAAGGAAGAGATCGTCTGGACCAATCCCACCAAGGACGCCGTCCCCGACATGCTCCTCCACCTCTACTGGAACGCGTTCAAGAATGAGGACAGCGCCTTCCTGCGCGAGGCCAGGGCGGAGACCCTGTTCAGCAGGGGCGACAGCCCCGAGGACGGCGAATGGGGTTGGGTCGACGTCACGGACATACGTCTCGCCGACGGCTCGGACCTCAAGCCCTCGCTCGCCTTCGTCACGCCGGACGGCCCGGAGACGGAGGGGGACCAGACCGTAGCCCGGGTGCTGTTCCCCGCGCCCGTCCAGCCCGGGGAGAGCGTTCATCTGCGGATCGAATTCCGGAGCAAGGTCCCGAGGACCGTGGCCCGGTCGGGATACTACCGGAACTCTTTCTTCATCGGCCAGTGGTTCCCCAAGCCCGGCGTCTATGAGGAAGGCAAGGGCTGGAACTGCCATGCCTACCATCAGAACTCGGAGTTCTTCGCCGATTTCGCGGACTTCGTCGTCCATATCACCGTCCCGCGCGGCTTCGTCGTGGGGTCCTCCGGAAAGCCCTCGGAGACCCGGGTCGACGAATCCTCCGGCACGACGACGACCACATACCGCCAGGCCATGGTCCACGACTTCGCCTGGATGGCCGACCCCCGGTACCTGAAGGTCGAGCAGGAATTCGTCGCCGACAGGGAGGTGACGCCCAAAGAATACGAAGACACCGCCGCGCTCCTGGGCCTTCCGGTCGACGAGGTCCGGCTGCCCAACGTCAAGATGATCCTCCTCATCGCCCCCGAGCACAAGGGCCAGAGCGAGCGACATTTCCGCGCCCTTCGCGCGGCCATCAAGTACTACGGCCTCTGGTACGGTCCCTACCCGTACGAGACGGTGACCATGGTCGACCCGCCCTTCCGGACCGGGAGCGGCGGCATGGAGTACCCGACCCTGTTCACCGCCGGCACCAGCGTCCTGGCGAGCCGGAACGTCCTGTCCCCGGAAGGCGTCATCGTCCACGAGTTCGGGCACGGCTACTGGTACGGGCTCGCGGCCAGCAACGAGTTCGAAGCGGCCTGGCTCGACGAGGGCTTCAACACCTATTCGACCGGCCAGGTCCTGGCCGTGGCCTACGGGGCCGGCTCCCTGGGGTTCAGCTTCAAGGGATGGCCGATCGATTGGTTCCTCCGCATCCCCAAGACGTTCGACTTCGAAACGAACCGCGTGGCGGCCATCGCCACCGTCGAGTTCGATCCGGTGACCGCCTGGTCCTGGAAGTTCTACAACGGGGGCAGCTACGGGGCCAACGTCTACATGCGCGCGGCCACGCTTCTCAGCACCCTCGAGCGGCTCCTCGGAGAGCCGGCCTGGCCGAGGATCATGAGGACGTACCACATGCGCTATCGCTTCCGGCACCCGACCAAGGCCGACTTCATCGGCGTCGTCAACGAGATCGCCGGAAAGGACATGACCTGGTTCTTCGACGAGCTCCTCGACGCGACCCGGGCTTTCGATTACGGGGTCGCGGGGCTCTCGTCGATCAAGGTCCCCCGCCATCTCCGGGGGGTCTATGACACCGACGGCACCCGCGTAGAGTGGACGGACAAGAAGATCGAAGAGAGCGAAACCCTCTACAGGACCACCGTCGTCCTGAGACGCTACGGGGAGGCCTGCATCGGAGGGGACGCCCGGATCAAGGTCCTCGTCCGTTTTAAGGACGGCACGACGGAGACGCGGACCTGGGACGGCCAGGCGCGCTGGACGCGCCTGGAGCTCATCAAGCCCGTCGAGGCCGAGAGCGTCCAGATCGACCCCGAAGGCGTCTGGCTCATCGATGAAAACCTGGCCAATAACAGCCGCGGGGTCGATGGGACCCGGCGCAACGTCGTCAAGCTGATGTCCCAGCTTCTTTTCACCATCCAGTGTCTCCTCCACTTCGTCGGGTCGTGGAGCTGAGGGGGGTCCCATGGGAATCATCAAAGCCATTATCGGCGGCATCGGGACGACGCTCCGGAAGCCGCGGCTCCTGATCATCCTCTACGTCGTCAATGCTGTCTTCGCCCTCGTCGCGGCGCTGCCCTTCCTGGTTATCGTCCAGGGTGAGCTGGGACATTCCTTGCTCGGCTCGTTCGTCCAGCCGCTCGACCTTATGTGGATCGGGGAGGCCGTGCTCGAGCACCAGGGCAGCCTGGCGGCACTCCTGGCCGGGTTGGCGGCGGCGGCGCTCGTCTATCTTGTCCTCCACGTCTTTCTCAACGGCGGCATCGTCGGCCGGCTCCTGGATCGGGAAGGCCGGGCCACCCTGCCCGCTTTCACCGCGGACTGCGGCCGGTATTTCTGGAGGTTCGTGCGCCTGTTCCTCGTCGCCCTCGTCTTCTACGTCCTGACCCTCGGCGTCTTCATGAGCCTCGTCTCGGCCCTGTTCAAGCCCATGACCGAAAGCGCGGTGACCGAGTGGCTGCCGCTCATCCTGTCGAACCTCCATTTCCTTATCGCCCTGCTCCTCCTGTCGATCGTCCACATGGTCGTCGACTACGCCCGCATCGCCGTCGTCGCCGACGAGGAGCGCAAGATCCTCAAGGCCCTGCGCCACGCCCTGACCTTCCTCCGGAAGCGTTTTTTCCGGGCCTGGGCCATCTATCTGCTCATCGTCGCACTGACAGTGGCCGGCACCGTCGTTTTCTATGCCGTCCTCGGGATATTCGGAACCCCCGGCGTCCCCCAGGTCGCCGCCGGTCTCGTCCTGATGCAGATCTACGTCCTCTTCCGGATCTGGGTCCGGACCGTCTTCGTCGCAGCCCAAGCGGAATTCTACCGAGCCCATCCCTACTAGCCTGGACTATTCATGAAAACGCCGTGTTTCTCCGACAAACCAGAAGAACCAAGACCGGAGTTTTCACCCCTCGGGCTCGTGAATAATCCAGGCTGGGAGGCGTCATGAAGCTGGGATTCCTGGGGGCCGCTCGTCAGGTCACGGGGTCTTCGTACTTCATCGAGACCGACGGCCTCCGGGTCCTTGTCGACTGCGGTCTTTATCAGGAACGGTCGCTGCTCGGCCGCAACTGGGACCCCTTTCCCGTCGCGCCAGAGGACCTCGATTTCCTTCTCCTCACCCATGCCCACCTGGACCACAGCGGCCTCATTCCCCGGCTCGTCGCGGAGGGCTTCTCGGGAACGATCCTTACGACCGCCGCTACGGCCGATATCCTGTCCATCGCGCTCATGGACGCGGCGGGCATCCAGGAAGAAGACGCGGCCTACAAGCGGCGGCGCCACTCCAAGGAGGGGAGGACCGTGGACCACCCGGTCATCCCGCTTTACACCACGGAGGACGTCCAGGCCACCATGCCGCTCGTCGAAGAGGTGGCCTACGATGAGCCCTTCGATCTTGGCCGCTCGGCCTCGGTCCGCTTCCTCGACGCGGGCCACATTCTCGGCTCGGCCATGGTCGAACTGACCCTGCGGGACGGCGCGAAGACGCGGACGCTGGTCTTTTCCGGCGACATCGGCCAATGGGACATGCCTTTTGTCTGCGATCCCTCGCTCATCGGGAAGGCCGATTACATCATCATGGAATCGACCTATGGCGACAGAGAGCACGAGGACCGGGGCCGCATCGGCGAGATGCTCGGCCAGACGATCCGCGAAACAGCCGCGGCGGGAGGCAACGTCGTCATCCCGACCTTCGCCATCGAGCGGGCCCAGGACCTGATGTTCCACCTCAGCCGGCTCGTCTATAACAAGGCCATCCCGCCCCTGCCCGTCTATCTCGACAGCCCCATGGCCCGAGAGGTCACCCAGGCCTTCGAGCGCCACGACGAGTTCTACGACGAGGAGGCCCGCCGGCTGGTCGCCTCGGGTCGGAGCCCTTTCCGGTTCCCAGGGCTGACCATCGTCCGCACGACCGAACAATCCAAGGCCATCAACTCGGCCCGCGGCCCGGTCGTGATCATGGCCGGATCGGGCATGGTCACGGGGGGCCGGGTCAAGCACCACGTCGCCCGGAACATCGGCCGGCCCGAATCGACGATTCTCTTCGTCGGCTACCAGGCCCGCGACACGCTGGGCCGGCAGATCCTCGAGGGCGCGCAGGAGATCCGCATCCTCGGCCAGACGCTCCCCGTCAGGGCCAAAGTGGCCAAGATCAACGGTTTCTCCGCCCATGCTGACTGCCACGGGCTCTCCCGCTGGCTGGACGGGTTCAAGAGCCCGCCCAAGCGGCTCTTCGTCACCCACGGCGACGCGGATGTGGCCGCGAATCTGGCCGAGCGGGTCCGCAAGGAACGGAGCTGGACGGTCGAGGTCCCGGAATACCTCGAAGTCTGGGACCTGGACTAGCCTCGACTATTCATAATAACGCCGCCTCGCATCTGCAGCCGCCTCGGCTCGTGAATAGCCCAGGCTAGAGAACGGGCGGCTTCCAGTCGCCGGCACCGGAAGCCCGGCCGTAGTCACCCATGATGCGATCGAGCTCTTTCCGGACAGCCTCGTCGAGCTGCGGGGCGGCGTATCTTCCGAGGCGGCGGGCGACGTCGGCGTGGGCCTTATCGACGATCGAGGTCCGCCCCGCCGTTACCCAGGCTTCGTAGGGGTCCCTATCGACGAGCCCGGCCGGGATATGCTCCTTCCTGTACCACTGACGCGTGTGCGGGTGGGTGAGGAAGGACATCCCGGGCGCGAAGCCCTCGAACGTACCCAGGGCGATGGGGTCGTCCCTTTGGGCGATCCCGTCGAGAAGACGATAGACCATGGCGCAGATGCCGTCGTCGATGACCAGCTTCTCCAGGCTCTGGCAGCTCTCGAAGTCGAGCATGCCCGGCCCGGAGATGACGTTGACGCCCGCCAGAGCCCCGATGACGGCGCCCAGGGCCGTCTCGAAGCCGGCCTGGGGGTCATTGACCTTGGCGTCGCTCAGCGCCATATAGGCATGAGTGGGCAGCTTCAGGGATTTGCCGATCTGGGCGTAGCCGGCGTCGATCATCATCGTTTCCATCGCGCCCATGGGGGTCGTCCCTTTCCGCATGTCGAAGCTCGAGGGCGAGCCGCCGAAGATGACCGGCGCCCCCCGGCCCGCAAGCTGGCAGATGACCAGCCCCGAGAGGTTCTCTGCCACGTGCTGGACGAGTGTCCCGGCGATCGTCGACATTGAGGTCGCCCCCGTCATGCCCATCGAGATAAGCTCGGACGGGATGCCGGCCCGGGCCGCATCGATCAGGCTCTGGGTCGTCAGGTTGCTCCACTTGAGGGGAGGGGAGGGGCAGGCGTCGAAGATGGCCAGCGGCTTGGCCCGCAGCGCCCCCTCTCCACCGCGCACCGCGGCGAGGAGGTCTTTCATCGGCCCGAAGCCCTCGACCCGGAAGGTCCCCGTGACGAAAGGCTTCTCGGACAGGAGCAGGCCGAGGTAGAGGCGGAAAGCGTCGGCGACGGCGCCGGGCACGTCGGAGGCGATGAGGGCCGTGCTCTGGAAGTGGATGTGCTCCAGGGTCTCGACGAGCTTATACATGTCGACGACGTCCGACGTCGTGGCCTTGCGCTCCGTCTGGGTGACGTGGTCGAGGAGGGTCACGGCGGCCGAGCCCGGGTCGAAATGGACCTCGTCCCCGCCGACGGTAAAGGCCCGGCTTCCTTTGCGGTCGTAGAGCGTGACGGCGGCCGGGGTCGTGGCCAGGCAGTCCTGGACGAGCTTCCGGCCGATCCGGACCCGCTCCGAGCCGAGGTCGACGTCGGCCCCCGCGCCGGCGAGCAGGCCCAGCGCCTCGGCGTTCTCGACCATGACGCCGTGGCGCTCGAGAAGGGTCATGCTCTCGTCGACGATCTGTTCGACGAGCGCCGCGGGAAGCAGCTCCAGTTTCGGTTTCTTTGTCTCGATCATCTGCGCACCTTTCACTCCGTCCTTGATGTCCGCGTCTTCCGGCGGGCCGGGCTCAGGAATGTCCGGCCAGCGACTTGGCCAGCTTGACGGCGGCGACCGCGTTCTCGGCGTAGCCGTCCGCGCCGATCTCCTCGGCCCACTTCCGGCTGGCCGGGGCGCCGCCCACGAGGACCTTGTATTTGTCCCGGAGGCCCTTGTCGCGAAGGAGGGCGATGAGCCGCCGCTGGTTGACCATGGTCGTCGTCAGCAGGGCCGACAGGCAGATCATGCCGGCGCCCACCGCTTCGGCCGTTTCGATGAACCTCTCCAGCTTGACGTCGGCCCCCAGGTCGAAGACCTCGAAGCCGCCGGCCTGGAGCATGGACGCGACGAGGTTCTTGCCGATGTCGTGGATGTCGCCCTCGACGGTGCCGATGACGATCTTGCCGGCCATCCGGGCGCCGACGCCCTTGCGGTTGAGCTCGGGCTCGAGGACCGCCATGGCCGCTTTCATGGCCTCCGCGCTGGAGATGAGCTCGGGCAGGAAGTACTCGCCCTGCTCCCATAGCTCCCCGACCTTCTGGATGCCCGGGACATAGCCCTTCTCAATGACCTCGGGGAGGTCGAGCCCCGCGCTCACCGCTTCCTCGGCGAGCTCGCGGGCGGCCTTCCGGTCCCCGGCGACGATGGCCTCGGTCATCTTGGGAAAGATCTCGTTCTTGGTCATGGTTTCTCCTCGCGGTGGATGGCCCGGGCCATGGCCCGGATGGTGGCCGGATTCGTTCCGCAGCAGCCGCCGACGAAGCCGGCGCCGGCCGCGACGATCCCGGGCACGAAGCGGACATAGTCCTCGAGCGTCTGGGAATAGCCGACGGTCCCGTCCGCCGCCGGGAGGGGTTGGCCGGCGTTGGCCTGGGCGACGACCGGCAAGGACGTGGCCGCCCGGATGGCCCTGACGCAGCCGACCATCTGCTCGCTCGTCAAGTTGCAGTTGGACCCGACCGCGGCGGCGCCGGCCTGTTCCGCTTCCGCGGCCGAACGGGCGGCGGAGTCGCCCATGATGGTGAAATAGCCCCGCGGGAAGACGCTGAACGTCAGGGTGACGAACACGGGCAGCTGCGAAACGCTCCGCGCGCCCTTCAGGGCCGCCAGGGCTTCGCGCAGGTCGTACTGGGTCTCGATGATGAAGAGATCGACCCCGCCGTCGGCGAGCCCCCGGGCCTGCTCGGCGTAAGCGGCGACGAACCCGGCCTCTGTCGCCGGCCCCTGGGGCGCCAGGAGTATGCCGGTCGGGCCCATGCTTCCGGCCACGAATCGCCCGGCCGGGGCGGCCTCGCGGGCGAGGCGGGCCGCGGCGCGGTTCAACTCGAAGGCGCGGGCCTCGAGGCCGTGGGCCGCCAGCCTGATCGATGTCCCGCCGAAGCTGTTCGTCGAGACGACATCGGCTCCTGCCGCGAAATAGGCCGAGTGGACCTCCCGGACGGAGTCCGGCCGGTCGATGTTCCAGAGCTCCGGGGCGGCGCCCCGGTCGAGGCCCAGGGCCATGAGCTCGGTGCCCATGGCGCCGTCGAAAAGGACGGTCCTCGTCCCGGCGAGGGAGAGAAGCGGGTGCGTCATTTTTCGCCTTTCGGATAGCGGTCGAGCTCGAGGGACTGGACGAACTCGTCCTGGAAATCCGGCCTGGTGGCCAGGGAGACGTGGGAAACTTTGGCCGCCAGTATCTCCACGACCGCTCGGGCCGGACGGGAGAGCAGAAGGAGCCGGGCCCCGGCGAGCGACGCGTTGCCGATGAAGGCGATCTTCTCGGGGGGCACGTCCGGAAGCAGCCCCAGGGCGACGGCGTTGCCGATATCGAGCGAGCTGCCGAAGGCGCCGGCGACGACGACACGATCGAGCTCGGCGACGGTCAGCCGGAATTCGCGGAGCATGAGCCGCACCCCGCTCCGGACGGCGGCCACGGCCAGCTGGACGTCCCGGACATCCTGCTGGGTCAGGGCCAACCGGTCGGTCAGGCGGATGCGCTTCTCAGGTCCGGCGATCCGGCCGTCGCGGCCAAGGAGGCCGCGGGCGAGGGCGCCGGCGAGGATGTCGATGAGCCCCGTCCCGCAGACGCCTTGGGGCGGCAGGTCGTCGACCGTGCGGCACTTGAAGCCGTTGTCCCACTCGGCCTTGTGGATGGCCCCCGGCATGGCCAGCATGCCGCAGCTGATGTTCATGCCTTCGAAAGCCGGCCCGGCGGCTGTCGACGTGGCGGCGAACTCGCCGCCCTTCTTGAGCACGATCTCGCCGTTCGTCCCGAGGTCGATGAACAGCCCCGTCCCCGGCTCGGCCGCGAAGGACGAGGCCACGAGCCCGGCCGTGATGTCGCCGCCGACAAAGCTCTTGATGTTCGGCGAGATGTAGACGCGGGCCTGGGGATGGAGCGCGAAGCCGATCTCCGCGGCCGCGAGCGGCGGCAGCGTCGAGAAGACGGAGTGAAAGGGCGCCAGGGCCAACGAATCGACGGCGATGCCGCAGAGAATGTGGTTCATGGCCGTATTGCCGGCCACGACGGCGTCGTAGATGCGGTGGCGAGGCACCCCGCTCCGCCGGCACATCGTGCCGACGAGGTCGTTGATGAGCTGGACGGCCGCGCCCTTCAGGCGCCTGAGGTTGTCGGGGTTTTCGAACGCGAAGGTGATGCGGGAGACGACGTCGGCGCCGTAGGAGTTCTGGGCGTTGACCGCGGTAGCGCGGTCGGCGATCCGCCCGGTCTGCAGGTCCACGAGCTCGGCCGCGACCGTCGTCGTGCCCAGGTCGACGGCCAGCCCGAACGCCTCCCGCCCGGGCTCGTCCGGCTCGATGTCGAGGACCTCGCGGTCGTCGTAGAGGACGACGGCGACGGGGTGGGACGGGCCGAGGATCGCCCCGCCGAGCTTCGACAAGGCGGCCAGGGTCAGCACGAGGTCAGGGGACTTGAGCTGGGCCCGGAGGGAATCGGCCACGGCGATGGGGGCATAGAGCGACGGCTTCTGCAGGACGAGGGAAAGCTTCTTGACGGCCGGGTCGACGAAAGCGGCCGACGGGGGCCCGGTGTCGAGAACGGCGACCTTCTCCAGCCGCGAGCCCGGCAGCGTTTCGACGGAGACGTCGCTGCGGACGACGTAGAGGCAGGCGAGACGGTGGTCGGGGCCCAGGCCGCGTCTCTCCAGAAGGGCCGCCTCGAGCGCGGCGGGGAAGGGGAGGGGGCCGCTGAGGACGCGGACGGCGCACTTGCCGCAGACGCCCCGCTGATGGCAATAGAGGCTGAGCGGGATGCCGGCCCGGACGAGGACGTCGGCCAGGACGTCGCCTGCCCGGGCCCGAACCTTGGTCCCCTCGGGCAGGATCTCGATGGTGAACGTCGTTTCGCTCATCGGTTTCCCTTGCGTCTCCGCGGTCCCATCTTAAACGAAAACCCGCTCAGGGGGAATCCCTTTTTGTCCCGGACGATGGTGCCCGCCCGCGGCGGCCCTTCCAGATGAGGTAGACGGGGACGCCGGCGGCAAGGAGCCCCGCTCCGGCCAGCGATTTCAGAGGCTGGCTGGCGACGATGCTGGCGAAAACGGCCAGCGACATGGCGATGAAAACGACAGGCACGACAGGGAAACCCCAGGCCCGATAAGGACGGGCCATGTCCGGCGCGCGCCGCCGCAGGACGAAGACGGCCAGTCCCGTCGCGGCGAAGAACAGGAGCAGGGCGAAGACCATGTATTCATAGAGCGATTGGTACGTGCCGGAGAGACAGAGGACGGCCGACCAGGCGGCCTGTCCCCAGAGGGCCCCGATGGGCACCCGGCTCCGGCCCCCGAGCCGGCCCATGGCCCGGAAAAAATGGCCGTCCCTGGCCATGGCGTAGAACACCCGGGGGCCGAAGAGGAGGTTGGCGTCGAGACAGCCAAAGATCGAGATCATGACCACGGCCGAAAAGAGGGCCGCTCCGCCGTTCCCGAACAGGGCCGATGCGGCCAGCTCGCCGACGCGGACGACACCCTTCAACCGTTCGAGCGGCAGGGCCAAAAGGTAGACGAGATTCACCAGGACGTAGATCGCGGTGACGGCGAGGACCCCGAGCGTCAGGCCGCGAGGGATGTTCCTGCCCGGGTTCCGGATCTCCTCGGCCGTGCAGTTGACCGAATACCAGCCGTCATAGGTCCAGAAGACCGCGACGAGGGCCAGGCCGATCGAATTGAGGATGGCGGGTAAGGGCGGGCCTGCGGGGAAGAGAGGATGGAAGTTCGAGCCGCCCGCCTTGACGCCGAAGAATATCCCGAGCCCCACGAGCGCGGCGATCGTGACCAAACGAAAGACGGTCAGGACGTTCTGGACAATGGCGCCCGACCGGATGCCGAACGAGTTGAGGAACGTCAGGAAAAGGATCGAGGCCGCGGCGACGAGCTGGCCGGCGGAGAGGCTGTAGGGCAATCCCAGGACCTCGATCCGGAGCAGGACGTGGCCAGTCGAAAGGACCGGGATGAACGAACCCAGGAATTCGGCGAAAGCCACGGCCAGGGCGGCCAGTCCGCCGCACATGATGAACCCGAAAAAGGCCCAGCCGAAAAGGAAGGCCGCGGCGGGCCCGTAGGCCTCGCGGAGGTAAACGTATTGGCCACCGGCCTGAGGGTACATCGCCCCTAGCTCCGCGAACGAAAGCGCCCCGCAGAGCGTGATGAGGCCCCCGACCAGCCAAATGACAAGAAGGAGACCCGGGGAGGGGAGCCCGGCGGCAATGAGCCCCGGGGTCATGAATATGCCCGAGCCGACGACCGCCCCGATGACCAGGAACGTCGTATCGACGAGACCGAGCTTCCGGCGGAACCCCGGTTCCGATGCGACCGGCGGGTGGGACGATGTCATTTCGGCCCCCATTCTACGCGAAAAGAGGTCCGCGTCAACTACACCCCTATTTTGTTTCTTATCAGCTTGTTATATATATTGCTCTATCTTATTTATTATCTGCTACTTAGACATGCTTATCGCCTCGTGATTCTGAGATTGGCGCCAGGCGGGAACATCCCGCGTTCACGCTATGCTTGGTTTTATAGGGCGATTGAGGAACCATCGCCTCCAACGTTCTTTACTAAGGAACGGGCCTAAGTTATCCCCGAAAGGGGAGTCCCTTATTAGCCGACTGACCGCTTAGGTGGCATGCCCACAGCTAGTTGGATCTCAACTTCGGCGGCACTCTCAACTCCCTTCGTATCCGGACGCGCGCTTGACGGCAGGGTGTTCGATCGTACGCAGCTGGAACACTATTCCTGCTGATCATATTTTTGTTTGCATCGCTCTTCCGTTCGTGCATTTTACATGCGAATATAACTCCGCGTCATCGCCCCTCCAGCGGGGTCAACGACTAATAAATAAACGTGTAAATACTTCTATTTATAGATGTTAATGAAATTGTCGGCACGCCGACATTGCCAAGTGTCATTTAGAAGAACTAGCCAATATTATGAAATATTTTTCTACTTCTATTGCTTTCTTGCTGTCCCTGGTCTATATAAAGACATGAGGTTGTTGATCCGGCCCTGGAGGGAGAGAGACTCTTGATCATCGCCATAACGAATCAGAAGGGCGGCGTCGGAAAGACGACAACTTCGATCAACGTCGCCGCGGGCATCGCCTTGATGGGGAAGAAAGTCCTGCTCATCGATATGGACCCCCAGGCGCACAGCACGATCTCGACCGTTGCCAACCCGGAAAAGTATGATAAATCGCTCTACGACGTCCTGATGGACAAGAACGAGAAGATCGAGGACATCATCGTCCGCTCGAACATCCCCGGACTCGACATGGCCATCACCAAGATCTCGATGGCCAAGCTGGAACCGTCCCTGAGCGGCGAATTCGATGCCCACTTCAGGCTCAAGGACGCCCTCGAGCAGATCCGGGGCAAGTACAACTATATCCTTATCGATACGCCGCCGACCCTTGGGCTCATCACCCTGAATGCCCTCGTTGCCGCGAACTTCATCCTGATCCCCATCCAGTCGTCCTATCTTTGTCTCGAGGGGACGGACGATCTTCTCGAGACGATCGAGAAGGTCAAGCGGATCGCCAACCCCCATCTCAAGGTCATGGGCGTTGTCATCACCCTCTATGACAAGAGGACCAACCTGGCCAAGGACGTCGTCCAGAGGATCCGCAAGGTTTTCGGGACGAAGGTGTTCAAGACCTTCATCTCGAAGAGCGTCAAGCTCGAGGAGAGCCCCGCCTACAAGGAATCGATCTTCACCTATGCGCCGAATTCCATTGGCGCACTACAATACCGAAGAGTCGCCGAGGAGCTGATGAGCCGTGCAAAAAACTAAGCGATCGGGATTACCCTCTACGGTCGGGATGAAACACGACGGCCATTTCGTCGATCTGATCTCGTCGCGCTCCCTCGGACCGAGGATCCGCATGATCCCCATCGAGAAGATAGATCCGAACCCTCACCAAGCGCGCTGCCAGCTCGGCAACATCGAGGAGCTCCAGGATTCCATCCGCAGCAAGGGCATCCTCGAGCCCATCCTGGTCAGGGCCAAGGGCAGCCGCTTCGAGATCATCGCCGGCGAGCGTCGCTTTCTGGCTTCCCGAAACATCGGCCTCAAGGAATTGCCCTGTATCGACATGGATGTCGAGGACAACGAGGCCATGGAGATCGCCCTCATCGAGAACCTCCAGCGCAAGGACCTCGACATCTTCGAGGAAGCCGACGGCCTACAGGCTCTGGCCGACATCCACAGCTACAGCCACGAGCAGATCGCGGCCAAGATCGGCAAGGCCCGCTCGACCATCACCGAGATCCTTTCGATCGCCCACATCCCGCAGAAGGCCCGGGACATCATCGCCGAAGCCGGCGGCTTCAGCCAGTCCACTCTCATCGAGATCGCCAAGCTCAAGACAGAAGAAGAAATGATCCGGCTGGCCCACGACATCGCCGAGCGACGGCTGACCCGGGAAGACACGCGGGACCTGGCCAAGTATCTCAAGGGAAAGACAAAGAAGCTCAAATATTACGTCTACAACTTCGTCCCTGATGACAACGACAAGTTCCGGATGCGGCTCGAGTTCAAAAAGCAGACGATCTCGAAGCAGGAGATCATCGCCGTGCTGCAGGAGATCATCGATCAGATCCGGAAGAAGGACGAATCTCCGGCCCTCAAGGGCTAACATCCCAGCCCCGAAACCTCTGGCGCTTCGCGACCCCTTTCGCTTCCCGGCATTAGTTTACATAATAGATGTTATGCGACTCATTACGGGGGCCGCTCCTAAAGCATTTGTTATGAACCCATAAGGAATACTCACAATCTGTGGATAAGCCCCTGCCCAAGGCGTGTGCAGTTGTGGAAATGCCGATAATCCCCTGGCTATGCCTTGAAATCTCCTTAATCGGTGCCGTTGAGATCGACTCATCCACTTTCCACGAATTCAGGCCCTTCTCCGACGGATTTGTTTTTCGAGACTCTGGCGCCAAGCCCGGAGATATCGCGGTTGATCGCCAAGCACCCGGCCTGGATCCGGATTAAGGTCTCCGGGAAGATTCGGCCTTCGGCACTATCGTGCCGGACTTGACCTCCGCTGTTTACCAAGGTTGTATGAGTTCTGGATCGAATTGCTCACCCTTTCTTCGGTCGCGTGTCCCCTGCCGCTGAAGACGATCCGGCCCAGGCCCCTCTAAAAGCATCAAATGTTCTAGCCATCGCCACTGGCCGGCAGATCCCATGAAGCAAGAAGCCGCCCCAGATGAATTTCCTTTATGGCTTTACATAATTAGCTGATAACAATAATGTTACCGTCAATGCATCTTATCTTATTCATATTAATACATTTACACGAGCATTACGAGCGCGGTCCTTTTCGTTTACTTCTCAGAGAGCGGCCAGGCCGCCGTCCCGCGCTGCTTCTGTCATGGCATGAATCTTGCTTAAATAGCGAGGAGGGTCCGTAGAGGCCTGCCTCGAACGATCGTCCCTCTCTATCCGCGTTCATGTGGAGGTGCGATATGAGGGTCGGCATACTCGGCACCGGGGTCGTCGGAAAGACCGTCGGGGCGGCTCTGGTCCGCCGCGGCCACGACGTCATGCTCGGGACGCGCGACGTGCGCAGGAAGATGGAGGAAAAGGCCGCGGACGCCGAGTCCGTGAGCTTCCACGATTGGCTTGGCAAAAACAAGAAGGTCCGCCTGGGGACGTTCGCGGAGGCCGCCGCCCACGGCGAGATGCTCATGAACGCCACGGCCGGGCACGCCTCGCTCGCGGTCCTGGCCACGGCCAGGCCAGCGGATCTCAAGGATAAGGTCTTGATCGACATCTCCAACGCCCTCGGGCCCTGGGCCGAGGGCCAGATGGAGCTTTTCGTCGCCAACACGGATTCGCTCTCCGAAAGGATTCAGCGGGCCTATCCGGCCCTCCGCGTGGTCAAGTCGCTCAACACGGTCGCCGCCCATATCATGGTCAATCCCGCCGGCCTCGCCGGAGGCGGACACGACGTCTTCGTGGCCGGGAACGACCCAGAAGCGCGGGACCGGGTGACCCGCCTCCTCAGGGACGAGTTCGGCTGGAAGACGGTCATCGACCTCGGCGACTTGACCGCGGCGCGCGGCTTGGAGATGATGATCATGATCTGGCTGAAGCTCTGGGCCGCGTTCGGGACGGCCGACTTCAACTACAAGATCGCCCGCTGAGGCGGACAGGAGGCACCCATGGCCAAGAAGACCAAGAGCGTCAAGCGCGCCCAGACTCACGACGAGGACAAGCCGGCCGCCGGCGCCCGCCCCTCCTGGCGGGGCATGATCAGCTTCGGACTGGTCAATGTGCCGGTCAATCTCTATACGGCCGTCAAGCCCGAGATCCACGAGATGAACTACCTGCGCAAGGACGACCTCTGCCCCATCGCGTACAAAAAGGTCTGCCGCCTGACGGGAGAGGAGGTCCCTTTCCAGGATATCGTCAGGGGGTACGAATACAGGGAGGGGGACTACGTCGTCCTGAAGGACGAAGACTTCGAGAAGGCCGACGTCAAGAGAACATCGGCCATCGAGATCGACGTCTTCGTCGACGAAAAGGACATCGATCCGAAATACATCGAGAAGCCATACTATCTCGAGCCGCAGAAGAAAGCGGGCTTGGCCTACGCCCTGTTCCGCGAGGCCATGGCCGCCTCGAACAAGGTCGGCATCGGGATCTTCGTCCTCAAGGACCGCGAGCACCTGGTCATGCTCAAGCCGGAAGGCAAGGTCATCCTGCTCGTCATGCTCCGGTTTGCCGCTTCGCTCCGGGACCCCGCCGGACTCGACCTCCCGGCCAAGGCCGATGTCCCCAAGAACCAGATGGAGCTGGCCCTCGATCTGATCAAGAAATTCGGGGGCGAGTTCAAGCCGAACGCCTACAAGGACACCTACGCCACGCGCCTGCGCTCGATCATCGCCGCCAAGGCCAAGGGCAAGACGGTGCACGTCCCGGAGGAGGAGGCGCCGCGGGCGACCGAGGTCGTGGACATCATGACCAAGCTCAAGGAGAGCCTATCCGCGACGCGGCACTAGGCCCCGCCGAGGCGTCATGGCCCTGAAGGAATACCGCCGGAAGAGGACGTTCGGCAAGACGCCCGAGCCGAAACCCTCCCCTGCCGAGGGGAGCGGCGGCGGGCGTCATTTCGTCGTCCAGAAACACCAGGCCTCGCACCTTCACTACGACCTCCGCTTGGAGCACGCCGGCGTCCTGAAGAGCTGGGCCGTGCCCAAGGGCCCCTCGATGGACCCCCGCGACAAGCGGCTGGCCATCATGGTCGAGGACCACCCTCTGGAATACCGGCACTTCGCGGGCCGCATCCCCGAGGGCGAATACGGCGCGGGCCTGGTCGAGATCTGGGACAAGGGCACCTATGCCCTCGGCACGGAGCCCGGCCCCGGACGGGAGGGACGGTCGATGGACGCCTCCCTCGCCAAGGGCCACATCGATTTCATCCTCAAAGGGAAAAAGCTCCGGGGCCTCTTCACGCTCGTCCGCCTGAAGCCGCGGGGAGACGGCAAGAACAACCAATGGCTCCTGATGAAGAGGAGCGATCCGGCGCCGCCGCCCGCGCGCCCCCGGGCCGCGCCCGCCGCCGCCAGCGATCCGCCTCGTCCAAAGACGGCTCGCACGCCTGCGCTCGATGACCGGGATCTCGAGGGCGCGGTCAAGAAGCCGTTCCCGACGGATGTCAGTCCCATGCTGGCCACCTTGGTCGACGGCCCCTTCGACCGGGAGGGCTGGACCTTCGAAGTGAAATGGGACGGCTTCCGCTCTCTCGCAGAGATCAAGGGGGGCAAGGTCCGCCTCCTGTCCCGTAACGGCAAGTCGCAGAACGCCCGTTTTCCCGCGGTCGCCGCGGCCTTGGACGGCTTTCCGGTGAACGCCGTGTTCGACGGCGAGATCGTGGCCGTCGACTCGGAAGGCCGACCGCACTTTCAGGACCTGCAGAACGCGATGCGCCCCGGGGAGGGCCGCATCCTCTACTACGTCTTCGACATCCTCCATGCCGCGGGCCGCGACCTCCGGGGGCTTCCGCTCAAGCGTCGCAGGGCCATCCTGGAGAAGCTCCTCCCCGCGTCCGAGACCGTCCGGCTGAGCGAAGCGATCGAGACGCGCGGCAAGGCCTTCTTTCAGGCCGCGGAGACGAACGGTCTCGAGGGCATCGTGGCCAAGGACCTGGCCAGCCCTTATCGCCCGGGGGCGCGGACCCGTGACTGGCTCAAGATCAAGACCCAGCGAAGACAGGAGGCGGTCATCTGCGGCTTCACCCGGCCGCGCGCCTCCCGCAAGTATTTCGGGGCCCTGATCCTGGGCGCCTTCAAGAAAGGCAAGCTTGCCTATATCGGCCACGTCGGCACGGGCTTCACCGAGCGCACCCTGCGGGACATCCACACCAAGCTCACGCCTCTCGCGACGCCGCGGTTCCCCTTCGCCGAGGAGCCGCCGACCAACATGCCCGTGACCTGGGTCGAGCCGCGCCTGATCTGTGAGGTCAAGTTCAGCGAATGGACCGCCGAGGGACTGATGCGGCACCCCGTTTTCCTGGGCCTGCGGGACGACAAGAGCGCCCGGGAGGTGGTGCCGGAGAAGGCCGAGCCCCGGGAAGCCGTTTTTCAAAAAGCGAAGCTCAGGACCCGCGCCGAGTTGACCCACCTCGACAAGGTCTATTGGCCCGGCGAGGGATACACCAAGAACGACCTCATCGACTACTATGGAAAGGTCTCCGAGTGGATCCTCCCCTACCTCAAGGCCCGGCCCCAGTCGCTGAACCGGCATCCCGATGGCATAACCGGCGAGAGCTTCTTCCAGAAAAACCTCGTCCGGACCCCTCCCCCGTGGGTGAAGACCGTGAAGGTCGCCTCCGAGAGCGGCGATAAAGACATCCGCTACCTCGTCTGCGAGAACAGGGACACGCTGCTTTACGAGGCCAACCTGGGCTGCATCGAGATCAACGTCTGGAGCTCGTCGATCCCCCATCTGGACGCCCCGGACTACATCGTGCTCGATTTCGATCCGCTCGAGACCTCGTTCCCCAGCGTCGTCGAGGCCGTGCTCGCCGCCAAATCTTTTCTCGACGATATGGCCATACCGGCGTTCTGCAAGACGTCCGGGGCCACGGGCATCCACGTCTATATCCCCTTGGCGCCCCGCTGCAGCTACGAACAGGCCCGGGAATTGGCCCATCTCGTGTGCCTGGTCGTCAATCGCCGGAACCCGGACCTGACGAGCCTGGAGCGCAGCCCGGCCAAGCGCAAGGGCCGGGTCTACCTGGATTACCTGCAGAACCGCGGCGGGGCGACCATGGCCGCCCCGTACGCCGTGCGGCCGCGCGAGGGGGCGCCCGTCTCGATGCCTCTCGATTGGAAGGACGTCACGGCCAAGCTCGATCCCCTGGAGTTCAATATCCGCACGGTCCCGGAGCGTTTGGCCAAGAAGGGAGAGGCGTGGCGGGGCCTATTCAAGAAGCGGCTCGACCTCGCCGCCGCGTTGGCCAGGTTCGAACGATGGCAGAAAAGCCGAAAGTCCCGCTGAAGCCGCCGGCGCCTGCATCGGAGCCAGCCGCCCCGGAAACGCCGGGGGGCGGACTCGACCGGAAGAAGCTGGCCCTCGTCCACATCGTCAAGAAGGAGCTCGGGCTGAGAGACGAGGATTACCGCTGCATCCTGAAGAGGATCGCGGGCGTCGAAAGCTCCAAGGACCTCGACGAGGCCGGGTTCAGGAAGCTCATGCGCTTCTTCGTCCGCAGCGACTATTATCGGGCCAACTCCTTCGGCATGACCCTGAAGCAGAAGCTGTTCGTCAAGGCCCTGGTCCGCGACCTGGCCTGGGACCCGGCCCACTTGACGAATTTCATCCGCAAGTACTACCAGCGGGACGGGCTGGACGCCCTGGACCGCAAAGATGCTTCGAAGCTCATCGAGTCGCTGAAAGCCGTACGGGCCCATGACGTCCGGGCCGGATAAGCCGGCATCCCGTCCGCCGCGGGCCTGAGCTCAGGGCGACGGCGCGCGGCGCGGACACGGCGGGAGAGGCTCCTCGGGAAAGAGGTCATGGGCGAGGGCCTCGACGCAATCGCCCGGATCGCAACAGGTATAGCAGACGCGCTTGAAGGCCCGGTACCGGAGAAGCTCGATGTCGGCAGATAGGAAACCCGGCTTGGCGGACTCTTCACGCAGCAGGTCTGTGCTCATGTACTTCTTGTTGTCGTCGGGGAAGATCGTCACGACCGTGGCTTCCGGCCCCATCTCATTCAAGACCTTCAGGGCGCCGAGAAAATTCGCTCCCGAGGAGATGCCTACGCCGATCCCCAGCTCCGAGGCCAGCTTCTGGGCCATGAGGATCGCGTCCCCGTCGTCGACGCCGATGACCTCCGCCGTCTCTTCGAGCTCCAGGATGGGAGGGATGAACTCGTCGGAAATACCCTGAATGCGGTGCTTGCCGACCTTATGTCCCGTCGAGAGGGTCGGGGAATTGGAGGGCTCCAGGGGATGCAGACGTATGTCCGGGTTCCGCAGCTTCAGGAATCGCCCGGCCCCCATGATGGTCCCGCCCGTGCCAACTCCGGCCACAAAAGCGTCGGGCCTGAGCCGTCGAAAGCTCATCTGCCACCAGATCTCCGGACCCGTCGTCTCGAAGTGGGCCGCGATATTGTCCCGGTTGGAGAACTGCCGGGGCAGGAAGGAGGGGGCGTTTTGGGCCGCCCATTCTTCGGCCAGGCGGATGCTCCCGAGAAACCCGTTCTCCTCCCGGCTGACCAGCCGGATCCTGGCTCCCAGGCTGCGGATGAGGTTCTTGCGCTCCTCGCTCATCCAATCGGGCATGAAGATGTGGACGGGATGGCCCAGGGCCCGGCCGATGGCCGCGAAAGAGATCCCCGTGTTCCCGCTCGTCGCTTCGACGATCCAGTCGCCCGGATGGAGCACGCCCGTCTCATAGCCTTTCTTGAGGATATGGAAGGCCATGCGGTCTTTGATGCTCCCCGTCATGTTGAGGTTCTCGGCCTTGGCGTAGACGGTCCGTGGCGTGCCCCGATAGAGGCATTCGACGGCCAGGATGGGCGTGTTGCCGATCAGGCTCGACAGCCCGTTGGCCCGGTCCAGGATGGCTTCGGTGGTCACTTCTCCGTCCCCGTTCTTCCGCCATTATTCATACCAAAACCATAGGAATAGGTCAATCTGAGGGCCCCCTCGCGGCCGAAGGATGAAGAACGCCCAGGTCATGCCCCCGATGAATCCCATACTTGTGGCTTTGTCTTGACATCGGAGCCGGGTCGGCGCAATCTTTTCGGCAGACCGTTGCAGGCGAACCAAAGCTGTCCCGATGAGGAGGCTACCGTGCGCATATCCCGCAAACCGACGACTTTTCTGTCCATTCTCGCATCCTTCGCCCTGCTTTTTCTCCCGGCAGGCGCCCAGGAGCCCACGCCCCAGCTTTTTCTCATGGCCGACGCCCTTGTCGACGTCTCCCGGGCCGTCGAATACGAGGCCGCCCTCAAGGATTTCATCGCCGCCCTGGCCTCGAGCTCGTTCCCGGTCCTGTTCGACACCTATGCGACCGACGATAGCCATTATTTCTTGATCTACGGGCTCGACAATTACGCCTCCGTCGACGCCCTTCACAAAGCCTGGCAGGACGTGGCCTCACGCATGGGCTCGGCTAAATTCCAGGCCCTGCATACCCGGCTGACGGCCGCGGAGATCAGCCGCGTCCTTAAGTTCTGGACGTTCCGTCCCGATATCTCCTTCCTCCCGGTCCCCGAGCGCCTGAAGCCCGCCGAGTTCGCCTATTACACCTGGGATTTCGTCTCAGTCATTCCGGGCAAAGAGGCCGAGTTCGAGGCGCTCAACAGAGAATGGATCGCCCTGAGCGCGGCCAGGAAAGCCCGCGACCCTTTCATGACCTACCGGGGCGGCATCGGCACGGACGAACCGGTCTACGTCTGGTTCGAATACGGGAAATCCGCCGCAGATTACGCCCTGGCCGAGGAGGCTTTCTGGAAGGCATTGGGAGCCGAGGGGGCCGCCCTGTCCAAACGGACCCGGGCGCTCATCCGGAGGCAGGAAACGAAGACCGGACGGTACCGTCCGGATCTTTCTTACGCCCCGAAGCGCTGATCAGCCCAGGGCGAAATCGACGGCGGCCGCGGCGTGGGGCTATGGCGATCAGCGACCGGCATCCGTCGCGTGTGCGAGCGCCGAGGGCGTTCGGCATCCAACAATGGCCGGGGCCTCGTGAACCAGTGCGTCGTTATTGAGGGCCTCGACCATGAACAGGGCGAAGTCCACGCGGCGTGTCATGTTACTTTCGAGGATGGGATCGCCCACGTGCCGGCTCCAAACGGGCAGGCCCTGGCTTTCGCCTTCTTCGAGATCGCTCCCCCGCACGACCGTCCACAGGCTGTCGCTGGCAAAGATCCGTCGGCACGCTTCGATTTGGTCGTTGATGTCGATCAACCGGGTCAACCGTCCGATCCAGACGGCGAACTTCTCCTGGATTTTCAAGGTGCGCGAATACTTGTCCCGGCCGTCGCGCGTGATGTGCCAGCCGCACGAGAAGATCAACCGAGCTCCCGGACGCGTAAAATCGAGCACGGCCTGAGCCGTTCCCGACGAGTAATCGTGGACGCCCCACGGGACCAGGACGGTCAGTACGCCGTCACACCCGGCGACCGCCTGCTCGATCACCTCGCGGTCGTTCGTCGCTCCCGGAAGGATAGTGATGCGCCCTTTGAACGCGTCAAGCTTCGCGACGCTCTTTTCCCGGCAGACCCCAACCACCTCATAACCCCGGTCGAGCGCATGGCGCACCATGTATCGGCCAAGTTTACCGGATGCGCCGATGATACAAACTCTCATGGATGTTTTTTTGATAGGAGTTTCCTTTTTGCGCTCGGCCTGAAAGCGCCGGCCGCGACCTCAGGATCGACCCTTCCCATCGCGAAAAGGAGGATAGCCCGGCCCCGCGCGGATGTCAACCTCTCGGAATCGGCCCGATGCGGCTTCCGCCGGCGAATATTCAGACGGGCGGGCCAGCGAAGCGTCCAAGAGAGGGCAGGCCACTCCCCTCTTCAATTTGCCGGCTAATCGTAGTCCCCGCTCTCCTCAGCCGCCGTCAAGGCGACTTGCTCGAAGGCCTGGGCCGGCGGGGGCTTTGCAGCCGCGAACGTCAACTCCAGGTGACGGATAATCCGGTCGACGACCTCAGGTTCGGTCAAGAAGGCGACAACCTTCATCCTGCCGCCACATCGCGGACAAATCATCGGGTCCACCTCGTAGACCTTCCGGATCATCTCGGCCCAGCCCTTGGAAGTGATGGGCTTCGGCTCCTCCTCGATCATCCCCAGGAGGACGGGAACACGGTTCGCCTTCCTGACCTTGCCCCGGTGGGCGTTGGCATAGAGCCTGTAATACCGGACCATGACCTGGCCCTTGTCGGGAATGTGAGAGGTCACCCGGGCGATGAGCTCCAGGTAGTCCATCCGCTCGAGCTCGGCGCCGTCGGGGCCGTGCCGGTAGCCGACCTTCCCCTCCAGATCCAGGAACGCGAGGCGCTCCAGGGCAAAGATGGGCCGGACCATGTATTTTCCCACCCGCTCGGCCTCCGTCTTTGTCCGGGCCCGGACCCGGCTGTGGACGTTGAAGCCCGTGTGCCGCCACGAGAGAATGCGCTCCGCCCACTCCGGACTGAGCAAGCCCCTGTCGACGAGAAGCCTGAGCACCTCCCGGGCGAAGATCTCGGCCAGCCGCGCGTCGTCCAGATGCGGCAGTCTATGGAAGATCCCCGCCCTGTCTATTCCGCCCTCGGTCACCAGGAGATGCAGGTGCGGGTGGAAGTTGATCCGGTCGCCGAAGGTTTGGACGGCGACGATGATGCCGGGAACGAGCGGCTCGCCCGCCAGCGCCTCAAGGTAGACCATCAGGGTCTTTACCGCCGCCCGGCTGAGCTCCCCCAGGAGTCGGCGCCGGTATTTGAAGAAGACCCGCAGCGTCTTGGGGATGGTCAACACCACTTGGCGATGCGGCACGTCAAGAAGTAGGGTCTTTCGCACCCATTCGCCCCACTCTTCCACGCGCTTGGCGTGACACGACGGGCAGAAGCCTCGCGTCTTGCAGGAGAACGTCAACAGGCGTTCAGAAGGCTGGGAAGCGGCAGCTATGCAGGAAGGTATTAATCGTACCACCCTTTTTGCTGCAAAGAAAGAGCTAACTATTAAGTCCGATAAGTACGCTGGCGTGCGAGGAAAATGGGTATGGGTTCCTCCCTCTCCGCCTGAGGAAAAGAGCATCGAAGCGACTATCAAGGAGAAGATCGCAGCCGTCCGAGAACGATTGGAAAAAGAGAGCAAACTCCCGGCCCGTGAGCCGTCGAACTCTCGGCCTATCGTAGAGCCCGAGAGCCCCGGAAAAGCGGACGAGCTGCCAGCGCAGGCTGGCGAGTACGAGCCCGAGGATATGTTCGACGAAAGAATAACCTCTCTCCTGGAGAAAGACGAGAATAAGAAAGCGAATTGGGGCGGAGCCGCCGAGCCCATCGGGAGGGCCGAGCGCCAGGAGAAAGCGGATAAGCTACCCGCTCCGCGAGACCCGAATCTCGACGAGCGCATTAAGAACGTGGTGGCACTAGTGAGAGCGAAAAAGAATCCAGCTGCCGAGCCCTCAGCCTGAGATGGTTATTTTACCGGCTGATACCGCGAGGAGCGGGTAGCTCTGCGCCTTCTCGGGGCTAGGGCTTAAGAATATAGCCCTTCTCCTATACCATTATTCTATACTCTTATATTCTTATATTCTTGTTATTAGCCTGTAGGACAAGAGTATAAGGGTATAAGAATACAAGTATCCTTTAGAGACCGACGCCATATTCTTCGTCATGCTCCTCTTTACTGGGATATGGAGG
>Ga0214473_10000815_pt1 | contig 42603 bp, 41 predicted proteins | sample RVTome_7_FD_203509 | JGI IMG/M metagenome (GOLD analysis project Ga0214473, IMG submission 203509) | Soil microbial communities from uranium-contaminated site in the Upper Colorado River Basin, Wyoming, United States - RVT98D197 | ecosystem: Environmental > Terrestrial > Soil > Contaminated >...
TCCCCTGGTGGAACGGCGCAACACTCGAGCTCACCGCGTAGCCCGCCAAGCCGCGCGACGACCCTTTGTCAGGTGAATTGGGCGCCGTGGAAATCCAGGCTAGCCTCTTCCGGACATCATCACCGGTTCGCTTCAATGGGGCCGCAGCTGATCAGCTGCGGAAGGTCTGGCGCGATCGGGGGGTGGCCGACCTCATTGACCCTGGCGCTTCAATGGGGCCGCAGCTGATCAGCTGCGGAAGGACCCTGACGGATGAGGGTGTGACCGATAATCTCTGCGCTTCAATGGGGCCGCAGCTGATCAGCTGCGGAAGGGTGAGCGGCGCGCACGCAAGGACGCAGAACGGATACAGCTTCAATGGGGCCGCAGCTGATCAGCTGCGGAAGGTCCAGTCCTAAGCATTTCGTGGCCTGCCCCGTGCGCGTCGCTTCAATGGGGCCGCAGCTGATCAGCTGCGGAAGGATGTCCGATTGTTATCCGAACCAGCGAATCAGTACGAGCTTCAATGGGGCCGCAGCTGATCAGCTGCGGAAGGCGGAAGCCCGTATCCGATATCTCGAAGAAGCTAGCGCCGCTTCAATGGGGCCGCAGCTGATCAGCTGCGGAAGGATGGCGGGAGATGAAAGCACGGCTAGCTAGTGTGATGCTTCAATGGGGCCGCAGCTGATCAGCTGCGGAAGGTCTTATCTTCTAACCGCCTGATTTTCAAAGATCGAAAACGCGATTCCCGAGCGGTTGCCATAACTGCTCCAGGGGTCGACGTCACTGGCCCTTCCTCTAACTCCAATAGCCCTGAATGACAAACACTTTTGTCTTGCGAGCGGTGCCCGGGGAATTGCGTTCATGTCACCGCTCGCAAAGCCTTCTCTGGCGTTTGTTTCAATGAGCATCCCTCGCCTATCGCGTCTCAAATCCCGGATAACGCAACAACTCGCCGGTGATCAAACGGGCCAACAGCCGCGCCTGGATCTCCAGGACACGGCGATAGCTCACACGATAACCGAACAGGGGGTGGGTAACCAGGGTGTCGATGCGTTGTTCATAGGCGCGGATGAAACCCTTGCGCCCGGCGGGTGTCAGCGCCACCGCTTCTCCCACCCGGATGAAGTCACTTGGCGTGACCATACGGGTGTTGATGGCGCTCAAGACGGCTGAGTCTGCGATCAACGGCCGAAATCCTTCCATCAGGTCGAGCGCCAGTGCCGGCCGGCCGAACCGTGGCTGGTGGTAGAAGCCGATGAACGGATCGAAGCCGATGCTATGGCAAACGATGGTCAAGTCCTTGCTCAGCAGCGCGTAGCTCAGTGAGAGCAGGGCGTTCACCGGATCACGCGGCGGGCGGCGATTGCGTCCCTCGAAATCGAAGGCCGGCACCTGGTCGCCGTCCTCAGCCTCCGTCTTCAGCATGCCGCTGAAGTTTTGGAAGTAGAAACGTGCGGCGCTGCCCTCTATACCGAGCAACTCGTCCATTTCCTCGGCCGCCGCGGCCTGCTGCGCCAGATGCTTCAAACGCTGCAGCACCAAGACGGGCGGCTCGATGTGATTGCGCTGCAGTAACGTCCGCTGGTTGCGGATCTTGGTGACGACGATGTCGCGTGCCAGCCGCAGTCCGAAAATCGGATCATCCGCACGGCGGAATTGCTCGCGGCGCAAGAAGACGTTCTTCAGACCCAGACCCTGGGTTGTGCCGTAAAACCAGCCGCCGAAGGAGAAGTGTGCGAGCGGCTTCTCGGCCCAGCAGAGCCCTTGGATGGCCGCCGCCGTGAGCGAAACGTTTCCGAACACATTCACTTGCGAGACCGCGTTGATGCGGGCCTCCTGCACCAATTTGCTCTTGTCACGGATCTGCAGCACGTCGCCCGACTTGCCAACCGAGAGCCCGTTGCCGGTTATGTACAAGGGACGCAGGTCATCCCGTGCCGGGACCAGGCGGCGGATATCTTCGCCGCGCGCCGGCACGCTACTCGGCCGACTGGGGCATTCCCCCGCTTCAGGTCGAAACAAGCTCAGCTGTTCCGCCCCTGTGTCTTCAGCCGGCAGCCACATCGACACTGCCGTCTCGTCAGGCAGACAGATGCACACCAGCGAGCAGCGTGGACACTTCGGGCTATCGACCAGAGGCGGCGGAATCCGGCCGGTTGTGGCAAGTGTTCGCGCCTCGCCTACGGCAGAAAGCGTGTTCTGTACGAGATCGTCCTCCACCGGCACCCGTACGCGCTGCTTGGTCGTGTTGTAGTAAACCAGGGCTTCGTTGCAGGTGTAGCCATTGTCGCGCAGGATGAGTGCCTGGGCGCACAGCTGGGCGCAGTCGGCGGGCCAGGCTTCCGGCCCATCTTTGCCCTCGCGCGGCGCGCCGCGCTTGTAGTCTACCGGGCACACCGCCGCGCCAGCGCCCTCCACCAGATCGATCTTGGCGATCAGCTTGTGCGTCTCGCTGGCCAGTTCGACGGAGCGTGAGTGGACCGGTTCGCCGTTAGCCTCGGTTGCGGGGGGCAGCGGGTCCGCCTTGCGCTCCAGCTTCTCGTGCCGCAGGGAGCCCTCGACGGTGTCGGCGCTATGGGCGAAGACGCCCTCGACCCACTCGTAATAGAACAAGCGTGGACAGTAGACGAACTCGTTCAGCATGCGGGCCGGAAGGTACTCGGGAAGCTCGAGCTGAGGAGAGATGAAAGATGAGCGATGAGCGCGAAGCGGGCCCTTCCGGCCGGGGCTACCCTCCTCCTGCGCCGGTTTCGCCGAATCTCGAACAATGCCTTGTTCTTCCATCTTCATTCCGTCACTCCTGCCCTTTACACCTCATAACTCATCCCTCATCCTTCATCCCTGCCTTCCCCTTCCCCGTCCACCACGATGCACGGACTATCGATTGGGATGTATGCTTTGCCGAGCGCCGTGATGACGCGATCGCCGCGGCCTTCGACCGGACCGAGGTCGACGAACAGAACCTGATCCTCGCGGTGATTGATGATCTCGCTCAGCACATGGCGGCAGCGCGCCAAGTCGGTGGGGGTGAACTGGCACTCGAAGATGGAGTACTGCAGGTGGTCACCGAAGTCGCGCATGGTGTTATACACGGTGCGCAGGCGCTTGTCTTCGCAGATGTCGTAGCAGACAAGGTAGGTGTTGCGCATGGCGGCCAGAGAATGCAAGACCGCCGCCAAAAGGTGGGGGCGGCTAAGCCATAGGGAAAACTCGGGTGGGCGTCTAAAATGTGCGAAGTCAAGGAGCTACGATGTCAAGTGTGACAGCGTGGCCGGCGAGCGACGTTCCCGATCGTTCCATCCCTGATCCTTCATCCCTCATCCGTTCCCGCCGGCCGAAAACTGCCCGAGGCCGAAGTGGGCGGAGGGGCCGAGGGCTCAATGTGGGGCAGCTAACTGGGTTATGTTGAGCGGAACCTCAACCGTCTTCCGACCGCGTTGCGCCTCCCTTGACGTCGTTAGTGAAGGTAGGCAATGAGTTTACAGCGTTTGGTTGTTCATCCGGTCGGTCCGAACAGCCGTAAGGCCAGCTCGTCCCGACTCAAGCCGAGGTGTTGGGCGACTGCTCCCAGAATTCCCGACAAGGTGCCGACACGCAACGAACCGTGAGCCGGCACGGTGATGTGATGTTCACCGCGTTCGAGTGTCGTCAATCGCATGTGGCTGCCGGTTTGTCGGGTGATCTGGTATCCGATCGACTGCAGTGCGCGGACAAAATCGGCCCCAGAGAGATCGCGCGGCAATCTCATGCAGCGATCACTTCATCGCGCACGAAGTGCAGTCGGATCAGTTTGGGAACCTCCTGCGGCTCGAAATGGCAGCGGACGGCGTCGCGCACCTGTGCATGCAGCTGATCGAGCGTGTCGGCCTCGGTGAAAATTGAAGCGCCAACAGCACGGGTGGTGTATCCGCCCTCTGGCGCCTCTTCGACCACGAATAGGATCTCGGTCATGCTTGTGCCCTCAATGTCTCAGGAGATTTTCCACCCTACCCACGATTCGCCGCTCCGGCAACCTGAAGACTGAGGAGAGATGAGTCCCGACAGTGATGTCGACATCTTGGTGATCAAGTCGGGCGTCCCACACCGCCGCCAACTGGCACAACAGATCCACCAGGCGTTCTTCGGGCTCGCCGTGCCGATCGATGTCATTGTGGTCACACCGGAAGATGTCCGCGCCTTCAGCAATAAAGTTGGGACGATCATCACGCGGTCCCTATGGTACACACATCTACGCGCCAGTCGAAGCCGCAGACTTCCTCATCCAGGCCTCCAGGCTCGCACACGGCTTGGTGCGCCTGACCGCCTCATCCGTCGCCACTGGTCCCGATCTCTCTGATCCTTCATCCTTCATCCCTCATCGTTCATCCTTCATCTTCCCCTGCGGCCGAAATTGCCCGAGGCCGAAGTGAGCGAGGGCTTAGGCAACCTTGAGTTGACGGACGGGGACGGTAACAGTCTGGCGGGTCTTGGCGCGCGAGTGAGCTGCGCGTTCCATGGCTTTGACGACCTCTGCTTTGAAGTAGCGCTCACCGCAGATCTCACACACGCCCGCGGGCACGTTTTCGATTACGGCCAGGAGGTTGCTGCCCCAGCGATAGTCCACGACAACGGGGCGTTCGGTGACTTTTCCGTTACAGTAGTGGCACGGGTTATAGCGTCGTTTCATGTCGTCCTCCGGCGGCGAAAGTCAGCCTCCCACCTCTGCGGCTGCAAGCTTGGATCGTACACGGTTATGAGGAGAAGCTCACGGGGTGCGTCCTTAACGGCGCAAACGAGATGAAGCGGACGCGAGCCTGCAAATCCGAGAGCCAGGCAACTGGGGCCGCGCACGTCACCGGGATAGTGTTCGATGATTTCAGCTTCACGGAGAGCGCTCTCGATTTCGCTCAGGCGGATCTGTTCGGCTTGTCGCTCTTCTTCCGCGTGCTGTGACAGACTATAGTGTTGCGCCCGCGCCAGCGACCGAATCAGCACCGTCGTCGCGACGGCCATCTCTTCCTTATTTCGCTGCTCCCTGCCCCATTATCCTTTATCTTTCATCCCTCATCCCTCATCGTTTCATTTCCGCCGGTCGAAACTGCCCGAGGCCGAAGTGGGCGTATCCTCTCCTTCTTATACCGCACGTGCAGGGGTGAAGTTACGGAATTGCCCAATCGTGAGTCGAGCGCACCGGTAACTCTCGACGACGCCCATGGCTTGAAGCAAGGCTCTTCGGGGTCGCTCAACAATTAATTCAGCATGCGCCAGCACGGATCTCAGGGTAGGCAGCGTGATGCATGGCTCCCAGATGGGCCACGTTATGAGGCGATTGCGCCCACGCCCCGTGAACCCGGTCGTCTGCAGTTCCCTGCCATGCGGCGCAGTGGGGAAACAGGGAATGGCTTCGATTGCCAACCGGTTGGCACCGCGGACAGTGCGTATCTCCGCACTTGATGGATCATCAGCCCGCAGTGCATACCGCCGGTCGTCGATGGGATCCCAGCGCATCGAGGGGCGTGTGTCGTCGTAGCGCCAGGTGACGAAGAGGGCCGATCTTAAGTGTTCGAGTGAAGTTGTCTGCGACAATTCTCGCATGAAGCCGATGAAGTGCTGGTGGCCTGCGCCACTCATCGTACGCAGAGCCGTATCCTGAATCTGATCTTTTTTGTTCTTGTCCAACGTCGCCTCGCAACCGAACGCGGCAGCAAAATCTGCCCATCGCCGATCGCTAAGACTGGCGCTCCCAGCCGCTTGAGCCGCGAACTCCGCAAAGAGGGAAGGAGAAACGGTAAGATCATCGAATCGAGTGAACTCAGGTGTCCCATCGCGGCCGCCCAGACCGCGATGGAGTGCCTCGACCACATCCTGTTCCGAGCAATTTCCTGAAACGTGCCAAACCGGTCGCCAGGCGGTATCAAAGACCCACGCCATACGCACATCTCGATCTCGCCATGTCCGGTCGAGCGTGGCGAATGTTCCAACCGCCGCGAGGAATCCAAGCAGATTGGCGCCGTCCAAACCGATTGCTCTGCAGCTACCCACGAGCCTCTTCCTCTTCTTCTGACCGTCGATGGTCAGCCAAGCGGAGAATTGCTTCGAGGTATGCGAGCCCATACCAGCCGTATCGGCGGACAAGCCGCCAGAAACGATCCGGCACTCCCGAATCCAACCGCTCCAACCGATGAGCGCTACTCGCAGCAAGCTGATTATCGCCATGGCGGACGGACACATCGACCGGACACAGATCGTTGACCACCGGCATGAACGGGCGTCCACAGCCGTGATGGCTGCTTACGAGGTGGAGGACGAGATCCCGGTCATGCGCGCCCCTCAGCGCTTCGTCGTTTGCGGCGATGAGCGCAAGCGATTGGCACTCGTGCCGCCCGCCGTCGGGGTAGCACGAGCGCGCGCGCGCGAGCCTGAACGATCCGCGGTTGCGCGGATTCATGCCGGATTTGGCAAGTGGCTCGTCGGCTACCGCCGCTGCCACTTCGTCCCCACCGTGGAGCATGACTTGAAGGCGAGGGTCGGCTTTGCCGACATCATGCAACCAGGCTGACAGCGCGAGATCGTCGATGATGTCGTTAGGCAATCCACACGCCGTGGCAAACTGCCAAGCGAGCGATTCGACTCCGTGACTATGCTCGCTCAGCGTTACCTTGCCCGTCATGCAGGAGGTATCGTCCTCATCCGTGAACAGCACAATTCGCTCTGTATCGATCAACGCGTTTGCGGCAAATGGCAGCCGGCGACTGCCTATGAAAGCGAGTCCTCTTCTGTCCGGGTAGATGATGTGCCGACGGCGGTGATCAGCGGCCAATACCGCTGCCGCCTGCCGCACGGACTCGGCTACCTCCAGACTGTCTGAGATCGCACCTAGGACGTCAGACTCCCCGACTTCTTCGTCGGTGTCGATACTGTCAATGAGCCGCCAAACGGCAGCCGAGAGCGCATTGGAGGAACCGACGGGCGCATTGGGAAGCCATTCGCTGATCACGGTAGGGTGGATGCGCAGTATGGCAGTCGATCTCTGCCGCATCGAGACCGCGTCTCCGATATCTAGGACTGGGGTGCTTGAGGCTGGATTCCATCCAAACTCATCCGCTCCACCATACGTTGAGGGGACCACGATGGTGTCACCAGGACGCAGTTCGGCGGCGCGAATGATCTCGCGCTGTCCCAGCCCTCTCCAGCGGAGCACGCTCCGGCTGGTGCGGGGCGCACTCTCAAGTTCGGGATCCTCTGTGCCCTCGACATCTGCGATCTGGTCCGCTGCGTCCGCGCCATCAAGCTTCGCCAGCCAGGCCCGCGCGGCATAGAGTGGTACAGGCATCGCCTCACCCGACGACGGTGGGACGAGTGCGACGACGTCCGCCCAATCTGCTTCTTGCCCCTCCACTACGTCTCCTCGCCAAACGACTTGAACGTCTGGAGATCCCGATGTTGGACCATGGAGAAATAGGGCCACATCCGGATCGGGTGCTGGTTCAGGGCTGGTCTGCACCCACATGTCGAGATGCGCAGGAAGCATCACGGGTGCGTGAGGCGCTGGAGAACAAAGCTTGGCGAGCACCTCACCTTCCGGCAAGCGCTCCGCAAGCGCCGCAAACCCGAAGTCGACGAACGATTCCTTGGTCTTCCCTCGGCCCCGGACTGTCAGCTGAGAGTTCAGCCACTTCCACGTTGCGGCGAGCGCTGATCCGTACACTGCATCGTTGGCTGCCTTTGCGATATCGCTGCGAACGACGACCACTGCACGCGAGTCTCCGAGTTCCCCCAGCCGATCGAGTCGTCCAAAGCGCTGCCGCAGGGCATCCAGCGATGCGCATTCCGTCATCAAGGCGTCGAAATCAAGATCCGCTCCGACTTCGATGCATTGCGTAGCAACCACGAAGAGCGGGCGGTCCGTCTGCGCCGAGCGGTCACGCCCCGCCTTCATTCGCGGCAGCCACCGGTTGAGCAGGCGGTCCCGATCATGAGGCCGCGTGCGGCCGGTGAGCAAGATCGCGTCAGCATCCGCTTGCTCGCGAAGGCGATCAAGAACCCCCCTGGCGGTGCCGACGCGATTGACGACAATGCCGACGACGCTCCCGTTGGGCAAGTCCCCACGTAGGCGCATGGCCTGTGTGCACATCTCGCCAACAAACACATCGCGGTTCTTCTCTTCCAGCTCTCTCTTACGTTCAACGGGGTCCTTTTCTTTCGCGGCCTCGCAGGTTACATGCGCCAGGCTGGCGTGTTTCCGCGCTGTCAGACGCTTTCCCAGGACCGGGTGCTCTCGGTCCTCAGCTTCGTCTCGGAAAAGATGTTCCCCTTGTGCCGGCGTTGCCGACAACAGAACAGTTTGCCAAGGCGTAGGGAGCGACCGGTCCCCCCAGGCACGGTAGCGATCGAGCGCCGCAAGCGTCTCGTGAAACGGCTGTGACAGATGCGCTTCGTCTACTATGATGAGCGCATCATTTCCCGTCAGGCCAGCATGAATCGAGCGTGTGTTGCACACGCCGCTACCTAATCCGTATCCCCGGAACAGGAGGCGCGAGCCCACCTGGTCGACCGTTGAGACACAAACGGTCGGCTGAGCCGGTGAGCGAGCCCATGTGGTATCGCGGTACATCCCCCCACGCATCGCAGACACCTGAAGTGGGACGCTTCCACCGAGTGCGAGCAGACGCTTCGCCACTTGACCCAAGAGGCCTGATGGCTCATCGAGAGCTGCGCCAAGCTTCTCCGCCAGAAATCGGGCACGGGCATATGCCTCGTCGACCACGATGCGGCGGTCGATCACGAAGAAGATTCGCAAAGGGGCGCAACGCTCCTGCAGCGGGCGGTCCGCCTCACAGGCCAACGCAAAGACGGCAATGTCGATGGCTGCTGTCTTTCCAGCGCTGGTGGGAAGTGCGAGGACGGGCGGCCACGTTCCGCAAGTGATCACATCCGACGCCAGGCGCTCCTGCCAAGGAAATGGATTGTAGCCGTACACAAGACGGAAGAAGGGAGCAAAGTCGGCGGGCTTCATAGCTGGCGTTCGGAACCGCATGACGAGCCGGGCAATGGCCTACACAAGCCGAGACTACGGTAGCGCCCCGCACCGATCAACACCGGTCCGCTCACGGCGATCGGAAATGTGAGAACTGCGTGAACCTGAAGACGGTGCGGCGTTCCGGGCTTGTGTGGCGGTTGAAAAGTTCGGCTCAGGGGAACACCCTGAATGAGCGACACAGGTGCAACGACAACATCGGTCGGCCGGGGTAGCCCGACGCGTTCGCATGACGTCGCTACGATCTCTTCAGCCTCGGCGCCATATCGCTCGCTGGGGAACCGGTCGAGCACGACTGGCGTGACGCTAGCCCAACGTTTCGCGGGCCGCGTCCACGCTGCGGTAGTTAATCCTCGTTGCGTCACTTCGGCAGTTACGCGCTCCACCACCCACGCACCGAGGGAACCCATAGTCAGCCTCTCGATTTTGCCAAGTGCGTGCAGCACGGAGCGACGCTCGTCGCCGGCCAGGCTCCTTGGAAGTACGGCTGCCACACCCATCAGGTGACCGTCGGCGTGGTCGTGGCCAACGTCACCAAGGGCGACGAACGCAACGTGAGGAGTCTCACTGCGCGTGCCGTCGGGCAGGTGTCCGCTCAAGACCTGGGGAACCGGCTGAACAGACTTACACATCGCTGCATCTCTCATCGCGTTGGCGACCAATGCCGCGGCGGTAAGCGGGATAGCCCGCCCTTCGACGCGTCGAAACACGATCATGTCTCCGAAGACACCAAGCGCTTCTTCGGCCGGGATCGTCGCGTCCTTGTCCTGCCGTCGGTACTTCTGGAAACGAGCCGGTAAACGAACTCGCTGACCTGACGTGGCGCGGGTTTCGAATGCGCGATCTAATGCTTCCAACTGCCCAGGCCCAGGAACGCGTAGGGTGAGGCTCCCCGCATCGTCTGGGAGCAACACTGCATCCGGTCGATCAGTGGAGACCCGTAACGACACGAGTGAGGACGAGTGGCCCAGGTAGGTCACCTTGGCCGCAAGTGCCGCAAGGGCGGCACGGAAGCTCTCGGGTGGTTCGGCTCGATCCCAAACGAAGTGAACGCTTGCGTTGTCGGGTGTTACCGAAGGGAAGGAGCGCTCCTGCCTGTCGCGTCGCAACTCGCACGTCGAAGAAATCGGCTGCAGTAGTCGAACGCCATCCTTCTTTCTCTTGAATTGCTCGTTGGAGTCGTTGACGGGCACGAAAGCGGATACGGTTGTTCGTGGAGTCGCGTCACTTACCGACAGTGCGGGTGGTTCTTGTCGTTCTAGCCATTGCAGGGCGGAACGTTCGTCAGCATCGTTCCCGGTCTCATGCATTGCGGCCACCATGGCGGAGAACAGCCGTGCTGGGTGGGGAGGCCACTCTGGCTCGTCACGCTCGCTGAATCGGGTCGCGACCGAACGGCCCGTTAGGTACTCAAGTGCGAGAATGAGCATTCACGACTCCGCTTGCAGCGAACTCGCTTGAATGGCGATGCTCCTCCGAACGAGTTCCACCAAGTCGGGACCCGGTTTCAACATGATGGGGGCGTTGTCGCGCCAGGGCAGGCTGGCTTTACGCGCCGCCTCGATGGCCTGCATGAAAAGACTCCGTGCTTCTGCCGTACCAAATTCGAACTGGCTTGGCGCGGTGCCATCACCTGTGAGAAGCTCAAAGATAGGGCGATCGGCTGGCACAAGTAGGCAACGGGAGCGCAAATCATATCCCTCTTCCCGTTGATAGGCGATGGCCGTCAGCGCCAGCGCCGCGAGGGCGGTACGTGCAGCCTGATCTACCTGTGCATCGGGCTTCGAGTTGGCGAGGGGAAAACGAAGGCGCCGCAGCGCTGGCAAGGACAGCACAGTGGTCTGGATGGCGTGGCTAATCGTGAAGCCGCCACCATCGAGGATCGTCTGCGGGGTGATATTTCCGTGGTTGATTGTCGATGGCTTTCCACGCTTTTTTGTGTCCTTTGCGCTTCCGTAGAAAACCGGTTCACCTGTCTTGGGATCCTTTTTTGCGGCGTCGGGGCTAATAGTCCAACCGCCCGACTCCAACGCAAAGATCGGACCCGCTTCCAGAGGGATCTGCAGTGGGTCGATTCGACTCTCCGTCTTTACCCCCTGCACCGCGTCATAGCCAACGATCTCGGACACGATAGCCCGAGCGAACTTGCCACCCATTCCACCGAGAGGTCCGGTGGAATCCCATACGCCGAAAATGAGAGCGGTTGGGCACAGCTCGAACAGCGCGGTGGCGCTACTCACCCGCGCCGCGCTGAAGGCCTGGCCCTCGGGTGATTTCCGAAACGGCTTACCATCCACCAAGCTGTCCCGAAGGATGGCGTCTGCAATCCGATGAGGCGCATCGAGGGCGGTGACCACCCCGATCTGGGGAAACTCCTCGCTGAAGTCCACGCTCAACAAAGGGAACTTCACTCCGCCTTGCTCGAAGGCCGCCTTCAGAGCCAGTTCCATCCGGTTGGCTTGCGACTGCACCGAGTCAAGCAGCACAGTGTCGACCTCCCGATCACCGACTCGGCGCTTCTCGGTGGCATACTTGCCCCCCTCGTACGTTGGCGGAAAGACCTTGTCACCCGGTCCGCCAGCCGGCATGAGTTTGGTCACTACTCGGATCGCGACGTCGCTTCCCTCAACCGCCTTCCGCAGCTCCTCAAATGTGATCTTTCGGGCTTCTGTCTTATCAACCATTGTCCACTCCTCCATCGATGGATAGACGTGAGAGATTCCAACTAGCGGCATCGCAGGTCGGGTGCGACTCCAAGCAGCGAAGTCAGGATGCCCGCAGCAATTCCACAGCCCGCCAGCCGCCGCTGATAGTCAAACGGCTCGTAGCCCGTCGCCGCCTTGAAGAACTCGGAAAAGCTGCCCGCCATTCTTCCCCTCACCCAACGTGACGCGCTACCTTACACAATCCTGCATACACAATAAAGCTGTGACAGCACCTGCAGCCACAATATCCTCCGCACCACCCGCTCCCCGCCGATGTAACCTCACCCTCACCCTCTCCTGCGGGCAATGCAGGAGAGGGGAACCTCCCGCTCTTCAACTCCTTGCCGCCTAACCCCCGAATCCAATCCGCCGCTGTTTCCGCACCGGTGGCGCCATCAACTGGCGGATCGCATCGAACACCACCTTGAACTGGGCGTCGTACTTCTGCTCCAGCACCTCGAGCTTCCGCGCAAGATCCTTGTGGGTGGCGAGTATCTCGCGCAGCTTCACGAATGTCCGCATGATGGCAACGTTCACCTGCACCGCACGCTCACTGCGCAAGACACTCGACAGCATTGCCACGCCCTGCTCCGTGAACGCACAGACGGCGTAGCGCCGACCGCCTCGACCAGCCTTTGAGATCCCAAATTGTGATCTCAAACCTGCACCATACGAGTCCTCCATCAAACGCTCCACCTCATCGCCCGTGAGGCGAAACATGAAGTCAGAAGGAAACCGCTGCATGTTGCGCCGTACGGCTTGATTGAGCACCCTGGTCTCAACGCCGCACAACGCCGCAAGGTCAGCGTCCAACATCACCTTGTGCCCACGAATCAGCAGAATCGCACACTCGATCCGTTCAGCCGGCACCAGCGCCTGCTTCATTCTCCACCGTCAGGGCTTGTAAGACTTCGCGTCTGGAATGCTCCAATTGATTCCACAACCACGCCAAGCACCGCCGCCGCAGTCTTGCCCGCACCCGTCGGCACGTTGATCGCCAGGAACTTCGGGCCGTCGAGGACCGCGCCCTCAACCGTCGGATCGCCCGCCAGCCGCCGCTGGCAGCCAAACGGCTCGTAGCCCGTCGCCGCCCTGAAGAACTCGGAAAAGCTACCCGCCATTCCTCCCTCACCCAACGTGACGGGCTACCTTACACAATTGTGAATGCGCAAGAAAGTGTGAAAGGTTTTCACGATCGCCCTCACCCCCGCCCTCTCCCACGCTGAGGTGACGCGCGAGAGAGGGTACCCCTTCGTCGCCTTTGGATGGCCGCCACACACTGCCACGGGTAACGCAGGAGAGAAGAACCTCTATGATCAACGCTTGTTCTTGCCGTTCTCGGTTCGCTTCGACGCGTTCAAGACCGTGATACCCACCAATTCCTTCCCCCGGTAGCGTAGCAGCACGCCGTTCCGGTCCACGGTGTCGGTTGCTCGTTGCGGTCGCTTGAGGCTGATGTAGAGCACGTCGGCTTCCTCATCGTAGTCGATCCACGTGCGACCGGCAGGCAAACGGAGGAGGTGAGGGATGGCTGCGCTGATGTCCCGCCGCGACTCGGTTTTGAGGTCGCAAATTGCGATCTCAGAGCGGCCACCTCTTCCAGGGTGACCCGAGAATTTCAGGTTGCGGAGGTGGTCGCAGTTTGCGACCACCCTCCGCTTTCTCCTCGGCTGTCCAGATTGATTCCCGAAACAAAACGCCCTAGCCTACGGCGCCATGACGCACAGGTCACGGCAGCAGGATTAGCGCGAGGAGAAATCGGCAATGACGATCCGAGATCCAGCAAGCACACCCGCGGGGCCGCAAGCCGCACCAATTCGCCTGGCTGTGTTGCTCTCCGGCGGCGGCACCACGCTGCAGAATCTGATCGACCGCATCGCGGACGGCCGCCTGTCGGCGCAGGTCGTGGTGACGATCAGCTCGCGGGCTGACGCGGCCGGCGTGGAGCGCGCGCGCCGCGCTGGGATTCCGGCCGCCGTGGTGCCCCGCAAGGCCTTCGATGACCTCGACCACTTCAACGATGCCCTGCACGCCGAGTTGGACCGCTACGACTTCGATCTAATCATACTCGCCGGTTTCCTCTCCCCGTTCCAACTCCGCGGGCGCTATAACGCACGTGTGCTGAACGTCCACCCTGCCCTGATCCCGGCCTTCTGCGGCAAAGGCTTCTATGGAGAAAAAGTTCACCGCGCCGCCATCGACTCCGGCGTCAAAGTGAGCGGATGCACGATCCACTTCGCCGATGACGAGTACGATCACGGACCCATAGTTTTGCAAGGGACCGTGCCGGTATTGGACGACGACACGCCGGAAACCCTGGCTGCCCGCGTCCACCAACTGGAAAACGACCTCTACCCCGAAGCCATTCGGCTCTGGGCAGAAGGACGGCTCGAGATCAACGGGCGGCGGGTGAGGATAAGAAGGGATTGAAAGACAGAGGCCAGAGGACAGACTACAGAGGACAGACTTGCAATTTCTTCTGTCGTCGGTCATCTGACCTCTGTCGTCTGTCCTCTGTCATGCCGTTCCGGTTCCGCCTGAAGCTCCTGGTGTGGGTGCTTCCTTCGGGGCTTCTTTGCGCGGCTGGGCCGGCCTGACGACCTTCTTCTTGACACCCGGTGCGAGCACCACGCCCATCAACCGGCCTTCCATCCGCGGGTTGCCTTCGACGGTGGCGACGTCGCTCAAAGCCTCACATACCCGCATGAGCTTCTCGCGGCCGAGGTTCTGGTAGGCCATTTCGCGGCCCCTAAACCGCAGGGCGAATTTGACCCGATCGCCTTCGGCCAGGAACTCCCGCGCCTTCGCAATCTGCCGCTCCAGATCCCCCACGTCGGTGCGGTATCCAAGCCGCAGCTCTTTTACCGTGGTGGTAGCCTGTTTACGGCGCGCCTCAGCCTCTTTCTTGTGTTGTTGATACTTGAATTTGCCGTAGTCGAGGATGCGACATACCGGCGGCTGTGCTGTCGGGGCAACCTCCACCAGGTCGAGTTGTGCTTCCTCAGCGCGCCTTAAGGCCTCGTCGATGGCGACGACGCCGAACTGCGTGCCGTCAGCTCCAACTAATCGGACCTGTGGAACACGAATGTGCCGATTGATGCGATGCGCATCTGGGGGGGGTGGGGCAAACCGTGGGCCTCTTCCGCGAAACGCCAAATTACCTCCTTCTTACTTATGCTCACTTTGCGCGCAGCGCCATTACCTTACACTGACCGGGCTGAGGAAACAACGGGAGCGAATACAGTCCAAGGTCCAAAGTCCAAAGTCCAAAGTCAGAGGGAGACATGCCGCAGGCGCAGGGCGTTGGCGATCACCGACACCGAGCTGAAGCTCATGGCGGCGCTGGCAATCATGGGGCTCAACAGGATACCGAAGATCGGGAACAGGGCGCCGGCGGCGATCGGAACCCCGAGGGCATTGTAGATGAACGCAAAGAACAGGTTCTGCCGGATGTTGGTCATAGTGCGGCGGCTGAGGGTGATGGCGCGTACGATAGCGCGCAAGTCGCCTTTGATCAGCGTCACCCCGGCGCTTTCAATGGCCACGTCGGTGCCCGTGCCCATCGCTATGCCGACCTGTGCCTGCGCCAAAGCGGGCGCGTCATTTATGCCGTCACCCGCCATTGCCACGACGCAACCGGCACCCTGCAGCTGCTTTATCAGCTCGCCTTTTTGTTCCGGTTGGACCTCGGCGTAAACCTGATCGATCCCGAGCTTGCGCGCAACGCTCTCAGCCGTCGTGCGGTTGTCCCCGGTCAACATCACCAGCCGCAACCCCGCGGCATGCAGCAATGAAATTGCCTCGCGGGTGGACGACTTGATCGGATCGGCCACACCGACGAGCCCGGCCAGGCGGCCGCCGGTGGCCACGAACATGACCGTCTGCCCTTCTTGCTGGAGCACCTCAGCACGCGCGGCGAGGGCGCCGGTGTCGATGCCCGAGTCCTGCATGAATGCACGGTTGCCCAGAACCACGGCTTCACCGCGGACCGTGCCGGTGACACCGCGGCCGGTATGGGAACGAAACCCGTTCGCTGCGGGCACTGCGAGTTGCTGTTGGGCCGCCGCAGCTACGATTGCACTGGCCAGTGGATGCTCACTGCCGCGTTCGAGCGCCGCGGCGGTGCGCAACACGGCCCTGGCATCGAAGTCCGCCGCCGGTTCGACCGTCATGACCCGCGGCCGTCCATCGGTCAATGTTCCGGTCTTGTCGAACACAATGGTATCGACCTTTTCCAGGCTCTCCAGGGCGTCGGCATTCTTGATCAGCACCCCTGCCGTCGCGCCGCGCCCAACGGCGACCATGATCGACATCGGCGTTGCGAGCCCAAGAGCGCAAGGACAGGCGATGATCAATACCGCCACGGCGTTGACCAAGGCGTAGGCCATGCGTGGCGGCGGACCGGCGAAGGCCCAGAGCGCGAAGGTCAGCGCCGCAACCAGTACGACAGCGGGGACGAAATACGCTGCCACGACGTCGGCCAGGTGCTGAATCGGCGCCCGCGTGCGCTGTGCCTCACCTACCATGCGTACTATCTGCGCCAGCAGCGTGTCCGCTCCGACGTGCTCCGCCCGCATCACGAAGCTGCCGCTGCCATTCATCGTCGCACCGGTGACGCGGCTGCCCGCCGCCTTCTCTACCGGGATCGATTCTCCCGTCACCATCGATTCGTCGACGGCGCTGCTTCCCTGCACCACCCAGCCGTCGACCGGCACCTTCTCTCCCGAACGCACGCGCAGTTGGTCTCCCGGGCGTACGCTTTCCAGAGGCACGGTTTCCTCTCTACCGTCCGGGTGCACGAGCCTGGCGGATTTTGGTGCGAGATCCAGGAGGGCGCGAATGGCGCTCGATGTGCGCCGGCGCGCCCGCAGCTCGAGCACCTGGCCGAACAGCACCAGGGTGGTGATTACCGCCGCTGCTTCGAAGTATACGCCCACGCTACCGCCATGGCCGCGGAACGATTCCGGAAACAGGTCCGGCGCCAGGGTAGCCACCACGCTATAGACGTAGGCCGTGCCGGTGCCGAGGGCGATGAGGGTGAACATGTTCAGCCGCCGGTTCACAATGGAGGCCCAAGCGCGTTGAAGGAACGGCGCCCCACCCCACAGGACGACAGGCGTAGACAGCGCCAGTTCGAGCCAGATTATCAACCAATGTGACAGCTGCGCCTGGAGTGGGACGGCGGGAATCATTTCCGACATGGCGAGAAAGAAGACAGGAGCGGAGAAGAGCAGGCACACCCAGAACCGGCGCGTCATGTCGACGAGTTCGGGGCTGGCCTCGTCCGCGGCCATGATGTCCGCAGGCTCGAGGGCCATGCCGCAGTCGGAACACTCCCCCGGACCCCGTTGACGTACGGCGGAGTGCATGGGGCAGGTGTAAATCACGCCGGCGTCCGCGGCTGCGGTCGCCGGTGGCGCTACCACCCCCCTGCCCTCGCGGGCCGCCAGATACTTCTCTGGTTCCGTGCGAAACTTCTGGTTGCAGCGCGGGTTGCAGAAGAAATACGTCTGACCTTGGTAACTATAGCTGCCGCCCTTGGGCGCAGCGGGGTCCACAGTCATGCCGCAGACCGGATCTATGGCGTTCCCGGTGGCCGCCGGTGTGCTTGTAGTATCGTTGTCAGGCATCCCGTAGGGCAGGTTGTTGGTTGTTGGTTGTTAGGTTGTTAGGCAAAGAAACCTAACAACCAACAACTAGCAACGTAGCAACCTATCCTTGAAACGGGCCGGCGGCCAGGTAGCGTTCGCCGGTGTCCGGGAATATGGCAACGATCATCTTGCCGTTATTCTCGGGCCGCTGCGCCACGCGGATGGCGGCGACGGCTGCCGCTCCGGAGGAGACGCCTACGAACATGCCCTCCTCCTTTGCCAAGCGGCGGGTCATGTCGAAGGCCTCGTCGTCCGAAACTTGGATGACCTCGTCGACCAGGTCACGCCGGAGCACCTCGGGCACGAAGCCGGCGCCGATGCCCTGGATCTTGTGCGGCCCGCGCTGGCCGCCCGAGAGCACCGGCGAGCCGGTGGGCTCGACGGCGCAGGTGCGGAAGCCAGGCTTGCGCGGCTTGATGATTTGCGCGACGCCGGTAATGGTCCCGCCGGTGCCCACACCGCTCACCAGAATGTCCACGCCCCCGTCGGTATCCTGCCATATCTCCTCGGCGGTGGTCTGCCGGTGGATGGCTGGATTGGCCGGGTTGCGGAATTGATGCAGCATGACGTAGCGCTTGTCACTGGCTTCGAGCTCTTCGGCTCGGCGCACGGCGCCCGGCATGCCTTCCGGTCCGGGGGTCAAGATGATGTCAGCACCCAGGGCGCGCATGATGGACCGGCGCTCGACGCTAAAGGTTTCCGGCATGATCAGCACCAGCTTGTAACCTTTGGCGGCGCAAACGAAGGCCAGCGCTATTCCGGTATTGCCGCTGGTCGGTTCCACGATGATGCTGTCTTGGCGCAGTAGGCCGTCGCGCTCGGCGGCCGCAATCATACTCACACCGATGCGGTCTTTGACGCTGGCGAGCGGATTGAAACACTCCAGCTTGGCGAGCACCTGGGCGGCGGCTCCATCGGTGACGCGCCGCAAGCGCACCAGCGGTGTCCGTCCGACGGTTTCGGTGATGTCGTTGAAAATACGCATGCTTGCTCCTCCGCGGTTGCGAGTCACTGTCTACCCATTGGCGCGCAGCAGGTCAGTTCACAGCATTACGAAATTCTTGGCACCTTTCGTGGCGAAAGGAAAGCGCGGGCTAGACGGGCGGCACACCCACCGCCCTTGATCTCGCCAGGAGCAGCTCCTATGATCGTGCCTCATGGCAAAGCCGCGGCCCATGCGTATCGTCTCTCGGCTTTTCGTTGCCCTGGTCTTTCTGGGCGTGGGCTCACTGCAAAGCTTGGCTTTGTGCGTTGGACCAGACCATTGGGACATCGAGTTGGCGGGCGCCAACTGTTGCCGGCCCATTTCCGCCAATCAAGCCACGATGTTGGGGCGGGATGGCGGCAGCTGTGCCGGCGACTGTGTCGACACACCACTCGGTGTCGGCGTCGCGACTTCGGTCCGTGATTACGTACACCAGATGGCGCCGGCGCAGGCAGCGGTAGTGGCATCGTCCATGAACGTTCCGTTGCCGCGCCCTGGTTGCGGCCAAATTCGATCCCGGGCCCCCCGCCCGTCTGAACTCTCGCCTCGCTACCTGCGTACCACTGTCAATCTCTGCTGAACCGCTTCGCCGCTAGGAGCGCCGGACCTTTGGGTCGCAGGCGCAGGGTGGTGCCGTGCCCGCTGCGCCGCCAAGTCAGTGGTGCTCTGTCATCCCCTCGTGTGGGTGCCGGCAGCGCACCCGGCGAAAATCCACGCCAACAGCAAGGGATCAGGTATGCAGTCGTTCTCTACAACAGTAATTTTGCAAACGCGCCGTCGTCGCGGCCTGCGGGTCTTCTACCTTCTCTTGACACTCACGCTGAACCCGGCGAGTGCACAATCACAGAAGACGCTGCCGACCACGGCGTCCGCGGTACAGACCCCCACAGAAACGCCCACGGTTACGTGGCTGGACATTGTCCGCCTGGTAGATCAGCACCCGCGTCTCGCTGCCGGCCGGCTCATGGTAATGGCGGCGCGCGGCGCTGTGGGCGCAGCCGGCGCAGTACCAAACCCCTCTCTTGATGCGACGATCGGAGGGGGTGCTACCCGTGACGGAGATCTGAAGCGGATCGAAAAAGGATTTGAGCTTACGGTTCCGCTCGGCTGGATCGCGCAGCGGGGTCATAAGATGGCCGCCGCCATGGCGGAGCTCGATGCCAGCCAAAGCGACGCCGAGGCGCTCCGGCGCGAGATCTTGCTCCAGCTCCGGGTTCTGTTCTGGAATTTGGTTTACGACCAGACCAGGGTCGCCGCACTCACTGATCTAGAGGCTCAAACTGCGGACCTTGCACGTATCGTCCGGCGCCGTGTCGAGGCGGGGGAGGCGCGGCCTGTCGAAAAAGCGCGGGTCGAAGTCGAACTAGAGAAGGTCGCCAGCGAGCTGGACGCGGCGCGCGTCTCACTGGGCGTAAACCGTGAACAGCTACAGCTGTGGCTCGGCGGCGAAATGGTTCGGGAGCTGCGGATAGAGGCCGATCTCTCCGCTGTTCCCACGATTCCGGATCTAGACCCGGCGCTGATACAGGCGCGATCCAGCCACCCCTCGATCAAGGCCGCTCGCGCGAGGGTCGAGGCACGGGCAGCCGAGGTGGCGGTCGAGAAGCTCGCCCGGATTCCGAGCCTCGCGCTCAAGGCGTTCACCGACGAGGAGATTGATCGGCGAGCTTACGGAGGAGGGATCGTGGTCGACATCCCGGTGTGGAACTGGAACGCCGGACGCATCGCGCAAGCCCAGGCGCAATGGTCCGCTGGCAAGAAACAACTCGAAGCGCAGGCACGCGACCTCGATTCGTCGATCATCGAGTCGCACGGGGCCTGTCTTGCCGCATCCCGGACCGCCATCCGGCTCAGAGACGGCATCCTGCCGCGTTCCGAGGCCGCCGCCGCGACTATGGAAAGGACCTATCAGCTCGGTGAGGCAAGCCTCCTGGAGGCGATCGACGCGCGACGCGTCTTAGTCGAGACGCGCCGCACGTACCTGGCGGCCCTTGTGGAGACCCAGATCGATTGCAGCCGCTTCAATGCGCTCATCGGCGAAGAGGATGAACAATGAATACTAAGACTATTGCCGTCACGGCGTTCTCCGTAGCGCTGCCGCCATTGATCCTGGCGCTCGCCGCCTGTAACCAGCCCGCATCGAATAGGCCTGCGAAGGCCTGCGAGGAGGCTGCCTGCGAAGAGGTGGCCGGCGGGGAGAGTCGGGCGGGCCATGGCGCCGAAATCCATGCCGATGGAGAACGGGAAGGCTCGGACCTCGACCGCCCGGTCGAGGAGCTGTTCATCGCCACCTGTGAGCACGAGAAGAAAACCTTCGAGTGCGATCAGTGCCGTTACGGGATCGGCGTGGTACGCGCGCCCCGCAAGTTGCTCGACGGAGGGTTGGTCACGCTGGCCAAGGCGGGCAGGCATCGGGTTGCGGCCCCGATCCAGCTTACGGGGGAGGTCCGCTTCGACGAACGGCGGGTGGCGCATGTGAGCTCGCAGATTGAAGGCATTATCAAGAAGGTTCACGTGACCCTGGGCGACAAGGTCACGAAGGACCAATCACTCATCGAAATCGAAAGCGTGGAGATCGGCGAAGCCCAGGCCGCCTACCTCGAAGCGCGAGCCAACCTCGATATCGCACGCCGCAACTTCAAGCGTTCCGAGGGGCTGCGCCAGCAGAAGATCAACTCGGAGAAGGAGCACCTCGAAGCGAAGCGCCAATTCGACGCCGCCCGAATCCAAGCGGAAGGCGCCCTTGGCAAGCTCACTCGGCTTGGAATGGACGCTGAGGAGACCAGGGGACTGACCGAAGCGACGGCGCGCGGCCGCCTCGTGCTGCGCGCCCCGGTTGACGGTTCCGTGCTACTGCTGCCGCACGCGGTTCCAGGTGAGGTGGCGAAGACCGAGGAATCCCTGGCGACCGTCGGCGACAACAGCACGGTGTGGGTGTGGACCGACATCTACGAAAGGGACATCGCGGCCGTCGCCGGTGCGCAAGGCGAGAAGCTTGCCGCCGCGGTAGCGGTGAAGGCGTACCCGAACGACGAGTTCGACGGCACGGTCGATTTCGTCAGCCCGGCCATGGATGAAACCTCGCGCACCGTGAAGGTGCGCGTGGAGGTCCGCAACCACAGTGGCAAGCTGCTGGCCGGGATGTTCGCGAGTGTCAAGATCTTCCTTCCTGGTGTTGAGGAGGCACTGGCCGTCCCGAAAGAGGCGGTGCTGGAAGATGAAGGCCGGTCGTTCGTCTTCGTTCACCACCATGACGACTACTACGTCAGGCGCTCGGTAACGACGGCACGATCCTGGGCGGGTTGGGTTGAGGTGAAGCAGGGCTTGTCGCCCGAGCAGTCGGTGGTCGCCGAGGGCGCCTTTCTCATGAAGTCAGACGTGCTGCGCTCGAAGATGGGCGCGGGTTGCGCGGACTGAGCGGAGACCATCATGCAAATTGTTACGTCGCTTCTCCGCAACCGACTGCTCGTATTGCTGGCGACGGCGGTGCTGCTGGTTGCGGGGGTGGTCGCTTGGCTTCGTCTGCCCATCGACGCCTTCCCCGATGTGACCAATACGCAGGTAATGATTCTGAGCAAGGCTCCCGGGCTCGCAGCCGTCGACGTGGAGCAGCGGGTGAGCTACCCCATCGAACAAGTCATGCGCGGTCTGCCGCGCGTGAAGGAGGTCCGGTCGCTGTCCAAGGCAGGTCTCTCCCAGGTCATCATCGTCTTCGACGATAGTGCCGACACGTATTGGACGCGGCAAGTGGTCTTCGAGCGCCTGGCCATGGCTCGCGAGGAACTGCCTCCCGGCGTCGAGCCGGAGCTGGGTCCAATCAGCACGGGGCTGGGTGAAATTTACCAGTACACTATTGAAGCAGACGGCAAGAGCGCCACCGAGCTTCGCACCATCCAGGACTGGCTGGTCGCTCCGCTCCTGAAGCCAATCCCGGGCGTCAATGAGGTCAACAGCTTCGGGGGTCACGTCAAACAGTACCAAGTGCTTGCTTCGCCGGACAAGCTTCTGAAGTACGGCCTGAGCATCCAGGAGGTCGTCGATGCCGTCGAGCAGGCGAACGCCAACGCGGGCGGCGGCGTCATCCTGCGTGGCTGGGAGCAGCTCTACCTGCGCGGAGTCGGCCTGCTCAAGGACATTTCGGACCTTGAACGGACGGTCATCAAGGCCTCGGACGGGGCGCCGATCTATCTGCGCGACGTCGCCGATGTCGTTATCGGGGCCCAGCCCCGGCAAGGTGCCGTGACCCGCGACGGCAAGGGAGAAGTCGTCGCCGGCATGATCATCATGCTCAAGGGGGCGAACTCAAAAGACGTGGTCAGCCGCGTCAAGGAGGCGGTCGACAAGATTCAAGGAACACTCCCGGATGGTGTGCGGCTGAACGTCTTCTACGATCGAACCTCGCTCATCGAAGCGTGCATCAATACGGTCGTCGACGCGCTGCTCGCGGGTGGAGTCTTTGTCATCCTCGTGTTGTTCCTGTTCGTAGCGGAGCTGAGCACGGCGCTGATCGTCATGTTCTCGTTGCCGCTGACCTTCCTCGTCAGCTTCATCGTCATGGGAGGGATAGGACTGACGTCAAACCTCATGAGCCTGGGAGGCCTCGCCTTCTCCGTCGGCATGGTGGTGGACGCGTCGATTGTCGTCGTTGAGAACATCCGGCGCCACCTCGCGCAGCGGACGGAACTCCAGCACAGGCGGCGCATCGTGGCCGAGGCGCTCGTCGAGGTTGCCCGTCCTGTGGCTTTCTCCGTGCTCATCATAGCCATCATCCTGGTTCCGCTGTTCACACTGCAGGGCATCGAGGGGAAGATGTTCGCTCCGCTCGCGGCCACCATGCTCATCGCCTTGCTCGTGTCCCTCGGCGTCGCGCTCACCGTCGTGCCGGTCTTGTCCGAAATGATGCTGAAGCAGGCGCCCGAAAAAGAATTCGCCTTCATCCGACGCTTTCATCATGGCTACTTGCGGCTGCTGGACAAGGCTGTCGGGCAGCCGAAGGTGACCCTTGGGATATCCTGCGGCGTGCTGGTGGCCTCGCTGGCTCTCATTCCGTTTATCGGTACGGAATTCATGCCGCCGCTCGATGAGGGCTCGATCGCCGTCAACGTGGTGCGCCTGCCGAATGCCTCCCTGGACGGCTCGGTGAGGGTTGCCGACTTCATCGAGAAGCGTCTGGCACAATTTCCGGAGGTGGAGACGGTGGTCAGCAAGACGGGCCGGGCCGAGATCTCCGAGGACCCAATGGGGCCCGAGCAGACGGATATCTTCATCATGCTCAAGCCGCGCAAGAGATGGGGGAGCGGCCGAGACAAGGCCGAACTCGTGACTGCGATTCGGAAAGACTTGCTAGAGATCCCTGGCCTGCGGTTCTCCTTTTCACAGCCGATCGCGCTGCGGGTCAACGAGCTCATTTCCGGAGTGAAGAGCGATCTGGCCGTGAAAGTGTTCGGGCCCGACCTCGATGTGCTCAAGAGCTTCGCCGACCGAGCCGCCGCAACCATGCAGGGCATTGAGGGTGCCGAGGACGTCAAGGTCGAGCAGGTTTCGGGTATGAACCAGCTCGACGTGGTCATCGACCGAGAGGCCGCCGCGCGCTACGGCATCAAGATCGGCAACATCAACGCCACCATCGAATCGGCGGTCGCCGGCACCCGCGCAACCACGCTCATCGAGGAGCAGCGTCGCTTCGCCGTGGTGGTGCGCTTCCCCGAGGAGGCACGAGCCGACACCCCGCAGATCGAGGCACTTCTCGTCTCGGCACCAGGAGGGGAGCGGGTGCCGCTGTCCCAGCTCGCCAGGTTCCAAATGGTCGAGGCCCCGGCGCAGGTGAGTCGTGAGAACGGCATGCGGCGCGTCGTGGCCGAGGCGAACGTACGCGACCGCGACCTCGGCGGTTTCGTCCAGGAGGTCCAGGAGAAGATCGCGCCGCTGGCCAAGCGGCTGCCGTCGGGATACTTCGTCGAGTATGGCGGTCAGTTCGAAAACCAGCAGCGTGCGATGAGGCAGCTTTCAATCGTGGTACCGATCGCGCTCTTGCTCATTCTCGTGCTGCTCTACATGGCGCTCGGATCCCTCGGCAATTCACTGCTCGTGCTGCTGAATCTTCCGTTCGCGCTGGTTGGAGGCGTGATCGCGGTGGTCATCTTTCGCATGGCCTTGTCGGTGTCCGCGGCTGTTGCCTTCATCGTCTTGCTCGGCATTGCGGTGCAGAACGGCGTCGTGCTCGTGGCCTTCTTCCAGCAACTCCGGAAGCGCGGGTGCTCGGTGGCGGAGACGATTCGCGAGGGGTGCGACGTGCGATTCCGGCCGCTGCTCATGACGGCCCTCACGAGCTTCATCGGCCACCTGCCCATGCTCTATGCCACGGGCTCGGGCGCCGACATCCAGAAGCCGCTGGCCGTGGTGGTCATGGGCGGGCTGATCACCTCGACACTGCTGACCTTGATCGTGCTGCCGACCATCTACGGCCTGCTATACTGCTCTACGGCTTCTCACCTTCCTGCCCCGAAGCTGATTTCACGTAGCGCTCGGGGTCCTTCGTGAAGGCCGCCTGAGCATCCTGCGACGCGAAGAAGTAGGCTTTCTCCTTGTACGCTACGACTGGAGCCGTGGACTTGTCCACCGTTTGTCCCGTCACGGGATCGTGCGCTTTGGTGTAGCGCTCCGGCTCCGCATCCATCTTCTTCGTGCATCCTGGACAACACACGTAATAGGTTTTGCCAGCGACCTTATGCTCGATGCCCGGGGTGGTCTGCACCATGTCGTCAAGCATGCACACTTTCGCACGTTCGATCGGTTGAGCTTGCGTTGCCGATTCGGCCAGAGCCGGCTGGGCGCCGCCGAGCAGCACAGCTGCAGCCAGAAGACATGTGACCGTGCTCCACATCTGCTTCATGCCGTTCTCCTTCACTCAGTTGGATTCACTCGAAAGAGTTACTAGCCTCTTGGGCGAGTTCGTCAAGGCTGTGTCCTCATGAAGCCAGGGTCGAGGGCACGGGCTCAGAAGGCGATACGCACGCCACCGGATACTCCCCGCCCGGGCAGCGGGGCGATATCTTTGAGAAACGACACGGCGTTGCGCGCTTCTTCGTCTAGCAGATTGGAGCCTTTCGCATAGAGATCGGATGTGATGGCACCTTCGCTCAGCCGGTAGCTGACGCTGAGGTCCAACATGGTATAGCCATCCGTCGGCGCCTCGTTCTGAGCCAAGCGTCTCTTCTTGAGCACGCGCTCGATGTCGAGCCGTGCGACCAGAGAATTGTAGTGGTAAACCAAGGCGCTGCCGAACCGCCAGGGCGCGATGTGCGGCAAGGGCTGGCCGGTTTGGCGATCTTCGGCGTGTACGTAGTCGGTGCGCAGCTCCACGTGAACCTCATGTGGCTGACCCTCGATGAGATGGAATGTCGCTTCGGCCTCGCCGCCGATGAAATCGGCCGGCACGCCCTTGTAGTCGAAGATCGGCAGGTTGAGCTCCGCGTCCGTCGCTCCCCGCGAGACCAGAGTGATGTAGTCGGTGAACCGATTGTAGAAAGCCGTGAGCGCGCCGGTCACCCGGCCGGTGGTTCGCCGTAGTGAGATGTCCGTACCGATGGACTCCTCTACTCCCAGCCCCGGATCACCCACTTCGAATGCGTTGGTGGCGAGATGCGGGCCGTTGGCGAAGAGATCCTGGTAATTGGGCGCCCGCTGGGTGTAAGCGACTGACACGCCCAGGACGTGGTGATTGAGGAAAGAATACACGACACCGGCGGAAGCGCTGCCAGTCAGGAAGGAGCGGGAGGTGGCCGGGCCGAACCTGGCGTCGGCGTCGACGGTCTGGTAGTCGACACGACCGCCGAATTCCAGGCGGACCGGCTTGAGCGAAATCTCTTCAAATACAAATCCGGAATTCACCAGCGTCGAGGTTGGTGGCAAGAAGGCCTCTTCGCCCAGGGCGGAAAACCTGCTGCGTTGCGTCTGAAACCCGAACGCCCCCTCCAAGGGCCCGAGTTGCTCGTGGAGCACTTCAATGCGGCCATCGAAGCCGCGGTTCTTGAATACCGTGCCAACCTCGGCCCCTTCGAGCTCGGTGTGCTTGTAGTCCGAGACGCCGAACTTGTAGCGCACCGCGGTGAGCCGCGGAACCGGCGAGTAAAAGGCGCCGGCCAGGTCGAGACGGCGCTGGGAGAGCCTGATGGTGACGTCATCCTGCGCCACCGTGCCGTACCTGCTCTCGTAGACCGACGGCGCAACTCCCACGTAGCCGCGCTTCCAGAGATAGGACACGCCGCCTGCGCCACCGTAGGTCTCGAGCGCGCTGTTCGGCAGCGTCCCCTTCGGTTCGGCTTCGCCGGGCAGGCGTGGTTCCGTTGAACGCAGTCGCGCCGAACGGGCGAATCCAGGTATGGTCAGGTCACCGGTCTTGCGGCCAAAAGCGTCCAGATGATACGCCAATCCCCCGTATCCGCCTTCGAGCACCATGGCACCGGCGCGCTCAGAGTTGACCGAATCGCCGCGCGGATTGAACACCACAGCTAAGGGTCTGGCTATGCGTTCGTCGGGGATGCGGTTATCGATGACGTTGACTACACCACCCACCGCGGTGCTCCCGTACATGAGGGCGGCTGGGCCGCGGACAACTTCGATGCGCTCGACCGTTAGCGGCTCGACACTGACGGCGTGATCCGCACTGGTGGCTGATGCGTCGACCGTGTTTACGCCGTTCTGGAGGATCTTGACATGGTCACCGCCCTGGCCGCGAATGACAGGCCGGCTGACGGTGGGGCCGTTGTAGCTCGAGGTGACGCCGGGCTGTGAGGATAGCGTTTCGCCCAGCGTAGGCTGCGTCTGCTGCCTGAGCTCTTCACCGTCCAAGGCCGAGACGGGGACCGCCAGCTCCGAGAGCGTGCGTGGGACGGGGCTGGCCGTCACGATAATGACTTCCTCGTCGTATCCACCGGTCCGTTGTGAGGAGGACCCTCCGGTCTTGGCACGTTCTGCGGGCGCGTTGGGCATGGCGGCTTCGGGGTCCGGCTTCTCATCGCCAGCCGCCACGCCGCTGATGATCACGGAGAACACTAGCGCCGCCAATGTTGCGCGGCGTAAACTCAGGTGCGATTGCATTGGTTCCTCTGCTGTCGTTCGAATCACGATGGCTGCCGCCATCGACTTCCGAACCTGGCCGGAACCGCGGCGGCGCTAAACTACGTGCGACGTGGAAGACAGCGGAGGAGCACGGCCGCTGCTGCATGAGCGGTACAGCTTGCAGGGCACGGTGACAGAATCAGCGACGAGCGTGAAGCTCCACAGCGCCGGCGCTGGATGTAAGGCTACGGGCCCGTTTAACGGCGGGGAGAAATGGATCGCCACGCACACCGCGCACGTAGCCGAAGTGCCGCAGTGTGCGCTCGCATGGGCGTGCCCCCTGAACAGGAGCGGCACCAACATGAGCGCCGTCAGGACAACTACGCCCCCGCCCCGTAAGATTTTGCGCTGCAGCGAACCCACGGCGTGCAACATAACCGAGCCGGTGCCCTTGATCAAATGAAACTCCGCTGTCGGCCTGCCACGACAGCGACACTTGTGAAGATTCCGGTTGACGTGCACTAGAATTGGGAATATATCCCACTCATATGCGCGTTATTCCCAGCACATAGCGCGCGTGCCAAGGGAGGACGATGTACTCGGAGCACGGAGATAGAGTCGACACGACAAAGAGGAAGGGAAGGAGAGAAACATGAAGGCGAAGTCGTTGGTGATGATTTCGACGTTGGCAGGCTTTGTAACCATGATACCCCTCGGGGTCCACGCGAGCTCGCAACAAATGGGGCCTGGCGGGCGAATGGGTCCCGGCGGGCAAGTGGCGACGATGACACGAAACATGGCAACCCCCACCAGGACGCCAGGGATGGGACGGCATGCGACGGCGACGCCCGGGCGTGGAGGCTACTCGATGATGCAGGGCATGGGGCGACGTGCCACGATGCAGGGCATGGGACCGGGTGCGGCCATGCCAGGAATGCACGGCAAGCCGGGCATGGGACCGGGTGGGCAGATGGGCCGGGACGGGCACATCGGGCCTGGCGGGCAGATGGGGCCCGGGTACATGAGACTCGGCCTCGACTGGGCCTGCGCGTACGACTGCGCCGACGATACGAGCACCTGCGGTCTGGCGGCTCAAGAGAGCCAACGCCTGTGCGTGCAAACCACGTGCAGCCAACAGGCCAACGACGTGCGCGACGCGTGCGACGCGGACTCGATCTCGGAAAGCTGCAACGCGGCGCAGCAAGCGCAGCTTCGATGCCTGCGGGGCTGCGCCCAGGTCACCGCCATGCGCGAGTGCGCGCAGGAGCAGCGCGCCTGCCGTCAGAGTTGCCCGCTGCCCGGGGATCTGTTCAGTAAGGACCCACAGTGTGTGGCGCCATGCGAAGGCACCTACACCGGCTGTTTGAACACGGCGGAGAGCACGGCCCAAACATGCCGGCCCGCATGTGACGACCTGGTCGCGAGCGCTCAGGAGGCTTGCGAGGCGGGCCGCACTACCGACCCCTGCCAAGCGGCTTTACCGGACGCGCATGCCTGTCTAGAGCCGTGCAGCTTTGACCTGCACCAAGCCCGACGGGAATGTATAGCCACCGCAAGGGAGTGTGTTGCTGCGTGCCCGGATGTTACTCCGGCTCCCTGAGCCGTGCGTAGTTGGAACGATGCAGCGGCAAGTCGATCGGGCAACTTTCACGCCGGGGCCGATTGACTTGTCGTTGCGTTCGATGCCATCGACGTTCCGTTAAGCTACCCCTATGCTGCCGCGATCCCTCAAGGAACAGTTTGTCACCGCCATCCAGCGAATGATGCGACCGGTGGTCCGGCAGCTCATTGCTTACGGCGTGTCGTACCAGGCTTTCAGTCGCATCGTGAAGCAAGTGTATGTCGACGTCGCGGAGCAAGAGTTCGCTTTACCTTTCAAGCAGCAAACCGACAGCCGACTGTCACTGGTTACGGGCATCAATCGCAAGGAAATCGCCCAGCTGCGCCGTCACAAACGTGCACCTGAAACCCCGGAAGTTGAGGATACGCTGGCAACCCATGTCATCGGCCGCTGGATGGCCGGTCCACCTTATGCGGATGCGGACGGGACGCCGCGGCGCCTTCCCTACGAGGCCGACAATGCAAAGGCTGCCAGCTTCGCGCGGTTGGTACGCGAGTTGGGCACCGACATCCCGGTGCGTTCGGTGCTTGACGAACTCCTCCGGGTCGGCATTGTGAGCTTACTGCCGGGGGGCGATGTAGTGCTGCAGCAAGAGGCCCATGTTCCCGCTGGAGATCCCGCAAGCCAACTGACTTTGCTCGGGTCCGATCCCGCCGAGTTGTTCGCCACGATCATTCACAACATAGAGCACCCAGATGCTCCGCGGTTGCAGCGCAAGGTTGTCTACGACAACATCGGGACGGAAGCGCTCTCTGAATTGCGCGCTGCCGCGCGACGGATAGGAGAAGCATTCATTCGTCGGGCCAACGTGCTCTTGGCGTCACACGACCGGGACCGCAATCCCAAGGCGTCGGGCGGGAAGCGCTCACGCGTGGTGCTCGGAACCTACTACTTCGAGGATGTCGGAACATCACCCGAACCACCCAAAATCGAGGAGGGCCAGAAACCCGCGCCTGGTCGCATCCGGAGGTCACGATGAAAGCGATATGGGCTCGTATCTTTGCCATCGGTTTGCTGGCGATCGCGGGGTGTGGCGGAGGCGGTGGTCTGGCAGCGCTCGATGGCGGGCCGGTCGGGACTGGCATCTCTGCTTCTCTGAGCGGCAACGTGACGAGTGTCAGCGCCGCGGCGCAGGGCTCGACTGCGGCCGAGGGCGCCGTGGAAGCATCGGTGCCGGCGCAGATCCGGGTGACCATTGATGAAGTGCCCGGCATCGAGAGTCTAACCGACGCCGACGGCAATTTTGAGCTCGAAGGTGATTTTTCCGGTCAGCTGACGTTGCGTTTTCGAGCTACCAGCATCGATGCCACTGAACAGCTCCATATCCCGGCCGGATCGACGATCGTGCTGGAAGACGTGCGGCTTGCACCGCGGATGGTTCAAATGGGGGCGATACGACAGCTCGGCTTTTCTGGTGTCGTGGCGCACGCGGACTGCGCCGCAGGCGTCCTTCTCGTCAACGACCATCGAACTCCGGCCGGCCAGTTCAGGGTGCAGCTGTCGAGCACAAGCGCCGTCGTCGACGGGAGCGGGAACGCGTTACAATGTGCAGCTATTGCGAACGGCGAGGAGGTCATCGTACGCGGCACGATGCAGCCCGCCGATCAGACGGTTGCGGCGCTAGGGGTGGTTGTGGATCCGCAAGCCACGGACGAAGTGCAATTCACCGGCGTGGTGATGATGATCAACTGCACTTCAGACGTGCTCATGGTCTCCGGCCCCACCCCTAGGTCCGGAATGCCAGGTATGCCGGGAAGGCCCGCTATGGCCGGCATGCCCGGAATGGCCGGCATGGCGGGGAGGTCGCGTGTACGGCTGTCGTCCGCAACGCAGATTACCGATGCTGGCGGCCAAACGCTCCGGTGCCAGGATATCCGCCCTGGCGACCACGTCGAGGTGAGTGGCGTCATCAACAATAGCCGCAACCCGGGGATTATCGACGCCCAGACAATGAAGGTTTCGAGCCCGCAGTGATTCCGGCAATACGTGGTAGAAAGCCTGGCGACCGAGTGGTGCAACCTACGGCGCGGTCAGGCTTCGCGCCGCAACCAGCAGTACTGAAACTGTTGACCCGTGCCGGCCGGCGTTACGTGCAACTCTTGCTCTTCCTCTACCAATACAAAGCCGCCAAACTCTGCCGCCAGAGTAGCCGCGCTGTAACGCCGTACCGGCAGCCCGCTGCAGCGCTCGGGACCGCCGGGCCCAAACGTTGCCATCACCACATGGCCGCGGGGCGCCAGCCCGGCGCGTAACGCTGTCAGGTAGCGCTGCCGCTCCGCGGCTTCCGTCAGGAAGTGAAAGACGGCCCGGTCGTGCCACAGCTTGAATCGACGGCCAGGCGAGAAGGTCATAATGTCCGTTTCAACCCACGTCACGCGCTCCGCCGCAGGCCCTAATCGTTGGCGCGCGTACTGGAGAGCCGCTGCCGACACGTCGACTACGGTAACGTTCGTGAATCCATCCGCCAGCAAGTAATCCACCAGGCGAGAAGCACCACCGCCGACGTCAACGATTGGTGCGGACCGGCTGATACCACTTCGTCGAATCAGATCGCGTGAACGCGCCGGGTTGTCTTGGTGCCAGCTGACCTCGGTTGGCGTCCGCGTCTGATACACCGTGTCCCAATGCCGCTGCCAGTCCACGGCCATGGACTTATGTACTCTTCCGGGCGAAGGCGCTGACGCTTCTGCCCTTTGTGCCGCCAATAACGTAGTACGCTCCGGCCCACGGCCAGAATCTGCCACCCAACCATTCCGTTGTCGATCGCCAGCGCCACACATTCTCGATGTTGATCGGTGGCGAAAAGATCCCGCGGCCAACCCACTCAGCCTCACAGCCACTAGCCGCCAAGCCCCTGAGAAGATCACGCGGTCGGTGCCACAAGGCACCCTGAAACGCGCCCACTCCGAACGCGGCCTTCAACCGCCTCCACCATTGCCAGGGCGAGTAAGGGTTCAACTCGCCGAGCAGGACGGTGCCACCGGGCCGGCAGACACGAACCATTTCACGGATGACCGCTCCGGGATCCGCGCAGAAGCAGAGCACTGTGCTCTCGAACACCACGTCGGAGCAGCCGTCCGCTAGCGGAAGCGCTGCGGCGTTCCCCGCCAGCCACGTGTACCGGTCTGTTGCACTGCCAGGCGTGTGATGCCGCGCTAGCTCCAGCATCGCGGTGTCGCGGTCCACACCCACCGCGCGCACCGCTTCTGCGCCCAGTGCCAGGAGAAAACGGCCGGTTCCGCAACCAACGTCGAGAACGATCTTCCCAGCCAAGATTCCAGCGGCGCGGCGCAGCACCGCCAGCTCCAACTGCAGGCAGGCAGCGCCTAAAGGCGAGGCATACCATGCATCGTAACGTGCGACCTCCATGCGGGGTCTAGAAGACGAGCACCTTGTCAGCTTCCTGGGTCCACGCGGTGAGTTTGTCCATCGAGCTGCGGTGTGCCCCGTCGACGAGTGACTCGGGCTTGATGCCGCCGAAAGAACCACCGACGATCACGATCTTCGTGCGCATACACTGCCTCCTGGCCTCATGGGATCAAAAATCGAATCGGACGCGAAGGAAGGCGTTGTCGTCGCGTTCGAACTGTCCGAAGAAGGTCGTGTCGTACTGCCCGCCGAAGATGTTTGCGCCGAGCGCGACGCTGAGTTGGTCGGTTAGCTTGTAGGACACTTCCGGTTGGAGGAAGTAGTCCGCGTCGGTTGGACTGTAGGCCGCGAACACTGACAGTCGCCACGTCTGGTAATCCAAGAGTTGCGTCAGCCGGATGGAACCCACCCCACGGAACTCGTCCTGCCGGGACATTCCCGCCGGCAACGCATGCCGGTAGGCTCCGTAATCGGCCATGATCTCCGCGTAGCCTTGGACGCCCGCAACAAAGTCCTCCCACAGCTCGCGCTGGTATCCGGCGAGGAGCCGCCATTGGGAGTTGGGGACGGTCGGGTCGTTTCCACTGCGATCCTGGCGCGAGTCATAGTACCCGCCCTCGAGGCTCAACACCCCCGCGAAGAGACTTCGCTGGGCGCTGGCGCCATACACCGAGAGAGGCGGGAAAAAGCGGGTCACCGTGCTGGGCGAGACGGGGCTGTCAACGCGCGCACTCGGATCACGCCAGAACCCCCGGTACACGTACAGCGACACGTCGAAGTCCCCTACCTGGCGATAGAGGCGGAGCGCCAGCTCGGTGTTGGAGAACCGGGATGCGGGTTGCACCTCTTGCTGGTTCGGCACGCCAGCGAATGGATCAAAGAAGCTGAACCGTTGTGGCGGCGGCAGCGTGTCCGACGTGAAGAAGAAGGGAATTGCCACGAACTCTCCGTTCATCATGTCGGAGGAGTATCGCGCCCGCAGCGCATCAACCCCGAGCTTCAGGTATTCCATCGGCCGCCCCGAGAAGAACGAGTCCCAGTCCTTCGGAAAGACATCGTTGATGAAGAACAGGTCGCCGACTCCCCAGGTGATGATTTGCCGGCCAAGCTGGACGTCGAGCGGCCCCTTCGTATATCCAGCGTACACCTCCCGCAAATCCACATCGACGGGGTTGTCGATGGCGTCATGGAAGAGATCCACCTTCGCCAGCACGATCCCTGCGCCGGATTTGGTCGCCCCGCTCAGATCGAACCGCACGCGCTCTTCCCCGAGGACGAAATCACCGCCATCGCCGCGAGGCGGTTGCTCGCCAGTCGTTCGGCCGGACACGATGCCCAACAGAAACCCGTGTACCGCAATGGGACTGGCGCTTGCTTCGCTGTCCGCTGCCCGGACAGGCAGCGCCGGTCCGACAGCAAGCACCGTCAGCAGCACGGCGCCCGCGATCCGCATTCATTCGATCCATTTCCGTGGCGGGTTTTGCAGTGCCCGCTCTACGAAGACATCGTCGTCCAAACCGACATCGTATGCCACGCTGTCGAAGCGCACCTCGGTCCGGTGCCCGCTCTTAACGTTCTTCATGGTCCGCCGGGTAATCGTCGGGACCGTTTTCTTTGCGTCACCCTCACCCATGGTAACATCCTCGATCGCGTCGGCGGTGAAAAGGCGGGCGAGTTCGTTCTGTGCGTCGTAGTACTCTTCCTTCCGCGGCAGAAAGGTCTTCTTGTCGATCCAGGTGAGCTTCTTCGTGTACTCCGCCGCCGTTTTGGGAATGCTTTGGATAACGTAGCAATCCGCATCGCCGAGCTTATCCTGGCGCGCGACCGTGTGGGTGTCTGCAGATAGGTCGCGACCCGAGATGTCTTCGTAAGAGAAATCGGAACCGACGAAACTGGAGCGGCTGTCGCTGGCGGCGACTCGCCGGACCATATTTACCGCCGGGATAAAGATCCAACGGTCGTCGTCCCGGTCCGGATACTTCCAGACCAGGAACGCCGTGCGGCGCACGTCGCCGGGCTCGTGGAAGTACAAGAAATATTTCTGGTCCTGACTTCCAGGGACGTTCTTCCGCAGCATCGTGAGTACCCGCGTCCGTGTTTTTCCATCTTCCGTAACGAGATCCATGGTGACTTTGGCCTTCATATCGGCCTCAGGGTAGTAGAAGGCCTGCTGCGATTTCGCCACGATGTCGGTCGCGCTGGGCAGCTCTTGGCCTTTGACGGGAATGCCCACAAGCGCCAGCGCCAAAACGATCCGGACATACCTTTTCATCGTGTGCCTCCTTTCAGTAAGACCGGCCGGAAAAGGTGAATCAGGCCGGGCATGTAAACTACGCTCATCGCGGCTGACAGCAGCATGATGGCAGCCATGAAGACGCCGACGGTGACGTAGGGCGTGAGCGCCGCGAAGATCATGACGGCGAAACCCACGGCGAAGAGCACGGCGTTGAAGAAAATCCCCTTTCCCGGCCGCGCTACCGTCCAGGCCAAGGCTTCGCGTAGCTGCGGGTGCTCCCGGTAGCGTTGCTGGAAGCGGGCCACAAAGTGGATGGCGAAATCGACAGCCAGCCCCAAGGACAGCGTCGAAAGCACGGCGACCGGCATATCGAAATCTTTCCCAACCCAGCCCACGACGCCGTAGACGACGGCGATGGTGAACAGCAAAGGAAGGAACGACAGCACGCCCCATAGGAGCGAGCGCGTCTGGGCTACCAGCAGAATCAAGACGAGCACCAGACCTGCTAAAAAGCTCTTGAGCATGCCCCACAGGACCTCATTGCTCCAGACAAGGTTGAAGTAGGCGATCCCGGCGGGTCGGACCGTCGCGCTGCCCGGCAAGGGATGTGCAGTCAGGTAGGCCTCGGTCCGCCGGAGCACATCGGCCATGACTCCCGCGTCCCAGCTCTTGAGTTGGAGAAGAACGTTGGCCTGCTGGAACGGGTAGTCGACGACGTTGTCGAGGTCACTGGGCTTGGCAGAAGTTCCGAAGAGGAAGAGGTACTGCCCCACCTCTTGCGCCGAGTCCGGGATGCGCTCGAATCCGGGATTGTCGTCGTGGAGCACCCGGTTGATCCGCTTCACATAGTCCACCACCGAGAAGGTCTTGCCGACGCGCGGGTCCTTCTCCAGTTCCCGCTGCAGGCCGTCGATGCCGCGGAGCATCGCCGGATCCTTGATGGCGTCTTCAGCTGAGCCTTGAACGATCAGATAGGCGGTGGAAGTACCGCCAAGGCGCACGTTCAAGATGCGGTCTGCCGTGCGCACCTCGCTTTGTGGCTTGAACCAGTGAACCATATTGTTGTTCACGTGGATGCGGAAGAGCCCGATGATCGCGACTAGCAACAACACGCCGCCTCCGAGGGCAACCGCCTGCGACCGGCGCACGCAAAACTCTCCGAGACGTAACAGCGCCGTTCCACGTTCCGGACCGCCCTCCTGCGGACTGCGCTCGGTCACAGGGGAGCGCTCCTCCCGAAGCAACATGAGGATGGCGGGTACCAGCGTGAAGCTCATCAGCAGGATCACCAGGGTGCCGAAAGCAACGAACAGTCCGAAAATCTTCACGGGGACGATGGTCGCGGTGGCCAGCGCGGCGAAGCCGGCTGCCGTCGTCACGTCGGAGTAGAAGATGGGTAGCCCGACACTGGCCATAGTGTCGAGCACCGCCCGCCGTTTGTCACGTACCTCGCCGAGCCGAAAGGTGAACTCGTTGAAGATGTGCACGCTGTCGGTGGCGATCGCCATCAGAAACACTGGGCTCATCGAGCTCATGATGTGGACCGGATACCCCAACCCGATGAGCAACCCCATGCACCAAATGATACTCACCATTGCCACGGCCATGTTCGCCGCGACGAGCGGCAGGCTGCGGAACATGAACCAGAGGGCGATGCACATCACCATCCCGGCAATTGGGGAAAACAAGCCCATCTGGCGAAACATCTCTGCGCCGAACGTGTCGCGGGCGACGGGGTCGCCGGCGAGTAGATACTGGTCATCGCCGCGGTCCTGCGGGAGAAGCCGCCGGATCGTGTCGGCGATCTCCTTGCCGTTGGCTGTCGGCTCGATCGGCACATAGATCGCCGTGGCCGCGCCGTCAGGCGAGATGATGCGATTGATGAAGAGCGGGTTTTCGAGCAGGGCCTTCCGGATGGCGCTGAGGTCCGCGGCGGACTCTGGTATGCGGTCCACCGATGCCCGAACGGCGAGGTTGCCGCCTTCGGCCGTCACGTTGTCGATGGTGGATAGACTCACGACATCACGCGAGATGACTCCGGGGAGCTTCTGAATCTCACGGGTCAGCTCCATGATCCGGGACAGCGTCGTCCGGTTCACGATCCCGCGCTCGTTCACGACGCCGACCACGATCACGTCGGCGTGAAGCGCGAACTCCTTCTCGACTTGATCGTTGTACTGCCGCACCGGAGAGGTCACCGGCAGCATGTGCTTGGGGTCGGTATCGATGGTGATCTTGGGGAACTGGGCGGCGAACGCCATCGTGACGAGGACGGTGAGGGTGATCACCAGCCGCGAATGGTTGGCCGACAACGTGGCGATACGACTCAGGGCTCTTTCAAGCATGGTTGTCCTCGTTCCTCCTCCGGCTCCCTGGCAAGCATCCCGCGCCCGTTCATGCCGCGCCTCTCCAGGTAATCGCGTATGCACCCGCGGGGCCGCGGAACGGTTGAAGCAGCATGCGGTCGAGCCACAGTTCCCGCGCTTGACGGAACTGCTCGATGCCGATGCTCATCCCTTCGTGACCGCCGGCGGGCTGGTCACGATAGGTTCCGAGCAGCCGATCCCACCAGGGCAGGTTGAAGCCGAAGTTGCTGTTGGTTTCGGCCATCACGACCGAATGATGGACCCGGTGCATGTCGGGCGTGACCACGAACCATCGAAGGCAGCGATCAAGCTTCTCGGGAAGGTAGACATTGCCGTGGCTGAACATCGAGGTTGCATTCAGTAGAACCTCGAAGGTCAGCACGCCGTAGGCCGGAATCCCGAGCGCCATCACCACCCCGAACTTGATCAGCATCGACAAGACAATTTCGATGGGGTGGAAGCGAACGCCCGTGGCAACATCGAAGTCGAGGTCGGCGTGGTGCATCCGATGCACGCGCCACAACGCCGGCACGGCGTGAAACATGACGTGTTGCAGATAGATGGCAAGGTCGAGCAGGAGCACCGAGGCTACCAGCCCCAGCCAAGATGGACTGATCAGGTTGTTGAGCAAGCCCCAGCCGCGTTCCTCCGCTAGCAGTGCGAGGCCGACCGCGGTGGTGGGAAGCAGAAGCCTCACCAATGCCGTGTTCAGGGCGACAACGGCCAGGTTGCTCGGCCAGCGCCGCAACCGCGGAAATGCTCTGCGCCGGCGCGGCGTCGCCGCCTCCCACAGTGATACAGCGGCGAACACCGCAATGAATGCCGCGAGCCTTATGGCCAGCTCATGCGCCAGCATGCTTGACCTACTTCAAACATTCAATTAGTCTCTTGAGCGACCATACGGCTACGGACCCATCATGTCAAGCGAAAGCCCTAAGCGTGCAATCTTCGATCATTTTGCAGCCGTAGCCCGCACCTTGGGCTCCGGGCATCGCCTCGAACTAATCGAGTTGCTGGCGCAGAGCGAACGCAGCGTGGAAGCTTTGGCCGAGCTGAGCGGCCTCTCGATCGCCAACGCCTCGCAGCATCTGCAGCAGCTTCGCCGCATGGGCCTCGTCAGCGCCCGCAGGGAGGGCAAGCGTGTGCTCTACACGCTTGCCGACGAGGATGTGGTGGCTCTGCTCGGCGCTTTGCGTCGCATCGCAGAGCGCAATGTCGGCACCATGGAGAAGGTAGTGGCGAGTTACTTCCGCGAGCGCGATGGCATGGAACCCGTATCAGGCAGGGAACTGCTCCGGCGCATGCGCGCGGGATCGGTGATGGTGATCGATACACGCCCCCCTGAGGAATTCGCCGCCGGGCATCTGCCTGGCGCGATCAACGTGCCGCTGGGCGAATTGAAGCGGCGGCTGCGCGCACTGCCTCGTGACCAAGAGATCGTGGCCTACTGCCGGGGACCCTATTGCGTACTCTCCTATGAAACGGTGGCCGTGCTCCGCAAGCGCGGCTTCAAGGCGTCGCGACTGGAAGACGGCTATCCTGAATGGAAGGCTGCGGGGCTCCCGGTAGAGCGTTCGTCAGCGAGCCGCTGAATCGAGGGCGGCCGCGCAGGAGGAAAATAGCATGGGACTGCATCGCGGACTTTCCACCACTTGTGTGCACGCGGGCGAACTAGCCGATGCCCACGGTGCACCGCACACGCCGATCTACAACTCGACGACCTTTGGCTTCCCGTCAACCGCGGCACTCCTCGACGTGGTCGAGGGCCGCCGTGACGGGTCCTTGTACACCCGCTACGGACTGAACCCGACCATCAAGAGCCTCGAGGCAAAGCTTGCATGCTTGGAGCAGGCGGAGACGGCGCTGGCATTTTGCTCTGGTATGGCTGCCGAGTCCGCGCTCTTTCTCACCCATGGCCGGCACGGGGTCGTCGTGCTTGGCGATGCGTATGGCGGAACACTGGAGCTCGTCGGCCAACAGCTCCCGGAGCTGGGTATCCGCACGCACCTACTCCTTGGAGACGAGCTGTCGCGGCTCGAAGCCGTGCTCCAAGGCGGTGCCGGCGTGCTGTTTTGTGAGACGCCCACCAACCCCGGACTCGAAGTATTCGACATCCGAGGTCTGGCGGACCTGGCGCACGGGCACGGGGCGCTGCTGGCGGTCGACAACACGTTCGCAACGCCGGTGAATCAACAGCCGCTGGCGCTGGGTGCCGATCTGGTCGTGCACAGTGCGACGAAATACCTCGGCGGGCACAGCGACATCACCGCCGGGGCGCTCATGGGCCCGCGGCGGCTGCTCGAACCGGTGGCACTGTGGCGCAAGAATCTCGGACAAGTTCCGGCACCGGAGACGGCGGCGCTGCTGATGCGCAGCATCCGTACCCTGGTGGTGCGCGTGCGGCAGCAGAACGCCACGGCGGCGGCTGTCGCCCAAGCGCTCCAAGGGCACCCGCGCGTGCGCCGCGTGCTATACCCCGGGCTGCCCGACTTTCCCGGGCACAACCTGGCGGCGCGGCAGATGGCCGGCTTCGGCGGCATGCTCACCCTTGAGCTTGACGGCGGGTTCGAGCCGACGGCGCGCGTGGTGGACCGCCTGCGCGTGTTCACCATTGCGCCGAGCCTCGGGGGAGCCGAGAGCCTGGTGACCCAGCCGGTGACCACCACGCACCACGGCCTCTCCAGTGAGGAACGAGCGCGCCGCGGGATTGCCGACTCGATGGTTCGGCTGTCGATCGGTCTCGAGGATGCGGAGGACTTGATCACCGACCTGAGACAGGCTCTCGACGCCACCGCGTAGCCTGAGGGACGCGACCTGCTGCGTGATGATACGGCCCTGGTAACCCTGTCCGACCAAGAGATCGACCGTGGGCTACCGACTCTTCCTTCTTGGCAACCGTGAAGTAGCTGTCCTGAGCTTCAGGCTTTCAGCGGCGCCTCCTTTTACGTACCGAGCTTCGGCCGTCGCGCTTCGATCGTCTTAACGACGTCGAAATACACGTTGACTTCGCGGATCAGCTCGAAGCCCGCCCGGAGAACGTTACTGACCGTGTCGCGGTTCATCTCCGGGCCCACCAGTCGGCTGAGGGGAGTCATCAAGTCTTGGAGGATCGCAATAGGCCCGATGCGGCTGCGAACGTGCTCGAACATCAGCAGCCGGCCGTCGAACTTTAGACAGCGATACAGCTCCCGCAATCCGCGGATAGCGTCGGGGACGGAGCAAAACGTGCACACTGTGACCACGGTGTCGAACGACTCATCGGCAAACTCCAATGCCTGCGCGTCCATCAGCCGCACGTCGAGATCGCCTTCATAGGCTGACGCTTTACGCTGGGCACGCTCGATCATGCCGGGACTGATGTCGATCGCCGTAACCGTCAAGCCGGGAGGAAAGTACCGGAAGTCGTTACCGGTGCCGGCGGCCAGCATCAGGCAGCGGCCGGTCATCTTTGAGAACAACATTCGCTTGGCCGCGCCAAAGCGCCGTTCATCACCCCAGGCCATCAAATCGTACGTGCGGCTGAGGCGATCCCATTTCGCCTGCAGGATCTTATCCATTCGGCCTCCTCACCCTGACACGCTCGAAGACAGCGACCCTCTGAGTGCGCGGTCGTACAGCCGCACGCTGGCGACAACGATCAGGCCGAAAACTACGCCCACCACGGCCGCACGAGTTACTGAGCCCGAGTGCGCTTGCATGGTGTCGCGCATCGCGAAGAACATGCCGCCGTACATTCCGATGAGGCTTCCGGGAACCATCACATGGAACACACCGAGTACCGGTGACAAGAAAACAGTCAGCACGAGGTGGACAATCATGCCGGCTGCCATCCCGATCAGCATGGCGATCACCATATCGATTTCAGGGTTCACGATGGCGCGCACCGCCACCGCCGTTGCGCCGCCAGTGAAGCCTCCGGCCAAGTAGTCGCCGGTGGCGAACAAGACCTCCTGTGTCCGATTGCTGTCCATTCACACTTGCCCCCTTTTCAGACTGCCTGATGAATTCAATAAAACCGTCTCTCCATCCTTTTGCCGCTCTGGTATACCACCCCGGCTCGGCGCTCATGGTATGGCTATTACCGCGCCTGCGATGCGTGAGGTTCTCCGTGTGGCGCCCATGATTCCTATCTTCAGCTCTTTTCAGTTGCATAGTTACGCCGTGTTGGGAGAAGACACCAGCTACGCTCGCGGTCATCGTTCGCCTCCCATGAGTAAGGCCCTAGTGCCGGTGTGATGGCGCCGTATCCTTAGGCTTGAGGAACGTCTCGGCTGGGCCTTTTAACTGGTTCTGCATCCCTGCTTGGTGCTGCTCGACCTTATTCTTGGCTTCGCTCGCCAGACGCCGCACTGTCTGATCCTCGTCCGCCTGTGCGATACGTTCCAAGGTCAGTAGCGACTCCGATGCGCCTGCGGTTCCCAGAGCCAGCCGGATGCGATCAAAGGACCGACGGAGCTCCGGCTGCGCCGTGCCGATCAGGTCCCACAGCACACCGGCCCGGGCAACAGCGACCATGGTGCTACACAAGTGGCCGCCGGCGTACAGCGACTGCGCCACACAAGCGTTGGGCTTCTCCCAAAAGCGTTTCACCGGAAGCAGGCACCTCCTCTTGGCTGCAGCTGACGGCAGCGTCAGTTGGTTTCTCTGTTTGGGCGGCTGTGAGCTTACCTCTTTGTCATCAGTGACTTCTCCGCATTGTGAAACACGTGGCCTCCCTAATGGCTATGGTGTTCTTCCTGCCCCTTGGCCCCCTTGTCCTTGGCAGGCGTCGCGAGACGAATTTCACTGGCCGTCAGGCTGTCGCCCTGACGGGTCACTTCCGCGACGACCCGATCGCCGGCCTTCAAATCGGTAGCAGCGGCCGCCTTGTCTCCCTGTCGGAACTTGGTGTTCGTGTCGATCGACAGCGACAGAGTCTTGCCTTCCCGGGTTTGAACCACGATGTAATTTGCATCGACAGTAGCCACTGTACCCATTACGTGAGGCGCGCCTTCGTGCGCATGAGCGGGCAATGACCAGAGCGAAATTGCGAGTGCCACGATGACTGTCAGTTTGTTAGTGACATCTTTCTCTTGCATCACTCTTCTCCTCCTTTTGGGTTCGATGTCCGGATCCATGACCGGAGACGTTCAGCGGCGTCGTGCGATCATGTGCCCCTTGGGTGCACAGATCGTCTAACCCCTGGAACCGGCACCGTATGGCGTCACGTGGCGCCCTTTCACCGAGATCGGCTGCGATGGCTAGCGATGCCGCAACGTTGCGAGAGTCTCAATTGTCTCTCGGTCGCGCGACTCCCGCCGGCGACGCAACACTCGGCTCACACAGCAGAAGGCGACCGCGGTAATCAACACGAGCAAGTACCAGGTACCAGGACATCGTGACGCCTTTAACCTCCGACCCTATTCCCTTGCGCCGAACGTGCCACTGCTCGGGGCCCCGGAGCCCAATGGCATTCGCTTTCGTTCGGGCGAATAGGGCTGCTCTCTCGACGGCAGCATAAGCCACTGGGTTCGTGACAGTTTTCAGCGGCGGGAAAGATTTTGCAATTTTCTGCTTGACTTTTGGCCTCGTTTTGGGCAAAGTACGATCGGATGAAGTCGGTCGATACGTTG
>Ga0214473_10000816_pt1 | contig 42598 bp, 30 predicted proteins | sample RVTome_7_FD_203509 | JGI IMG/M metagenome (GOLD analysis project Ga0214473, IMG submission 203509) | Soil microbial communities from uranium-contaminated site in the Upper Colorado River Basin, Wyoming, United States - RVT98D197 | ecosystem: Environmental > Terrestrial > Soil > Contaminated >...
GTATCGGTTCCGAATGCCATGCCACGACAAGTGATCAAGCGCCGCTCGCGCGGCTTCATCTGCGTTAACGCCCACCCCGAGGGTTGCCGTCGCAACGTCGAGCGGCAAATTGCCGTGGCTGAGAAGGTGCCGCCGGCGCGAGCCGGCGCGCCGCACAGCGTGCTGGTCATCGGCGCTTCGACGGGCTACGGCCTGGCCTCGCGCATTGCTGCAGCGTGGGGCTACGGCGCGCGAACCCTGGGCGTGTTTTTCGAGCGGCCGCCTGACGGCGACAAGACCGCCACCGCCGGCTACTACAATACGGCGGCGCTTGCGGAGCGCGCGGCGCGCGACGGCCTGTTTGCGGCGCACATCAACGGCGATGCCTTCTCCGACGAGTGCAAGCGCCGGGCCATCGAGATCATCCGCCGCAATCTGGCGCCGCTGGACCTGGTGATTTACAGCCTGGCCTCGCCCAAGCGCACGCATCCGCGCACCGGCACGGTGCACAACTCCGTGCTCAAACCCATCGGCCAGGCATTCTCCAGCCGCACCGTGGATCTCGATTCGGAGAAGGTCGTGGACGTCACCCTCCCTCCAGCCGCCGATAAAGAGATTGCCGACACGGTGGCGGTGATGGGCGGTGAAGACTGGCGGATGTGGATGGAAGCGCTGGCCGGCGAAGGATTGCTCGCGCCGGGCGCGCGCACGGTGGCCTATTCCTACATCGGCCCGGAACTGACCTGGCCAATCTATCGCGACGGCACCATCGGCCGCGCAAAGCAGGACCTCGAGCAGACCGCTCGCGCACTCGGCCACTTGCTTTCGCCCAAACTCGGCGGAAGCGCCTGGGTCTCCGTGAATAAGGCCGTGGTGACGCAGGCTTCGGCGGCCATTCCGGTGGTGCCGCTGTATCTCAGCCTGCTTTCTAAGGTGATGCGCAGGAAGGGCCTGGAGGAAAGCCCCATCGAGCAGATGCGTCGGCTGTTCTCGGATTTCCTGACCGCGGCTGAAACGCCGGGGACCGACGAGGCCGGCCGAATCCGCCTGGACGACCGCGAAATGCGCGCGGACGTGCAGTCGGAAGTGACGGCACTGTTCCCGCAGGTGACCACGGAGAATCTGCGCGAGATCACCGATTTCGCGGGGTTCCAGCGCGAATTCCGGAATTTGTTCGGCTTCGAGGTCCAGGACGTGAACTACGAGCAGGCGGCCGAGACCGACGTTTCATTGGGCGAAGTGCCGGTCTAGTAGGACGGTATTAGGACCGCCGCAGTCACGACACTAAGCCAGAGAGCCAGCTCCAGCACTCCCGCCAGTTTGGCCGACGCCGGTGTTTCCTCGTTCTTGCCCCAGGTGCGGGCCTTGCGCTGGACGATGATGTGCCACACCAGCGCAATCGGGACCAGATAGGTCAGCTTGACCAGAAATGCGGCGTTGACCAGAAAGGTCGTGGCCGTGGCGGAAAAGAGCAGGAATCCGCCGAGGAGCATGATCGCGAAGCCGATCCAGTTCCAGGCGAACAATTGGTCCGAGAGCTGGCCGGCGGTTTGGCGCCGGCGGCCCAAGCCCATCAGGCGCAGGTCAACGGCCGCGCTGGTTCCAATCCACAGGGACAGGCCGCCAAAATGGATGAGCTGGATGAACGGATAGAGCCAAAGCGAGGTGCGCACGGGATAGCCCCACGGAGTCGTCTCCAGCCACTGGGCCCACGCCATCAAGAGACCGCCCATTCGACTGTCCCCCTTCTTGGATTTGGCTGACGCGCGCAGCGGCCGGTGATTCGCTGCCGCTCCCAACCGCTCAGAAAAACCCGTAATTGGCGACTTCCACTCCCAAGAGGATCGTGCCGAACCACACCAGCAGGCAGGCGGCGGCCAGCACTTTGGCCGATCCCGGAATGGCCGGCGCCCGATCCCACTTGCGCACGCCGCGATGCACCACCACGGCGAGCACCACTCCGACCAGGGTCGCGGCCATCTTGCCGACGAACATGCCGCTCAAAATAAACTCCCCGGCTCCGGTGGCGAACATGAGAAAACCGGTCACCAGGCAGATGGCCATGGCCGTCCAGGTCCAGGGGGCAAGCTGATCGCTCCATTCCGAGGCCGTCTGACGGCGCCCTGCAAATCCCAGAATTCGCAAATCAACCAGGGCAATCGTGCCCACCACCCAGAAGATGGTGAAGTAATGAAGTACGGATATGGCGGGATACAACCACGAGCTATGACTGATCCATTGGACCCAACCCATCTGTTCAAAGGCTTCAAAGAAGTCGTACAAATGGCACCTCCTATCCAGGCAGTCGGCCCCTCCGGCTCTGCAGGCCACATCGTGCGCCAGGTACTCACGAGGCGGCAGTTAAATCGGAGTAAAACTTCCTGGTCGCCGGCGGCACGCCAAATCGCCGACATCATCGCTCACGATCCCCGACTTAGAAGTGAGCTGCGTCACAATCCGGGAGCGCGCCGGATGACCGCTACTGCCGAGGCCAATAATCGAGACTCTTGCGGGAGTAATCGAGCATGACCTCGGCCAGGTCCTGCGTGTAGCGAGGTCGCACGTCGGTCACCTGGCCCTGCGCGTCGCGGACCGGCTCCAATATCGGCGAGAGGAATGCGCCGCGTGTGGGCAGGCCGATGCGCGTGGCGCGTTCCTGCACCTGATCGCGCCAGGCTGGATTGAGCTTCACGCCGTAAGTATTGACCAAGTCGCGGATGGCGTTGTAGTCGCCCTCGGCCTTGATGCGCATCAACTCCGCCAGCAGCTTGCCCACGCCTTCGTGCATCTTGGCGTAATCGGACACGCGAAGATAGACCTTGCCGTCCCGCGTGACCGCCTCAATACAGGCGAAGTTCTTCATCAGGTAGTGCACGATCATCTGCGTGCCGCGGTCGTGGTCTTCTTCAACCTGCTCTCCGTGCGGATAGCGATAGAGCAGCGTGAGGGCGCCGCGCGCCTCGGCGTCGTAGGCGGTGCGCATAAGCTGCTCGCGGTTGGCCACGCCGATCTCGTCGAGCTTGGGATCGGCGTAATTCCACATGGCCACCAAGTCGGCGCGGGCCTCCTCGAGCGTCGAGTAGTATTCCTTGAGGTAGGTGCGCGGATCGGACGTGAGCTTGGGACTCACCCTGCCGGAACCGTGGCCCAGCACTTCGTGCATGGCCACGATCAATTTCCGCGATTCGATGCCAAATTGCCGGCCGCGCTCGACCTCTTCCGGCGAGGCCGCAAATTCGAGCAGCGCCTTTTGTCCGACGGCCTCGGCGAACGCGGTCGAGACGTTAAACAGCAAGACGCTCTTGGTGCCGTGCTGCTGGCGGATGTCTTGTTCGTTGGGCAGATTGATGCCCGAGGGAGACATGGGACCGGCCTCCCCGCTTTCGGAAACGACGGTGATGACGTTGGCTACCGGCGGCTGGATACCCTGTTTCTTGTAGGCGTCCAGCCACGGCGCGCGATCCTCGAAGTACTGCGCGTTCGCGGCAAACGAGCGCATCAGCCGGGTCTGCTCGGTGTCCACGAAGCTGATGACGGATTCCCAGGCGCCCTTGGAGCCGAGCGGGTCCAGATAGACCTCGACAAAGCCCTGTATGAAGTCAATCGTGGACGGCAGCTTGACCCAGGCAATGTTGTAGGCGTACCAATCGGCCTTCTCGCCGGTTTGGTAGTAGCGAATGAGCTTGCGGATGACGTCGGCCTGCGCGGGTTCGGCCTGCTGCGCGGCCTGCTCGAGGTGGGCGATAGCGCGGCGCAGGAATTGTCCATAGCGGCCGGGCGCAACCGAGCCGTCGGGCGTGCCAGCGCGATAAACCTCCTCGACCACGCGCCCGTCACGCTTGAGCAGGCGCGAATTGAGCTCGTAGCGCTGCGTAAACTCCTCGACTTCCGCGCGGGTCACACTGGCGTAGAGATTGTTGCCGCTGGCGGTCAGAACATCCTGACCCGGAGGCGGAGTCTTGGCGGTCAGGAGCGGCTTGTAATTGGCGTCAAAGATGGGCCGCGAGAGGCGTTCCAGTAGGCGATCCAGTGCTTCCGGGGACTCTGCGCCGAGATTGGCGCCGTTTTCGCGGGCGCGGCGCGCCGCGGCTTGCAATTCGGCCGGGGTAAACTCGGGCAGGAATTTTCGGGAGCTGTCCAGATTGTAGTTGCCGTGCTGGATCCAAACCAACCGCGTATAGCTGCGGATTTTTTCCAGCGTCGCGGCTTCAATGCCCTGGGAATGAGTCCAGATGCCTTCGAGGAGTTGCTTGAGCTGGAGTCCGTAATCGGAGATCTGGTCGTAGTAAATGGGGTCGCCGGCAATCCCGGCTTCAGCCAGGTGATAGGCCAGCAGGCGCTCGCGCGGGGTCAGTTTGTCGAATCCGTCGGCATAGATCTGCACGATGGCGAACGGACCGGCTTGGCCCACCAGGTAGCGGCGGTCGCCGGCGGGGCGTTCCGGCGCAGTGGAGGACAGATTAGAGAGCTGCATCTGACCGGCGTAGCGGGACATGATGTAAAGGGCGGCTCCTGTGAGAATGAAAAGGAATAGCGCAAGGAAGGGCGAAACGCGAAACCGCCCGTGCTGGCGGCGTAAAGGGGTTTGGTGTCTCATGAGCGGATCACCCCCTTGGCAATCTGCGGGCAAAGCATAGCACAAGCTGAAAGGCAGCAAGCGGAAGGCCCCTCGGCTGCGCTCGGGGTAAACGGAAAGCAGCGGTGCCGTGCGGCAGTCGAGAGTCGAAGAATGAAAGTGGAACTTGAAATAGTCGTCACCAGGGTATCCCCCACCCGGGCATTTTTGTCAAAGAGCGCACAAGAGACTGAAAACAGGTGAGTTGAACATTTGCGAAGTGCAAAAGAACGCGCAATAGAAGATTGAAACAAAATAGATTGAGTGTGTCAGGGGAGCGAAAATCGCGGTCTCTAGCAGCGCGGAGGGGGTATACCCCCCGGCGTTTTGTAAGGATATCAAAGGAAGGTACTTGCGGGAGGAGGGTTTTGTAACGTTTTGAAAACAAAGGGGCGGTTGCGGTGGCATGCGCGGCGAGAAGACTCGTTGGCGCGCTGGCGGACCCCGTGGGTGACAGCGACCAAAGCCGGCTGGAAGCCGGCGCTACAAGGGACAAGGCGCTCGCCAGGGAGCGACGGGTGACGCGGAAATGGGTTCTCAGCCGCACATCCTATTATCTCATGCGAGTAAATAGGTGCAGCTCTTGGCATCCCGAGAAAGCAGGGGGCAGTATCCCACAAGCGCGCTTATCGGGCGCTATCCGGTTCAGGCGGGGTACGGAATCGCTCCCGAGTGCGCCGTGACTCGAGCAGAATGTGCAGCAAGTATCGAGGTATTCTAATTGCCTAATAAGCTGACGGCTTATCCGAAACCCACTCGTGGAGTGCATGGTCTCAGGCCGCTCGCAATGGCGGTTCAGGCGGGTCGGCCCAACCAAGATTCAAGCGACGGGCAGGCCAGCTAAATGACACCTCAATATCTGGCGTTTGACATTGAAACTGCGAAGGACGTTCCGGGTGACGATTTCAACTGGCGTCCCCATCGGCCGCTTGGCATTTCTTGCGCGGCGACACTGACGAGTGATACGGCCCAGCCGATTCTTTGGCACAGCAAGACACGGGATGGGTTGCCTGCGGGACGAATGGGTCAGGACGACGCTCAGGGATTGGTCCAGTACTTGTCGCGAATGGCAGCCGATGGTTACAGAATCCTGACGTGGAATGGGCTGGGTTTTGATTTTGACATTCTCGCGGAAGAGTCCGGCGCCGCTGCGAGTTGCAAGGAATGCGCGCTCGGCCATGTGGACATGATGTTTCACGTGTTTTGCTCCTTGGGCTACCCTATAGCGCTGGAGAAAGCTGCGCAGGGAATGGGCTTGCCTGGTAAGCCACCCGGCATGAGTGGCCTCCAGGCTCCCAAGCTTTGGGCGGAAGGCCACTTCAAAGAAGTTCTTGGGTATGTCGCACAGGACGTGCGAATTGCAATGCAGATCGCGCAGGCTTGCGAACAACGCCGGAGAGTTGAGTGGATAACGCGTAGAGGCACGAAGAGTTCAATGCCCTTGGCGAATGGTTGGCTCACGGTGAAAGAAGCGTTGCTACTTCCGGAACCAGATACCTCATGGATGTCTGCTCCACTTCCGCGCCGGGACTTTACTGCCTGGTTGGCGGCCATATGATTGTGCCTATCAAGACGCTGCACTTGGCCACGGCGGTACCCCAACTGCCGCGGAAGCGGCGCAACACGCTGATAGTTACTTTGCGCTCTACCGGCGCGACCTGCACCTTAGCGCCGCGGAACGCATCGCGAAACGAATAGAGAAGGCGCAAGCCGCTTCCTGACCACTTCCCGATAGCGTCACAACTCCCGACAAGCCGGCCTATCCGAATATGGCTTGGCCCAGCGTCGGCGGCGCGGCTTGACACCGGAGCGGTGGCTTGACACGCTAAGACTTCGAGCCTCATTTTCAGCCTCAAAGGAGCATCGTATGGCCGACAAGAAAATCATCGCGGTAGTCGGAGCGACGGGCGCGCAGGGCGGCGGGCTGGTGCGGGCCATCTTGAGCGACGCCGGCGGGGGTTATGCGGCACGCGCGATCACTCGCGACGTTAACTCCGAGAAGGCCAAGGAGCTGGCGCGGATGGGCGCGGAGGTTGTTGCGGCCGATGTGGACGACCCCGAAAGCCTGAAGCGGGCGTTCGCGGGCGCGTACGGCGCGTTCTGCGTGACGTTTTTCTGGGCACATTTTTCGGTGGACAAGGAGATTGCCGAAGCGCGCGCCATGGCGCAGGCCGCCAAGCAAACCAATGTGAAGCACGTCGTGTGGTCCACGCTGGAGGATACGCGCCAGTGGGTGCCGCTCAGCGACAATCGTATGCCGACCATCCACGGCAAATACAAAGTGCCGCACTTCGACGGCAAGGGCGAAGCCAATGGGATTTTCACCGAGCTCGGGGTGCCCACCACGTTCCTGCTGACATCATTCTACTGGGATAATCTCATTCATTTCGGCATGGGCCCGAAGAAGGGACCGGACGGCAGGCTGGCCATCACTTTCCCCATGGGCGACAAGAAGCTGCCGGGCATTGCCGCCGGGGACATTGGCGGGTGCGCCTACGGCATTTTCAAGAGGGGCGGGGAGTTCATCGGCAAGACCGTGGGCATCTCCGGCGAGCAGCTCACCGGCGCGCAAATGGCGTCCGCGTTAACCAAGGCGCTGGGCCGCGAGGTGGTTTACAACAGCATCTCGCCCGAAGCCTATCGCGCGCTGGGATTTCCGGGCGCCGATGACCTGGGCAACATGTTCCAATTCAAGCGCGACTTCGAGAGCTACTACTGCGGCGCGCGAAACCCCGACTTTGCCCGGAGCATCAACCCGGCGCTGCAGAACTTCGAGACTTGGCTGGCGCGGAACAAGAGCCGCATTCCGCTGGAAGAGACCGCCGCCAGAGCCTGAGCTCTGTAATCCCCGCGGCATCCGGCCTCGCCGGCGAAATAGCGCATCTAAATACACGCCACTCGGACACCAGCCCGTTTGGGTTCGCAGGCTCTTTCGGGGAGGATGGATACATGCACAGGGACAAGAGCAGTCTCGCAAGGATTGCAATGCTGGTGGCGATGCTGGCGCTAACGGTTTCTCTGGCCGGTTGTGAGCGAACAAAGATCTCCGACATCAATCAGGACCCGTCGCGATTCGCAGGCAAGGACGTCACCATCGCCGGCGAGGTCACTAACGCCTTCGGCGCGCTCAACCAGGGCGCCTTCGAGGTGGACGACGGCACGGGCCGCCTGTGGGTGGTCAGCAGCGGCTTTGGCGTTCCCGCGCAGGGCGCGCGCGTCGCCGTGACCGGGCGCGTCCAGTCGGGAGTCACCGTGGGTGGCCGGTCGTTCGCCAACGTCCTGCGCGAAACCAAGCCCCGCCAGGGTGATTAGCCGGCCGTTCGGCCGCGTCGTCCGGCGAATCGCGCACCTGTTGTATACTCCCTGCACCAAGAGTCGGAATCGAAATCGGCGTGCCTTTAGGAGGAACGACCATGAGAATAACTGCGATTAGATCCGCACGCGCAGCGCGTGCACTGGCGGCGGTGCTCACCGTCATGATGGCCGTTTCAGCGAATATCCCGAGCGCAAATGCCCAGGGGCAGCAGGACTTCAGCCAGGTGCAGATCAAGCCCACCAAGATCAGCGACAATTTCTATACGCTCGAAGGCCAGGGCGGCATGATCGGCGCGCTGGTGGGCGCGGACGGAGTCCTCTTGGTGGACACGCAGTTTGCCCCGCTGACGGACAAGATCGTGGCGGCCGTCCGGCAAATTTCGAGCGCCCCGATTCGATTCGTCATCAATACACACGTTCACGGAGATCATACCGGGGGCAACGAAAATCTGGCCAAGCTCGGTGCGACGATCTTTTCTCGCGACGAGTTACGCTGGCGGCTGGCCCACCCGAACCCCACCGCGGCCGGCGCCCCCGGTACGCCTGCTCCGGCAGGTGCCCTCCCCAAGATCACCTATGACGGGCCGGTCACCTTTCACCTGAACGGCGAAGAGGTGCAGGCCATCCCGATTCAACGGGCGCACACCGACGGCGACACGCTCGTGCGTTTCATCCATAACGACGTGCTCATGACCGGCGATTATTTCCGCTCGGTGGGCTATCCCAATATTGACCGCAACAATGGTGGCTCGCTCGAGGGAATGCTGGAGGGATTGGGCGTCGCCATCGGCATGGCCGGGCCGAACAGCAAGATCATCCCCGGCCACGGCCCGACGGTTGACCGGACAGGAGTGACGTTCCACCGGGACATGCTCCTTGCGGTTCGCGATCGCGTGGCGCAATTGATCCAACAGGGCAGAAGCGAGCAGGAAATCGTCGCTGCGCGCCTGACGGCCGCCTACGATGCCAGGGTGCAGCCGCCGAACCAGCAGAACGCGGACCGCTTTGTGGCGCAAGTGTACGCTGAACTCAAGGCCGCCAAGTAAGGAGTCCCTCGAGCTAGTTCCCGGGATGGCTAGAGGCCACGGACCGTCAAATTGGTGGCTGCCGGGAAGTGCTGTAGAATCGATCCTGCTGACTCTGTGACGACAGGCCCGTAGCTCAGTTGGTTAGAGCGCTACCTTGACACGGTAGAGGTCTGGGGTTCGAGCCCCCACGGGCCTACCACCCAAGCTGTTCATCTAGTTGTGCGTTTCACGCCAACCGGGCCACTGCGGTACATTGGGTCACTGTAACGGAAATTGTAGCGGGTGTTGCTGTTGATCTGTATATTGGCTCTTTTGGCCCCAGATTCTGGAACCAGAAAATGCCTCATGTGCGAAGGACAGGTTAGGAGCCGGGGGGCGCGGCGCTGCGAATCCGGGGCGGCGTGCATGTAGGTGTTGAGTGTCGTCTCCAGATCGGAGTGGCCGAGAATCGCCTGAGCGGTCTTCCGTGACTCTCCCACCTCGCCGAGTAGGGTGGCGTTCGAGTGGCGGAACGAATGCCACGAGACGCGCGGGATGCGGATCGCATCGCATGCCGGCGCCAGGACGCGCTTGTATAGGTTTTTCGGGCTGAGTGGCGTTCCCTTCGGTGTGCAGAACAGCGGGTCTTCTGGGGCGATGCGAGCTGCATGGGCACGACGGCCTTCGGTCGCTTTCCGAAGCGCTGCCAGTTTGCAACCCAGCGACTAAATGAGAGTCTCTTCTGCCATCGCATGAACCGAATTGTCAGAAGGTATCAGAGCGCAAATAGCCTCCTGCAAATCGTGAGGACTCGATGCGTCTTCAAGGTAGCTGACAATATTAATCTTGCAAGAAAACCGGCTACTGGCGCCTGCGGCGTCGGCAAGCCCTTCAGCAACCCGAGCGGAAATCCCTTGGGCCACAGCTTTACTGACACCCGGTAGAACGACCCCGAAGGTAGCCCCGCCGAGGAGATAGATCGAATCTTGGGATCGTAATTTTCGGGCGATCGCTTTGGAAGCATCACCAAGGATTGATATCTGCGCAGTGGGAGACGACACCTCTTCTGACGATTGTACGGTGACCACCAAAATGGACAGGTTTTCCGACATGGCGATGGTTCGGCGAGATTCCATGGCCAAGAGATCTCGAAACGAGCCTAATTTCGGTATGGTTTTCAATAGTTCCGCGCTCGCCTGTCTTCGGACCTCCTCCATTTGTCTGCGATCCGATTCCATTTGGCGTCGAAGACGCCCAATCGTCGCCTGACTTTCCCAGATGTATGCCGTGAGAAGGGCACCAAGGCCGCAAAACCCAAAGAAGGCGATACGCAGCGCTTTGTCCGGAGAAGGACCTCGCTGAGCGAAAACCGCTGGGTACATGAGCAGTGCCGTGCCACCGGCCAGGATAGCGATGGCCGCGCAGGCAAATACGGTCAAATGTCGCTGACGACGCTGTAGATCGCCGGAATTGATCCTGTCAGGACTCTGCATAAGCGTTAACCTCATTGTTATTCTTCGTCCGCTGACTGTCATGAAACGGTCGTAGGCCCGCCAGCTTTCGCGCTGAGGCTTGCGGAGCACAGCCCGATCTGGGCCAGGGAGAAAACCTCACTGTAAGGCTGCCTTCCAATCTGATGGCAGGCGGTCAATACCCCAGAACTCCGGGGCCGCGCTTTCAAAGCCAAGGCCCACTTCGGTTCTGCCACCGTATTTTTTTCCGATGTAGACGACCTGGCAAGGCTGCTCATGGAGAGTGCGGACATTTCGCACGACGAGGCTCTCGCCGATCCTAACCGGTGTGGCCAAAGTGACGAGACAACCGTGGGCACTGAGTACGAGGGCGCGAGTGGAGTCTAAGAATGGGCTTCCGTCACTGAATTTGCCCTTTACGATTACCGCCGACTGCGCTATCACTCGCTGCGAGCGCCGCGCGCGATTGGGTTGTTCCCTACGTTGGAGCGGCGGCAAACCATCTGCTTTCCGAGGTCTAGCCGGTTTGTCGAACCATCGCATCCGCCGAAGACTGATTGGAACAAGCGCGATCATACTAACCCGGTAGAGTGGGAGAGGTACTTCGAATTCCTCTTCATCGTTGTGAGCGCGATACCGAAGAACGGTTGAAACACGGCATGAATACACTCCCTGCGGCCTTCCAGCCGCATCGTAAACAGCCTCGACAAGACTGACATGCAGAGTTTCAGTGGGGCCGACAAACTCGCGGATCTCCAGGATGGCCTGGCCAGTAGGCGCGGAGGTCTCCCCATCTGCGTCAAGGTGAGCGAGATCCACCTTGGCTGCCTCAGCCCAAACTCCGAGCCGGGACCGGTTCGTCACTGCCAGATTGAGCGAGCCCATAACCTCGTCGCGGGCAAGAACCAATCGAGGTTGAATATCACACTGGCTGCTTTCCGACGCAGGGTAGCGATTCCGACGCCCGGACTTGAGCACCGCTTTCGCTTCACCAAGTAACCCCGAAAACCGCACCAGCACCCTGTATGCCAGACCCGATGGCCTCAAGAGCCACATCACCATTAACACCAGGCCGGCACCGAGTCCGGACCACCGGCCTTTTCCTGTATATTCGTTGACCGCTTCTTGCGTTGTCGCCTGCTTCATGGCGTCAATTACCGCACACAAGTCGTTTGAAATTGTATGGTTCGCAGGGTCGACAGGAAACGACCGGTTCTCGGAGTCAAAAGATGGACGCCCCATGCTCAGACGAAGGTTAGCAGTTCCTGGTGAAGGCACTAGAGAGATAGTTGCGGCTTGCTCAAGAGCAGGCAACAGCACAAGAGTACGAGAGGGGCCTATTCTCTAGGACTGGGTTGACGAACGAAAAGGACGGGAACATGATTGTTCCCGTTAAGAATATAGTGGTAGGCCATTGGTGAGGGCTAGGCGCAGTCACCTGACCCGATGGGCATGCATACGGAGCTTGAACTCTTGAGTATGCTCTTGGCAACGACTTGGCACTTGACTTGTCGCGTCCCATAGGTACTGTGAACACCTGTCAGGGAGGTTTGAGGCCGCCTTTTTTCGGAGCTGAATGTTGGTAAACATCTTGTGAGGTAGGATCTGTACCATGGGGTCGAAAAACATCGGGATTCCGACTTACGTCATGGCAAGCAATCGATTGGCGGGCGAGTATCTTGTGCAAGTTCTGGCACACGACCGATTGGCGCGCCCGATCCTTTGCGAGCAGTTACCGCAACCTCGCCTAAGATCCATGCGTACAGTCTTTATTGTCGAGGGCTCGCTTGTCCCACTTCCTTTGAGCGAATGCATTCGACGGCTGCGTGCCTTGTTCCCCAAAGGGAAATTCGTGATGGTGGATAGGCCGCAACCAGACGAGGAGATCATGCGCCTGATCAGGCTGGGATTTCACGGGTTTGTCGAACATTCCAAAGTCGCCGAATGCTTGGCCGATGCAGTACGTGCTGTCGCGGCAGGTCGGTTGTGGATTTCGGACGAATTAATGCACATGTATGTGAACTTGACGGCTGAAGCCAGGCACAGCCCTGCAGGTAAGCCCCAACTTCCAACGCCTCGCGAAACCGAGGTTCTTGAGCTGGTAAGGCGGCGCCTGTCAAACAAAGAAATCGCTTTGGTCCTGGAAGTGAGTGAGAGCACGGTGAAGTATCACCTGTCGAACATTCTTGCAAAATTCCGGGTAGGAAGTCGGCGTGAACTTGAGCCTAGTAAAGTAGGTCCCGCTCGAGTTTGGGAACAACTATCGAGAACTCGGACTTGTTGACATCCTTCCTCTTGCAAATTGCAATGATTCTATGAAGTGACACAGAGAAACCACCCCAATTCGCGCGCAACGCCGGTGAACGAACAGATTCTACCCCGCCGTACTCGTCCAGGCGCGTTCGAGGTCGGGCCATCCGGCCGACGGAATGCGGCCTAGCACATTGGCAGCAGCGCGTGACATCGCGTCAACAGGGTGGCAGGCACGGCGCGCCATGCGGGAAAATGCAAACGGTCCCAGAGTCAGAACAGAAAATCTCAATAGATTCAGGAAAATCACCGCCCCGATGAGGGACCGTAGAATAGCCCATTCCTCGCCAAGCCTCGTCGGCGCACCCCTTTGGATCAGAAACCGGCGAAAGCGCCAAAGGGCTTTTAGGTCGCTCAGGAGCACGGAAATCCACAGCAGCGCCAGCTCTCGCCGATCCTTGCGGAATCGCGCAGCAACCAAATGCAAGTCTGGATTGGACCTAAGCATGCGGTATTCGGCGTCGTCCAGTAAGCGATCACCCTGGACAAACGAGGTACCTTCGAGACTCACCATCTGGCCGACAGCCGCCAAAGCAGAAGCGTCAGCATCTGTCCTCGGCGGGCCTTGAAGTCCCAGGAGCAGGAAAGCGATCAGCAAGACCACGCCGGCCAAGATGAATAGGAGAAGGTCAATCATCAGGGCTTGACCCTCCGCAATGAAGACTGGGTTCTATTCCAATTCTCCGTCCAGGTATGGAGGTCCGCCACGGGTATCGGGCGCTCGGAGAGGTATGGACTTGGAGAGGCTTGCCACAGCGCCCACGTCCAGACGGCCAGCAAACCCACGAAGCTTAGAGGACGCAAGAATTGCAAGTACGGATAGAAGGAATGCGTGAGGTCGATTATGGCGTTGTTTAGGGTGGAGAGCGAAATCCAAGCGCCAAACCCCACCGCGATACCCCAGAGGTTGCGTCCCAATTGTATACCATAGGACCTAGCGGTTAGCAGAATCGACAGGATAAAAACGGACTGTGCAAGGCCAAAGCTGCGGTCCAACGCCGGATGCACGGAACGGAAACTGGCATAGCTGTGGTATCCCCACAAGGTACCGACAGCACCGACAGCGAAAATGAACAAGCCGAATGCGATGACGCCGAATCCCTTGGACGCGATCTTATTCAAAGGGGAGCCACTGGGAAAAGCGTGTCGAAACAACTCCCACACGATCAGGCAACGGAGCGCCACACCGATGGTTTCTGTATTCCAGTAGTAGCTCGCATATACATCTGGAGGGATCTTGTCGATTCCGTACCACTGCACGGCATGCAGGGCGGCCGTCCTGAGAACCACGCAGAATAGATAGAAAGAGAAGTACGGGTACGTCAACACAAGGCCAGTCCGGAGTAGACGCCAAACAAGACACACTTCTAGCACGGTACCAAACAGTACGATGGCCTGGGGAACGGCCGGCACGACAGCCGGCATTCTACCCCGGATCAGCCAATTGTGAAGAGGGGGCTAGCACCCCCCTTCCTACAGACCCCAGTTATTCTCCCGGAACAAGCCACGGGGGAGGAGGAGGAAATGGATCGCCCATGTCGAATCACCTCAGACGTAAGGATTGAAAAGCGATGCGACGATACGGGTGTTCGAGGTTTAACTCTTATCTATCTTCAATTTGTTCAGTGGACTGAAACGGAGGGCGTTGCGCGACAGCGAAATCTCACTTAGAATCCCGGAAGGCCTATGCTTCTTGAGGACCCGGTTTCGCGCTATCTGCAAAATGCCATGAGCATGTTGCCGACGCCCTTTGCGCGGCTGGTATTTCTGACCAGCATGAGAGACCACTATACGGGTCACTACCTGCATGAAGGCTGGGCCAGCGCTTCTTCTTCCGAGGAGGTGAATGCGGCTCTTGGACAGATGCACCGGCAAGTGTTTGAGGTCGTGGCCACTTTGTCGTTGCTGGACCTTTGCAGAGAAATCCGCAAGCACTTTCACTCTCTCGGAGAAGCCGAGTTGCGAGCAGCGAACTTTTGGCTGGAAACGGAGCCCTACTACGAAATGATTCCGGCGGGATATGCGCAGCTGGCACGCAAGCTCTTTATTTCACAGGTTCGTCTGGCTCTGGAAGTCTTGGTGCGCGCTCCGACGTGGCAGTGTCTGGAGGCGTCAGCCTCATGGCCACTCCAACCACCTGACCCAGCACGTCCACCTCACTGGCTAAACTGAAGGATCGCACCGGCAGGCCGGAGATAGGATGAGGAATCAGGGTGAGCCGAGAACCATCCACTTGGCACCAAGCACAGCGATATCCTTCTCGCAATTCGACGAAATACACAGGCCGTTCGAACTCATTCTTCCAACCGTTCTGCAGTATGCGCCGGCGCTGCGGATCAATCATCACCAGCGAACCCGGCCGAAGCAGCGGAAACATGGTTCGATCTGCCAGCCCCACGAAACCATAGGTATGGTGGCGCGGATTGCAGCGGAGCAGGAATGCTGCAGGTATTTCGCCCCATAGTGCCACCACGCGATTGATCAACTGCGTGGTCTCCCAGCGAAACGTGGGGTCCAGCCGCACAGGAATCGTCACCTTTTCGACGAGACCATGGATTTCTGCTGAGAGCGTTCGCGTCACATCAGGCAAGAAGCGAGTTCCATAAGAATGGGTGCGGTTGGCGTTGACGCCATACTTACTCAAGACTTCATGCAAATCTAGGCCGTAGATGCAGCACAGCGTAAAAAGCTTGAAGACGCTGGGCATCGAGGCTTCGTTCTCGATCTGAGTAAGCCGGGCGGCAGAGACGTAAAAGTTCTCGTTAGCTTCTTCCGAGGCAATGATGGTGCTGGCCTCCTGAACCTCCCTGAGACCGACCTGCAGGCGCTCGCGAACTGTCTTGAGGAATTGTCCAGGTGTCACTGCCATGGGCCAGGCGTCCCGATAACAATTTGGCGCCGAGGGAGCCGTGCGTGAAAGGGGGCTGCCACAGCGCCCGAATGCGCATTCCGTTCAGCCGACTGAACTCGGGAGCTAGAGTCTACCGTTCAATGGGAATTCATGGCAAGTCTTGCAGACTGTTCTCCGGTACCGTATCAGCCTTCAAATCAGGTGGTTGGTGGATCGATAGTGCTTCCGCTCTGGGGGGTTCCAGTGCCGAAGCTCTTAGTATGAGATTCTAATCGAGAGCTGGAGCTGGCGGCCACCGCCGTTAAAGATCCGGGAGTTCAGGAACGTTCCGCCCGGCACTCCGGTTAGGCTGGCATATCCCGGGTTCAGCGCGTTGCCTGTGGAAGGGAACACGCTTAAGTTCCCTATCGTGAAGTTGGGGTGGTTCAACACGTTAAACGCTTCCAGGCGAAACCGCAGACGGATTCGCTCGTTGATAGCGTCTTCTTTGAGGATAGCCAGATTGCAAATGTTGAAGTGAGGCGAAGTGAAGGTATTGCGGTCGAGATTGGCGAGTGCACCGGCTCCTGCCTGGATGTACCTGGCATTCGGGTTTGCCGCAACGTAACCCACGGTGTCTTGTGGGGTGCAGGAGGAGTTGATGCTCGTGGCACCCGTTGCAGGATCGCGGCAAACGCGATTCACCAGGCTGCCGACACCCTCCGTTCCGCCGGGATTCAGAATGGCGCGATCCGTCTCGGGATCGCCATTGCCGTTGGAATCCACTCCAGATTGAATGGTGACTGGTTGCCCGCTCTGGAAGAGATAGGAACCGCTCAGTGTCCATCCATTCAGGACTCTTCTGGCGAACGTGTGGTCCCAGTTCACCCGGGGCGTGTCATACAAGAACGTGATCGCCACCTTGTGGCGGACGTCCAAAGCCGATCTGGCCCATTCGTCGCGCAGATCGTAAGCGTTTTGTGCGCGCCGAGGGTTCACCAGACTGGTGCCGAGATCAACCGTGGAATCGTCCATGGTCTTGGAATAAGTATAATTGGTCCGCAGGTGCCAGCCCCGATCGAACCGATGCAGCAATTCGACGGCTCCGCCGTGGTAGGCGCTCGCGCCCACGGGCTGAGCCGTCGTGACAAAGCCGCCGGTAAACCCTTGCGCCGCATAACGCAAGGCGCCGAGGGAGAAAAATTGAGCCAGGGTCGGCGCAGTGACCGAGACCGTATTAGGAATGTCCGACGCGCGGAAATAAGTGGGCAGGGGCCGGGCGCCACGTTCGAAGGCCGTGATGGAGTTGAGCTGTGACTGAACCGGAAGCTCCAGCGCCCGCGTAGCCAGGTAGCGCACCTCGACGCTGGTGTTCCGTAAGATCTCCCGCTGCACGCCCAGGGACCAACTGAATACTTTGGGCGCCTTGGCGTCACTTATCATCTGGCTGGTCGTCTGCGCGCGAGCCGTCGTTATCGTACTGGGAGGAACGAAATTGATTTTCATGGCGCCATTGGCCCAGAAGCCGGATAGTGTGGAGCACCACGCGGGAGCCGGCCCGAAAGTGCCCAAGCAAACCACTCGAATGGACGGTGAGACCTGGCGCTGAACCGGAACCGCGTTGCTGTAGAAACCCCAGGGTATCCAGTCATAAACGACGCCGGCGCCTCCGCGAACAGCCCACTTGCCTGATCCGGTTGGGTCCCATGCAAATCCCAAGCGGGGACCGATATTATTCCAGTCCTGTTTGGGTACATTGAACACCAGGGGTGTGCCCGGCAGGCTGGCGACCGCGTTCAAAGCATTCAGCTTCGCGTCCGCGGGGTTGCCGAAGTAGTCGTAGCGCAGCCCGATTTGCAGGGTCAGACGAGGACTCATCCTGATATCGTCCTGCACAAATAAGTTAAAACCATTGGAATTGCCCGCGAAGAAGCCGTTGCCCAGCCCCTGCGACCCGGAAGTGGGCGCTTGGTCGTTGATCAACTGGTTCAGCGAAGAGTAGGCGTAAGTTCCGCGTTCGTCCACCAGGCGGACCTCAGGAGCTGTAAACCAGGAGTAGCCGCCGCCGAGCTTGATGGCGTGGCGCCCCAGAGTCCAGGTGACCGCCTCCGCAAAGAGATACTCGTTGAAGGTCCGGCGTGATGGGAGAGCCTTGAGCGGCCCGATCGTTATGGTCATGGACGGGTCCCTGATCTCCAGGGTGGGGTAGTCTTCCGCAATTCCGCTCAGGGGAAAAGATTGGCTGAAGCGCGCAAAGGAGGCCCGGAAATCGTTGACCAGGCGTGGAGCGAGTGTCCAGACGTGATTCAGGATAAAGCGGTGATTGTCCACGGCAGCGAAGGATGCGAACTGTGCCTGCGGAAACAATCCAAAGGACGGGCTGCGCGTCCGATTTTTAAGGTATCGAGTGTGCCACCCCTGTTGATTGAGATAGAGATCTGCGTTGATAAGGAAATCGTGCTTACGGACGAAGCTGGGGGCGATGGAATTCACGGTGCCGACGGGTATGTCTTGGCCGTCGACGATCACAGTGCAGGCCGGGGGGCCCGGGCAGGGGTTTTGCACCGGCGCGATGGGGAACTGAGCCAGCAGGTCCCGGACTTGTGAGTTTGCGGCCAACGTGGTCAACAGGGCCATGCCGGCAGCGGTCGGAGCCAGGCCGGTCGGGGCTGTGGCCTGTCCGTTAAGATCATTGAATTCGTAGGCTGCGTATAAGAAAAGCTTATTCCGCAGGACGGGGCCACCGGCCTCGCCTCCAGCGCGGTTAAAGTCGAAGCGGCGCTTGCCTAATCGGATGCCTTTGGCGATATCCGCGTGCTCCTGATTGTCGGCGGCGTTATAGGCGCGATTCATGTTGTAGATCCAGGCGCCCAAGTGTAGCTGGCTTGAGCCGGTCTTGGTGACGACGTTGAACTGACCGCCCGAGCCGCGTCCGTACTCCGCGTTGAAAACATTCTGGTTCACAACCAACTGCTGTACGGTATCGGGAATCACATGTTGCGATGCGGCCGTCACGGTGGGGTCGTTGTTGTCCACTCCGTCTATGCTGAAGCTGTTCTGCCTGGCGCGGAGACCCCCGAACGCGCCGCCCGTTCCGGACGTGCCCCCGGTAGCCGTGGTCGTGTTAGGCAGGAAAATGGAGAGATTGAGCACAGACAGGTTGGCGCCGGCGGCGATCGGAATCTCCGAGATCGAGCGGCCTTCAAAGGCGCCGCTGAGCTGCGAGCTTTCTGCTTGGACCAGATCCGCGCTGGCCTGCACGTTCACTTCTGTGGTGGTTACGCCGAGCGAGAGGGTGACAGTGGCCTCGGTGGTCTGCGCTGCGAATACCAGGATTCCTGTGCCGGCGTAGACCGTGAAACCGCGCGCCTCGGCCCTCACCGTGTAGGTGCCCGCCAGCAAGTGCGGAAACAGATAGACACCGGCCGAGGACATGACGCCGGCTGCCGAAACGCCCGTGTTCTCATGAATCGCCGATACCGCGGCACCCAATACAGCCGCGCGCTGCGGGTCCAGTACCGTCACTCGCAACGTGCCGCTAATGTTCTGTGCCGGAGTCGCACCAGCGGGCATCGCAAGCAGACACAACGATAGCGCAAACCAAGGCACGAAGTTCGCCACTATCCGTGTCCTCACGGTCGCCCCCAGCTCTGTATTTTCCCGTGCCGGCTGTCCGGCAGAACAAGAATGAAACCATACGGCTGCTTGCAGCGTATCTTGTAGCTACAGTCGCATGCAGTGTCAACGGCCGTTCGTTGAATAGCCCAGGATCCAGGTGGCAACGAGCAGATCACCCATGACTGTCGTCACACCGTCATAGCGCGATCCCAAATCTCAAAAAGTAGATGATTTTGTATCTGCGAAAACGCTCGACTTCTACCGGTTTCAATCAACTTCAACAAGCGGGCTGCAAACGGTTCAGCAAGAAACAATTAGAATCAACCAAATTCCATAGACTTCAACAAGGCCCTGAATTCTGGTTCGGGACCAGGGGGGGTCGGAGGTTCAAATCCTCTCATGCGAGCACAGTTCTACCCACCTGTCATCCATACAGAGGCAATGTAGCGGAAATTGTAGCGGGTGCCACTCTGGATCTGTATTGATGGGCTCTGTGGGCCCAGATTCTGGACTCAGAAAATAGCTCGTTCACAAAGGACGTCTTGGAGGCCGGGGAGTCCTCAAGAGGATGATGGCAAAACGGCGCAGCCGATTGGAGGCTGCCACATTCCGACTTCTCGGGACTTGGCCGCAAATCGTCTCTGACTCTCCCTACGAACGGCCTGACGGCGGTATACTCTGCCCACTCCCAGGTGAGGGAGACCATGGCGATCCAGTTGCCGATGGCAAGCTGAAGCGCATAGACATCGGGGGCGGATCGCCCCAGCCGCTGGCCAATGCGATTAGCGGTCGCGGCGAAGCAGGAAGTCCGGACAGAACTACCCTATTTACGCCGAGTGCCAACGGCCCTCTGTCTCGCATCCCCACCTCGGGAGGCGAGCCGGCGGGGCCGTTGGTGGAGCATGAAATCTCTGGTCATCTATTCGGCGGCCTTCAGCACGATGCCGAAGCCTAAGCGGACCGCGTCCGTGGACCAGCCGCCGTTGAAGCGGGTCGGTATCCAATCGACTTGGGCAACGCGAATCGAAAAGCGGTCGGACAGGTTCACATCCAACCCTCCGCCGAAGCTCATTGCCAAGCCGGTGCTGGAAACGGATGTTCCGGGGATAGTAGGGAAGCCGGGAATGGACAGTGCGGGGATGCTAGCCTTGGCCCTGCTTGCCCCGAAAAGCGTGTGCACAAAAGGCGTGACCTTTTCCCTGCGTACGATGAAGCGGGGGCCAAACAAGAACTGATGGGAGCTTGTCCCCACACCGAGAATAGACTTGTACTGGCCGCCGATATCGGCCGTGAAACCGATGGTGTGACTAAAGTTGCCGTGCACAGCAGATTGCCAGCCCCACATCGTCCCCGGCCTGGCAACCGAGAGACCGCCAAAGACCTCTGCCTTCGGATAGACGTACTCTTGCGCAAATCCAGGAATCGAAAGGAAAAACAGCCCGATAGTACCAAGAATCAATCGTCGCATTACTCCTCCTCATAATCCTCTAGGTTTGTAAATGGCTAACTCGCTACGTCAAGGGTATCCGCCTCGAACAACATTAGGCAAAGGCAACAATTTGCCCGTGTGCGGAGCGGGTTAGTAACGGTTTGAGAGCCGCGCAAGCCACTGATAGGACATAGGATATACCGCACGCCACTCGACCACAGGCTTACCGACACTTGGCTGATGCCTGGGACCGGCTAGTACTCCTAGGCCGGTTGCTCCATTGAAGATGCTCGAACGTGGCGGCTAAAATCACGCCGACAAACGCGCGTTCTTAGAGCAGAGCGGTACCGACGGAGTTTTTCGGTGTGCCGATGGCGCAAAGAAGCAAAGCCTTTCCCCTTTTTCTTGCTCTGATTGCCGTCGCACTCCTTGCGACTCCCATCATCGCACAAGTCGCCGGCCCTCTGGCGCCGGGCAGACCTCCCGTAGATCACTCGCAACAGTTCGATAAGTCGATTCAGGTGGATGTGGAGATGGTATTGGTCAACGTCACGGTGACGGACCTTCAGGACCACCCTCTGATGGGATTGCAAAAGGACCATTTCCAGATATTTGAGAACGACATCGAACAGGAAATCCTGACCTTTTCCCACGAAGACGCGCCCATGTCTATCGGACTTCTTTTCGATATGAGCGCCAGCATGGCCACTAAGGTCGATAAGGCCAGGCGCGCCGCGCTGCAGATCTTGAAGACCGCTAATCCACAGGACGACTTTTTCCTAGTCAGCTTCGGCAATCGCGCCGAACTCACCAGCGGCTTCACGTCGAACATTGAGGAGTTGCAAGGGCAAATGATGTCCGTAAGGCCGAAGGGACGGACGGCACTGCTGGACGCGATTTTCCTGGGCATAGGTCAAATGAAAAACGCGCGCAATCGCAAGCGGGCCTTAGTCGTCATCTCTGATGGCGGAGATAATCACAGCCGGAACGACGAAGCTCGCATCCGAAGCGATTTGAAGGAAGCGGACTGCCAGCTCTACGCCATGGGAATTTTTGATGACCACGACATGAAGCGTACGCGCGAGGAGCGCATGGGACCCGCTCTACTTTCCGAATTTGCCGAACTCACCGGCGGTCGTGTCTTCCCGGTGTCGAGCTTGGACGAGTTATCCGATGTTGCAGCCAAAATTAGTATGGAGTTGCGTGATCGATACGTCCTCGGATATAAACCAGGCGGCCGTCACGACGGTGCCTGGCGTACCATCAAGGTCGAAGTTGCCGCACCAGCAAGCCTGCTGCCGCTACGTGTATTTGCCAGGAGCGGATACTATGCCCCCAGGGACTAGCCGTAGGGCATGGGACCTGGGCCATTGCTGACTTGGCCGCTTTGCATCGCCAACTCCTGATAAACGCGCTTCTCGGAAACTGGCTCCCACATTCCGATAATCCGACTTTTCGGGAGTTGTAGCAAGCACCGGGTGTATTCTTTGTCAGTCCCGATTCGCAGCAACGGAGCGGGACGCCAGAGTGAATAACACCGTGCACCATTCGAAAGCTGTTCGTCGATCTATCTTGAGTCATCTCGGGTGCCTGCGATGGTGCTTCTTCGCCTTGATGGTCATACTCTGCCCTGGCAGACTTGCTTCCCAAACCGCTCCCGATGAGCAAACTCAGAGCAAGCCCCTTCGCTTCGACCTGACTCCGCTTGTCGGTTATCGAACCAGCATGACCTTTCCGACAACGCAGAATGGGCAGGACCCAAGTCCCCGTCTCATCCTTGACGCGAAGTCGAGCTACGGGATAGCAGTCGGTGTGCGCCTCGATGAAGAAAACCTGATCGAGTTCCGCTGGGCAAGACAGGACACTCATGTCCATCTGGAAGATAGCGCTCCGTCCTCCAATAAGAAGGTGCGGCTGGACCAATTCCATGGCGATTTCACACACGAGTACATTCTGGACGAGTGGCCTCGTTGGGTGCGACCATTCGTGATGGGCAGCATCGGTGCAACCCACGTCGGCGGCGGTTATGTACTCAGCGGACGCAAACCGCTAGAGTGTCTATTTTTCCTGCCGCTCCGACAGGGAAAGCGCGACCTAGGCCCATTCCGCTTTCACAGTGAACTTGGACTGCTAGCAGGCTACGGAGTGGACGGAATCGCGATTGGTTTCTACGGTGATTTGTTGGGTGGGCTTGGCCCATTTCAATTTGGAGGAGGAGGAGGAGGTGGTGGTGGTGGTGGTGGTTGGAGTGGAAATATCACAAGTGCGGCAGGATGCGTTCAATAGCAAGCGCCTGTCGAATCAGGATCATCGATGCTGACCGATCTGGCGCTATTACTATTGGGCATTGTGCTAATCGCGGGAGGAATCTGCGGAAAGGAGTTCACGATAGGACTCTCGGGCAAGATGAGAGCCTCTCCTTGGTACGGACGCACTTGGCTAATAGGCTGTGGCTTCCTCGTGGGGATTCCTGCTGCGATCGCACTTGCGAGAGTTTTTTCCTCAGTTCGCTCTGGTGCCCGAACCGCTGGTCGATAGGGCGCGTTGCGTGTTTATCGCCTTATTCAAGGCTTACAACGGCATCGGATTAACGATCCTTGGCTTAGTTCTTGCTGTCCACGATTATAGAGAGACAAACTGGAAGTTTTTCTGGTTTTCTCTGGCCATCCTGGTCGGTGGGACAATGTTCGGATACGACGGCGTGTGGCAGCTCCTTAACGGATGTTCTCCTTGAGTTTCGTCCTGACCTGAACGGTCAGCAGGTGTCTGTCTTGGGTTCGCCTTTCGAAACCTGGGATTTTTCGGTTTCTTGAACATAGAGGCCTGAATTTGATTTGCGCCCGGAGTAGGGCCTTTTCGCCTCGAGCAGTCCCTTCGCCGCGATGCACGACGCGGCCACCGTATGGGACGCAGGCGGGTGTCACACCCTCTGCGGCCGAGTGATTTTTCGGATGCCCCACCCTCCGGGTTGCGAAGGGTGGGGCGGTTGACTTTACTCTGTTGTGTTCCACACACCGGATCGAAGAGGATCAGACCTGTTCACCTTCGCATAAGAAGGTTTCGGAACTTCAAGGCCAGTCCTCGGGATGCTCATCGCTCGGCATTACTCGCGACCTGCTGGCAAGGGCGGGTGGCCCTGGTTCAAGCGCGCTCACACGGGGCGTGCGGGTGCCCTGGGTTTCGTTTTTTGAAACCTGGGGCTTTTCGTTTTTGGGGGTTCTCACATAGTGCTGTTACCGTGGAATGTCACTCCAGAAGGCCCCAGAATCGCGCGAACCGGCAATCTCAGAGGCATCCACTACTGGCCCGGATCTTCTGCTTCCGACTGTAGCGGAAACTGTGGCAGGTACCACTCTTGATCTCTCTTGACCGGTCTTGACCAAATTCGGCAAGTAAAAGCAGATCAATAGGGTTACGAGCAGGCAGAAATCAGTCGCAAGGTCGGCCCTACCTTGACACGGTAGAGGTCTGGGGTTCGAGCCCCCACGGGCCTACGATCTCAAGACCACGCTCGGTTGGCTAGAGCGGGCCGACCATCGCTTACCATGGCTTTTCTGTATATCTTGCAGAGCGAAACCACGGGCCGTTTCTACATCGGCTCGACCAACGATCTCAACCGCCGCCTGTTGGAGCATGCACGGAATCACACACCTTCCACACGCAACCGGGGTCCTTGGAAGCCTGTCTACCAGGAATCTTTCCCGAGCCTCTCAGAAGCGCGCCAACGGGAATCAGAAATCAAACGCTGGAAGTCGGCTCGCATGATCCGCGCCTTGAGACAAGTCTCGCTTGGTTAGAGCGGGCCGACCGGGTCGGCCAGGTCTGGGGTTCGAGCCCCCACGGGCCTACCATCGCTTACCATGGCCTTTCTATATATCTTGCTTCGCGTGGCACCGAGATGCGTCTGCCTTACCGCCTCGTACGAAAACAGGTGTTTTCTCTTCTGGAGTTCCATGAAAGCAGGATGGTGGCTGAAATGGAGCGTTAGATATCATCCAGGTTAGTCACATTATGCTAAAAGTGATTGAGGTTTTGACGACCGCGGACCTGCACATGGAGATTTCTCTCATTGATTGAGGGAGGCGTCATGTCTGCGACATTTACTCCACCCGCCAGTTCTGCTGCGGAGGCAAAGAGAGATCGCATTGCCATCTGCCTTTCCGGCGGCGGGTATCGAGCCTCCCTTTTTCACTTGGGCGCCCTGCGGCGCCTGCATGAGATGGGCATCCTGGCAAAGGCAACTTGGATCAGTTCCGTTTCCGGAGGCAGTATCCTGGCCGGACACCTATCGGACTGCATGGTGAAAAGCGGGATGACGAAGGGCATGGCCTTCCAAAACTGGCAGACGGAGGTGGCCGATCCGTTCCGCCGGTTCACTTCGCGCGACATGCGCACTTGGCCCTTCTTCGCGCACGTCTTGTGGAATTGGATCTGGCCGACGCCCCGCGTGCGCCACCTGGAGGCTCGTTATCGCAAGTGGCTCACGAAGCTCGCGCTTCGCGAGCTGCCGGCCACGCCGAATTTCATCTTGTGCGCGACAGACCTCTCCTTCGGCGTGAATTGGGAATTCTCGCGCGAACGTGTGGGTGATTACCAGGCGGGCTATGCTAAAGGGGCGGAGAATTGGCCACTCGCGCGGGCCGTGACTGCGTCCGCGTGCTTCCCTCCGCTCTTCGGGCCCGTGCGCGTTCAAGCAAAGCCCGGCGACTACGAAAAGGGAAAATACCAGCGGAGCGACCGTGCCAGAATTTTGGCCAAGCTGGCGCTCTCCGACGGCGGAGTGTATGACAACATGGGCTTGGAGCCCGTGTGGGAAGCTGCGAATTACCTGCTCGTCTCCGATTGCGGCGCGCCCTTTGACTTTCGCGTGGGGAAGACGCCACTGCGGCGCCTGTTGCGTTACACATCGGTGGTAACAAGCCAGACGCGCGCCCTTCGGGTACGGAAGCTTTTCGATGACTGGAACGAAAAAGAGCCGTGCAAGCGCAACTCCGGAACGTACTGGAGACTCGCAGCGGGTCTGGAAGAGGACACGCAGAAGACGTTTCCAGCGGCGCAGGGCTATTCGCAACAACTGGTGGACGACGTGCTTTCCCGCGTCCGCACCGACCTGGACGCCTTCACCGAGGCTGAGAAATGCGCGCTCGAGAACCACGGCTACTTCAATGCCGATTACAAAATCCGCCGCTGGCTGCCGCAGTTGCCTGTGCCGGGCACACCCGCAGCGGCCGCGCCGTACCCGCAATGGATGGATGAATCGCGCGTCCGCCAGGCCTTGCGCCACAGCCACAAGCGTATCTCGCTCACGCGGCTGCTGGAGACGGCCTTCGGCATCGGAGGTGTGAAGTGAGCTTCGTGGACCGCCGACGAATGCCCGCTCAACCTTGCCATAACGATCACTTGCACGGGATCGAAAGATTGTAGAACACCCGCACAGATCAGTTGGTCCCCCGAAACGCTGGCACGGCCGAGCCGTTCTATTCCACTCGCGGCTGGACGTTCGCACCTTTAGCTTTCTTATAGACGCGAGCAAACAGGACGAACATCAGCGCCAACACCACAAACGCCAGCGCGCTGCCTTCCGGGCCGGCGGGTCCGCCGGTGAGCCACGCCGGTCCTTCGACCGACGCATTGAAGAGTGAGTTTCGAATCAGCGTGCCGCTGTTCGGCACCGAGTAGACGAAGGCCTGGCCGAAATCATGCGCCGCGTGCGCCCCGGCGGCAAACCAGAGATCGCCGGTGCGCCGCACGGTCAGACAGAAAAACATGCCCACTACAGCAACGGTCAGCACACCGAGCAGTGTCTCGCCGGGATTTCCCAGGTGCACGGCGCCGAACGCGAGCGAGAGCACAACCGACGCCGGCCAGAATCCCATGCCCGAGGACAAAGTGGTCAGCAGATACCCGCGAAATGCGAACTCCTCGGCCAGCCCGACCATCAGAAATGTGGCCGCCCACAAGCCCGCCGAGCGCAGCGCTTCGCCGCCGCTGAGCGCCAGCTCACCCAGCGAGTAGCCGCCCAGCGCGGCGATGAGCAGCACCAGGACCGTGATTTCGGCAAACCCCCACAGCGCGCCCTGCCAGAAGAGTCCCCGGAAGGCACGCCGCCGCGGCAGGCCGTAATCGCCGACGGGCCGGCTTTCCGCCAGCCCCAGCGCAGCCGCAGCCCCGAGCGCGCATCCGAACAGCATGATCTCTTGAATCAGGAGAGGCCACGGCGTCAGGGCGCGGGGATTAACGCGCAGTGGTAGGCCCATCGCCTGCGCGACGAGTTGCAGAGTGGTCAGCAGCACCAGGGTCAGCGAAATGTACAGCCCGGCGCGCCAGCCGGCGCGGACCCCTTCCGATCCGAGGAAGACAGTGTCGAATATGGCTGTTCTTCTGCGTGGACGGCGCGGCGCGGAAGATTCGCTGTCCGAGGGCCGCGGCTCGACGGGAAAATTCACCTGGCAACGCTCCAGGAGCGCGCCGGCTCCCTTCGCCCTTCGACCAGGCTGGCTAGGCGCCGCAGGTGCTCGCGACTCCTGCGCGCGACCGCGCGGCGCGTCACCAGCCGGTCGAGCAGCCGGCCGAAGCGGCCCGGCAGCTCGTACTTGGTGAGGAAGCGCACCACGGTACGTTCCGGCGTTAAATCGGGTGCTCCACCCGGCAAACCTTCGAGTTCCCAGCGCTCGAGGCCACGCACGCCATGCGCATCCTGAAAACGCCATTCCAGCAGGCGCGCGGGCTCGAAGCCGGTGACCACCGCCGTGTGCGAGACGCTCCGGCCGCCGATTTTTCCCGAGATGCGGACTTTCAGGCCCAGCGCGAAATCCGCGGCGCCGTCCGGCACCTCGAAACAACTATCCATCTCCGCGCCGTACCAGTAGGGCATGCGCTGCGGCACAAAAAACGCGAAGACGTGCCTCGGCGGAGCGGCAATCGGCTGCGTCAGCTCAATTTTCCCCATGGCCGCACGCCAATGTACCACGGAGCCGCGGCACGCGCGGTCGCGCCATCTTACTTCACGAATTCGGGAGACCCGCCCTGCGACCACGGATCGTACGTGTGGGCGAAAATAATCCGGTCGTTAATTGGCGGATGGCTGTAGAACCAGAAAACCACCGCGCGGGACGGAGACGGCTCCTCCAAATCTTCTTCGCCCAGGATGTGGAGTGAGCGCGCAGCGGGGGCGGATGCGTCCGGCACGATGCCGCGCAAAACTTCCAGGCCGTACTGATCGGCTTGATGTTCGATGTGGCGGCTATAGGCATTGGCGGCCGGAGTCACCAGAAAGCCCAGGACCGACAAGAACAGAAGAAGCACCGGCAGCGACGCCCAGTCGTCCGCGCCGCGCAGGCCCCAACCGCCGCCCCAGCGACTCACCGCCCAGCGGAACAGATGAGATGCGGCGAAAAGGCCGGCCAGCAACAGGCCCGCGGCAAAGAGCACTCCGGCGCGGACGTGTCCCAGGACGTAGTGGCCCATCTCGTGACCGAACACCGCCAGAAGCTCCGGCGTGGGCAGACGCGCGATGGTGGTATCCCACACCACCACGCGCCGCGAGGCCCCCAGACCGGTCACGTAGGCGTTCAGCGCGTTGAGTTTGCTGCTGGCGTTCATCACGTACATGCGGGACTCGGGTATGTCTTCTCCGGCGCGCGCGATCACGCGTTCGATCTGCGCCGCCAGATCGGGATGGTCAGGCGCCAGTGGCTTGAAGTCGAAAAAAAGCGGGTCCACTAGCCACGGACTCAGGAACACCACGAATACCAGAATCGGCAACGACCCCAGCCAACTGTAGAACCACCAGCGCCGCGGGCTGCGGCGCATCACCGCATACAGAAGCCACACCAGCAGACTGCCCAGCGCGAGTTCCAGTAGCGCTCCTTTGGCCCTGTCCCCCAGCCAAGAGGGCCATGGCTGTACCGATAGTCCGTAACGAACTGCCAACCAATGGCGCGCCGCACCGGCGGGCAGACCCACGACCTCGAGCAGCGCCAGCAGCGCGGGAGCAAAGATGGCGGCCTGGAGAATCCGGTAACGGCTGACGCGCTCGGCCCACTGGCGAAATTTCACGGCTACGCGCCAGCGAAGCGCGATCAGCAATGCCAGCAGACCCCAGGCGAAATCGAGGAAATAGATGCGGCGGCGGGCGCGCGCGTAGGCCGTAGCCTGAGCAGCTCTCTCCGGGGGAAGTGTGTAGCCTTGCGGAACCGGCTCGCCAATTAAGATCTGTTCTGCTGTGGAGATCGCCTGTGCGGCCGGCGCGCTTGACGAGGGACGATCCTCCGCAGGCGGCGCCTGCGCCAGGGAAAGGAATGGAAGCCCCAGAAAAAAGAAAACCGCCAGCAGACGATGCGACAGCGAATTCCACTGCAGCAGACGGGCCATGGGGCGGCGCACAGGCAGACGCGAGCGAGTATGACGCACGCTGGGGGGCGGCGCAAGCCGAGCCCGCCGGCGGCCGTCTGCAACACGACCACTATATCTGGTATGTTTTCGCTTGACACCACAAGCCACTTCGCAGCAGAATCCCCGCCAACTTCACCGGAGTGGCCCGCAGCCGCACCTCCGGAAAGGGGGACGCCGTGCAGTACTTGCCAGGATGGACTGTGCAGTGTATCAATCCGAAATGCGATGCCCGCGGCCACTGGCTGCGCGCCGACTCCGCGCCCCAAGACCAATGCAGCAATTGCGGCGCGCCGCTTCACAACGTTCCGCCCCCGCTGGGCCCTCGCTTCCGGATGCGGCCGCGCTCGCTGGGAAGCTATCGCCCGAGCGCCCGGCCGCGCTGATCGAATCGCCGGCCGGAGAGCTTGCTTCTGATCGCGCCCGCTACAACCTCGCTCAAAAAAGAAGGAGCGGCCGCTGGGGGGACGGCCGCTCGGGGGTGAGAGGCACTGAGGTAGAACTATGTCCGGGCGTGGCCTGCGTGCCGGGTGCCAGGGAGCTTCTCCAGCCTGGGCAGTGGCCGGAGTTCCCAGGGCCCGCAATTCACGTCGAACACATGCTTATTGTGCCGGGCGAGGAGGCAGCAGCCTATGGTCGTTTGGTCCCATACGCCTAGTACGGAAGTACCCCGGTTCCAGGCGGCTCCCTGAGTCCCTGCGGGGCGAGGCACTGTTGCGCATTGAAGCTCCCGCAGTGGCGTGATAGCCTGATCCACGGAAACCACCGCCGTACGGCTACAGCCCGGGTCCCACTTGTGGCTACCCCGACACGAGAGATCGGCCGCTCTGCCATTGAATCTCGCGTTTTTGAGGTTGCGCGCCAACTGCTGGAAGAATTGGGCAGCGCCCATGCCATCCCTGCCATCCGCGGGCCGGCCCATTTGGATCGCGATCTCGGTCTCGGCAGTCTGGAGCGCGTCGAGTTGCTGGCGCGTCTGGACCGCGACTTTCATACCTCGCTGCCCGAGCGCGTGCTGGCCGAGGCCGATACGCTGGATGACGTCGTCCGGGCGCTAGCCCAAGCGACCGGCACAGCACCCGCTCGCACGCCCGCTTCGGAGCCGGCCCGCTTCGCACCCGCCGAGCCCGCGCCGCGAGGTGCTGGCCCAGCCGCCGCACCCCACCGAGCCAAGACTTGGCAGGAAGTGCTCCGGTATCGCGCAGAGGCGGATGGCCACCGGCCTCACCTGATCGTCGAAGAGGAGGGCGGGGAACAGACTGTCTCATTCGGGGATCTGTATAGCGAGTCCCGAAGGGTCGCGCTGCAACTGGTCGAGCGCGGCCTTCGGCCCGGTGAAGCTGTGGCGCTGATGCTTCCCACGTCACGCGAATTCTTTTTCAGTTTCGCCGGAGTGCTGCTCGCCGGGGGCGTGCCGGTGCCGATCTACCCGCCATTCCGCTCCGACCGCATCGCCGAGTACGCGGAGAGGCAATCGAATATTTTGCGTAACTGCGAGGCCCGCCTGCTGCTGACGTTTCGCGAGGCGGAGATGGTGGCCCGCCTGCTCGAGCCGCGCGTTCCCTCACTGCGCGGAGTCGTGACCGCACGATCGTTGCTGGCCCGCCACAAAGATGGCGGGCCGCGCGCCCGCCTCGGTCCGCCTGTGCCTCTGCCCGCGGGCGCAGCCGGGGACGATTTGGCGCTCCTGCAGTACACCTCGGGGTCCACGGGCGATCCCAAGGGCGTCATGCTGACCCACAGCAACCTGCTGGCCAACGTTCGCGCCATCGGCCAGGCGGTGGGCATCCGCCCCGACGACGTGGGTGTAAGCTGGCTGCCGCTGTATCACGACATGGGCCTCATCGGCGCCTGGCTGGCGCCACTGTATTTCGGGATGCCGGTGGCGGTGCTTTCGCCGCTGGCTTTCCTCAGCCGGCCAGAGCGATGGCTGTGGGCGCTCCACCGCCACCGCGCCACACTGACGGCCGCGCCAAATTTCGCCTACGAGCTGGCCGTACGCAAGATTGCCGATAGCGACATCGCAGGCCTGGACTTGAGCGCCCTGCGCGCAGCGCTCAACGGCGCCGAGCCGGTCCTGGCCGAAACGCTCGAACGCTTCGCCGAACGTTACGCGCGCTACGGTTTTCGCCGCGAAGCGTTCACGCCGGTCTACGGTTTGGCAGAGGCGGCCCTGGCGCTGACCATCCCGCCGCCCGGCCGTGGCCCTCGCGTGGACCGCGTGGTGCGCGAGCCGTTCGCGCGCGAAGGCCGCGCCGTTCCCGCTCCGCGCGAATCTTCAGCGGATGATGCCTCCGTCACTTCGTTCGTTTCCGTGGGCGCAGCCTTGCCGGACCATGAGATTCGCATCGTGGACTCGGCCGGGCGCGATGTGGGCGAACGCACCGAAGGCGCACTGTGGTTCCGCGGACCCTCGGCCACCAGCGGTTACTTCCGCAACCCGGAAGCCTCCGCGCGGCTTTTTCCCGAGGGGCCGGAGGCAGGATGGCTCGATTCCGGGGATCGCGCCTACCGGGCCGAGGGCGAGTTCTTCATCACCGGGCGCGTGAAGGACATCATTCTCAAGGCCGGCCGCAACGTCTATCCTCACGAAGTCGAGGAAGTCGCAGGACAGGTGCCAGGCGTTCGCAGGGGATGCGTGGTGGCCTTTGGCGCGACGCACGCGGCCAGCGGCACCGAACGACTGATCGTAGTGGCGGAAACGCGCGAAAAGGGCCGCGAAGCCCGTCAGGGCATCGCCCGGGCCATCACCGAGCAAGTGGCGCTGGCCATCGGCCTGCCGCCGGACGCGGTCGAACTCCTGCGACCGCACAGCATTCCCAAGACTTCCAGCGGCAAACTGCGGCACGAGGAGACCCGGCGCCTCTATCTGTCGGGCTCACTGGGCGCGGCAACACCGCCGCCGTGGCTGCAGGTGGTCCGCCTGGCCGCCGCCAACATGGCGCGAACGGCCGCCACCTGGCCGAGGCGCGCATTCGAGCTACTGTACGGAATCTATGCCGTCGTCGTTTTCGTCCTGTGGATCATTCCCACCTGGCTCTTGGTGGCTCTGGCGCCGAACCGGCGCGTTGCCGAACGCATTACCACATGGGGCTTGCGCCTGTTCTTCCTTCTGATTGGCTGCCGCATCCGCATGGCAGGACGCCAGCACCTGAAGACACCGCCGCCTCGCGTCTTCGTCAGCAACCACACCAGCTACTTCGACGTCCTGGTGCTGATGGCGGCGCTCGGCTCCGACTACCATTTCGTGGCCAAGAGCGAAGTCCACAACATGCTCTTCATCGGCACCTTCCTCCGGAAGCTGGGCCATTTCGCGTTTGACCGCAGCGATCCGCAGGCCCGCGTGCGCCAGGCCGAAGCGATCGAGGCCGCGCTCGGCCGAGGCGAATCCGTATTCGTCTTTCCGGAAGGCACTTTTAGAGTGCTGGATGGAGTGGGGGCATTTCACCTGGGCGCGTTCAGGGCCGCAGTGGCCGCGCGCTGCCCGGTTATTCCTGTGGCGCTCGGGGGGACACGCCGGTTTCTGCGCGATGGCACTTACCTGCCGCGACCTGCCTCGATCACTCTGACCATCTGCCCCCCACTTGCTCCCGGATCGAGCGCCCAGGCTGTTTCCTGGCAGGACGTAGTGCGGCTGCGAGATGCCGCCCGGGCGGCCATCAGCCGCGCCGCGGGCGAGCCGCTGGTCTGAACTTCTTAACACCTTCTAATTCAAACGATTGGCGCCGCCGCCGCCGGGGGGTCGAGTGTGCGGCATCGTATCTTGGCCGTCCCGCATCTATAGATAATGTACAGAGCTGCATAGGCAGGGTAGGAGGTTAGGCTATGAGTCACCAGACCCATGCTGAGGAAACGGTTGGCGTGCGCTACACCGGTTGGGCCGCGCTGGACCGCGACCCGCAGGAAGATCGGGTCGAGTTCGTGTGTCCGCATTGCGGGCAAAGCGGTGCCAAGTCTGCGCGCCGCCAGCGCACCAGCTACCACTTTACGGACGGATTCGTGCAGGATTTGCAGGGCGAAACAACGACCTGCCGGAATTGCCGCCGAGCACTGCATATCGCCCCGGTGGTGCTACTGCACGATCAGGATGAAAAGCGCCGCTTCCGGGCGATCTTCACTCCCGAAACAACCTCGAAAAACTAAGGCCAGCCACCCGGCCTTATTCCTGGACCAGCGTATCGGGGGAGACGTGAAACTTCTCCAGCCCACGGCGAATGTGGCGGAAGGCATCGTCCACCGTGTCGGCGAACTGCAATAGGCCGTACTCGCGCTGGTTGATGGCGCCGGCGCGAACCATTTCCCGCCAGTTCACCACGCGGTCCCAGTACGAGCGCCCATAGATGAGAATCAGGATGCGGTGCCCGAGCTTGCCCGTTTGCATGAGGGTCAGCATCTCGAACAGCTCGTCCATGGTGCCGAATCCACCGGGAAAGATGATCAGGGCTTTGGCCAGTTGGGCGAACCACAGCTTGCGCATGAAGAAGTAGTGGAATTGGAAATTCAACTCGGGGCTGATGTAGCGGTTGGGCCACTGCTCGCGCGGGAGTTCAATACTGAAGCCAATCGTCTTTCCTCCCGCTTCGACGGCGCCGCGATTGGCCGCCTCCATGATGCCGGGGCCGCCGCCGGAGCAGACCACAAAGCGCCGCGGCTGCTCGCCGAAGGTGAGCGACCAGGCGGTGATCCGCCGGGAGAGCTCGCGCGCGGCCTCGTAGTAGCGGGACATTTCCAGCACCGCGCGGGCCTGGCGCACGGCGGCGCGGTGCTGCGGCGAAGCCTTATGACGGGCGCGCGACAGGTGCTTCAGACGCGCCTGGGCCTGCTCTGGCGGGCCGATGCGGGCGGACCCGAAAATCACGATGGTATCGCCGACGCCTTCGCGCCGCATACGAACCAGGGGATCGATGTACTCGGTGAGAATGCGCACCGGCCTCGCGGCCAGGCTTTCCATGAAAGCGGCGTCACGATAAGCGGGTGGTTGCGAAGGCGACTTGCGGCGGGCCATGTTCCCCCTTCCTGTTCAAACAGCGCTCCCTATTCTACGCAAGGGCCGGAGTTCCAGCCAACGCGCATGCGCCATTGAGCGTCGAATCTAGTACACTGCTAGCCGACGCTCGGCAGGAGGCAGCAGCCATGACCCCACGGATCAGAACCACACGCTTTGGCCTTTTCGCTTCGCAGGCGGTCGTGGCACTGGCCTGGCTCGGGGCCTGCCTCACGGCCGCCGCGCAGACGGCCACCGGGCCGCTACCACCTCCGCAGGGCCAGCAAACCCAGCCGCCAGAGAGGGCGCCGATCCGCGTCAGAGTGGAAGTGGTGAGCACACCGGTGGTAGTGCACGACTCCAAGGGAGAGTTGGTGCTCGATCTGACCCGCAGTGACTTTCGCGTGTTCGACAACGGCCTGGAACAGCGGCTGGAAGAGGATGGATTCGACAGGGGCGGGGCTCCGCTTTCAGTCGCCATCGTGGTCGAAACGAGCTCGCGCATCGAAGCGCTGCTGCCCGCCCTCCGGCGCACTGGGATACTTTTCACGCAGACGATTCTGGGAGAGAGCGGAGAGGCCGCGATCATCGGCTATCACGACCAAATCACCCAGTTGCTGGACTTCACCGGCGACCATGAGGCCATCGAGCGCACCTTCACCCGCCTCAACCGCGGCACATCCGGTGCGCGGCTCTACGACGGGCTGTCCCGGGCCGTCCGCCTGCTGCGAGACCGCCCGGCGACGCGCCGCCGCGTAATCATCACGCTGGCCGAAGCCACCGACACCGGAAGCGAGGAAAAGCTCGGCGACGTTTTGCGCGAAGCGCAGCTCGCCAACATCACCATCTACTCGGTGGGACTCTCGACCACCGCCGCCGAGCTGCGCGGCCCGCAGCGGCAGACCTCCGCTCCCTCGGCCACACCGCCCGGAACGATGGGCCTGCCGCCGAGGCCGGGTAGCGTGCAGACGCCCACGACGGAGGCGCAGCGCAGCGGGAGCGCCGATCTGCTGGCGCTGGCCATCTGGGTGATTCAGCATGCCACCGAGCCCGTGCGGGAAAATGCCTTGGAACTGGCTGCCGCGGCCACCGGCGGCTCGCATCAATCCCCCGTCCGCGACCGCTCCATCGAGACGGCCATTGATGAGATCGCCGGCGAACTTCACGCGCAGTACACGCTCTCCTATCGCCCATCCGGAACCGAAGGCGGTTACCACGAAATAAGAGTGCTGGTGGATCGCTCGGGAGCGCAGGTGCGCTCGCGCCCCGGCTATTATTTGGGCAGTTCCGTGAACTGACCAGTACTCGGCCCACCGGGTCTGCCTATTTTCTTTTTCGCGTCGCTCTGCCGGATCACCGCCGGGTGAAGCGAATCCCCCCTGCTACGATATCCTCAGTGCTGCGTGTTTCCATTTCGCGCAGGTGACAGCTCAGAGCCTCGAGGGCGATCCGCCCCGGGTTCCTGCGGTGGCAAGCGATCAGATCGCATCGGTTGTCGACTCAGTCTATGCTGAACCAGCTCCTATCACCCGTCATTGCTCCAAACGCCACGGTCGATCCGGGCGGCGGCCTGGAGATAGCTGCGCATCCGGCGGCTGTTCTCGAATCCTCCAGCCAGTCTAAGACGGACCCGCTGGCGATTTCAGTGTTCCTTCTGACTACTGCGTTCACACTCTTTGCGAACCTCCGCCTTCGCTCACTGGTCTCGGACGACGCCTACATTCATGCACGAATCGCAGAAAACCTGACTGCGACGGGCCATCCCTTCTTCAATCCAGGCGAAGCCGTGATGGCCACTTCTTCACCCGTTTGGACGTTGTTTCTGGCCGCCCAGCGGCTGTTGTTCGGCGAGTTCAATGTCGTGCCGTTCTGGAATGCAGTTTTTACCGGCTGCGCGGCGCTCGCCGCTTACTTTCTCGCCAGGGCCGCCGGCTCCTCGCCACGAATGACCAGGAGCACGCAGGGGGACGCGCTGCTGCCCGCGCTCCTGGCCATCGTGGCGCTTCTCGATAGCTCGTATATGCAGATGGAAACGCCTTTGGCGATGGCCCTGCTGCTGTGGTCGGCGGTGGCGTTCACGCGAGACAGTCGGTGGACGTTGCCGCTTCTGATGATCGCGGTTTTCACCCGGCCCGAACTTGCTCTCCTATTCCTGGCCGTCGCCCTCGGCGGCATCGCGGCGAGCCGATTCAAACGGCCGGGTTTGTATGCGGCCGCCGCCGTTGGGGCCATTCTGCTCCTGTGGCTATTCAGCCAGTTTGGAACCGTGATCCCAAACTCCGTACGAGCCAAGAAAATCGGTTACACGATCTCGGCGTGGCAGAGTTTCATGGGCCTTTTCCCGGCATGGTCGAGCGGGCTGCCCAGCGAAGGCACGCCTGTCGCCATGCTGGGGGTGAGTGTCGCGCTGGTGTTGTTGATGCAGGTGCTCACCCTGGTCAAGTCCCCCAGACCGTGGAATCAGACACAAGTTGCGGCCGCGGCGTTGTCCGTGTGGGGTTATTCCCTGGCGCTATTGTACGTGTGGAACAAGACTCTGATCTTCAGTTGGTATCAGCCCATGGTCACGGCCCCAATACTCGTCGGCATGGCCACCGGACTTCGCTTTGAGCGCACAGTGATTCGCAAGCTCGCCCCTGCGTGCGGGCTGGCACTGATGCTTTACGTTTTCCTGCCACCGCTGCTGCCGACCGTGCGCGCTGCGGCTCTCCAGCAGCCCGAGCTGTCTCCTTTCTACAGCCAGGCCGCGCGAGTTCATGAATACCTCGCGGTCGGCGGCGCCGTGGCCCGGGTCTGTCCCCAGGCTCGATTAATGACCAGCGAGATCGGGGCGCTGGGATATTCGTTCAAGGGATACGTTCTCGACGGTTTCGGAATCGCCTCGCCGGACGCGCTCAAGTACCACCCCATGCACGTGCCCGTCGAGCGCAGCCACGGCTCTCTGGGCGCCATTCCCATCCGATTCGTCGCAGAAAAGAGGCCGGACCTTATCGTCTCTTTCGATGTCTTCGCGCAGTCTCTGCTCCGCTCGCGCCAGGTGTCGGCCCAATACACGGATTTGCGTTTCCCGCCATTGCTGCCCGAAGACGCGGCGCGACCGGGCGTGCATCGCTGGATTTCGATCGTGAATCTCCACGTGCTGGTCCGCAACGACGGAGGTTGCAGCGCCTCCGAGATCGCGCGAGAAATCTCGAAGCGGTTTTAGCGGGAGCGCCCTGCGGGGGCTCCGAACTGGCGCGCCGAATTCGAGAGCCGGAAGCCATCGGCCATGATTCAAGCGGCAGCTACAGTTTGACCTTCATGAAAACGCTCTCCGGAATCAGCCGCACCGCCAGCATGATCCAGCGCCAGAACCAGGGCACGTACACAACCCGCTCTGCGGCAATCATGGCTCTGTAGATGCGCTTGCCCACCCGCTGGGGGCTGGCATAAAGGGGATTCTTCGGCAGCGCGGCCGTCATCGGCGTGTCCACCAGACCGGGCTTGATGGTCAACACCGTGACACCGGCCTTGGCGAGCCGGCTCCGCAAGCCCTGCAGGAAACAGGTCACACCAGCCTTGGCGGCGCCGTACGCGTAGTTACTCGCGCGGCCTCGATCTCCTGCCACCGAACTGATCACCGCCAGCACTCCGCTTCCCTGGCGCTCAAAATGAGCCGCCAGCAGAGTCGCCAGCGACAAGACGCTCAAGCAGTTCGTATCAAAGGCGTGCAGAAGCGCTCCGGGGTCGGCCTCGCATTCTTTCTGGTCCGGCAAAACCCCATGGGCAATCAGCGCCGCGTCCAATCCGTTCCAGCGGGCCATGGCCCCGGCAATCAACTCCGCGTGGCAGCCGAACTCGCTGAGATCGAGCGCGCGGGTTTCGACACACTCCGCTCCGCGAACCCGGGCATCTGCGCGGATGCTGGCCAGTTTTTCCGCGTCCCGCCCAACCAGGTAAAGTTTCGCCCCCGCGGCGGCAAACGCGCGTACACACTCCTGAGCGATCGCCGAGGTAGCGCCCAATACCAACACTCTATCGAGTCGCGCCATTTGAATTCCGGGTCACGCGCCGCCAAAAGTTCGACGAGAAATGAGGGTCCTTGTACCGCGCAAACTCTTTCCAACGGGGAAAGGCCGCCTGAAACAGCTCCGGCGGCATCCGGGCATCTTTTGCCGGATAGATGGCTCCTCCACAGCGGGCCACGACGGCGTCCAATTCGCGAAAGAGTTTTTCGGTCCTCTCGCCCCGGTTTGGAAAATCGAGCGCCAGAGTCAACCCTGGTCGCGGAAACGAAAGCATCCCCGGAGAAGCCAGCGAGCCGAATACCTTGAGGACGGCCAGAGCGCACGTCTGGCCCGAGGCATGGATTCTTTCCAGCATCTCGCGGCCCCCGGCCGGGCCTGCCTGGGGCGGCAGGACGCATTGATACTGAAAAAACCCTGCGGCGCCATAGATGCGATTCCATTCCGCCACCGCGTCCAGGGGATAGAAGAACTCGTCGTGCGAAACAAGTTGCTGGTTCCTGGCTGGGGCCCGGAAATACAGCCCGTTGAATAGCCGCATCGTGAAACGATTGATCACGCCGCCGGGAGCGTCCATGCGCATGCGAATGCCGCGAGGATCGCGAGGCATTCTCGAGTCCACAGTGTCGTCGTGGTTGCCCCTGTAGAAGACGCCCCTGCCCATCTGACCGCGTGGGGCCAGCGCGTCGATCCAGGCCACGGTGTATTCAAATCTTCCGTCCGATTCATCGGTAAGTTGAGAGAACTCTTCAAGCGTTCGGAAGGGAATTCTGTCCATGCGAATCCATGGACTCCGAATCCGCTTCAACCGAAACTCGGCCCAGAGAATCAGGCCGGTTAGACCCAGCCCTCCGATCGTGGCCTGGAATAGCTCCCGATTCTGCTCGGATGAGCATACGACCCGGTGGCCGTCTGAGCGCAGCAGTTCGAGCTGAGTGACATGGCAGCCGAATGTCCCCATCCGGTGATGGTTCTTCCCGTGCACGTCGTTGGCGATAGCGCCCCCGACCGAAACGTGTTTCGTTCCCGGGGTGACCGGCACGAACCAGCCGCGCGGTACGATGATCTTGAGGATCTCGGCCAGTGTAGCGCCGGCCTCACATCGGATCAGGCCCGCTTGTTCGTCGAATGCAATGAAGCGATCCAATGCCGACGCATCGAGCAGAACTCCGCCGTCGTTCAGGCAGGCGTCTCCGTAGCTGCGGCCACGGCCGAAAGCAAGCATGGGCTCCGGGACGGAGGCAAGTTCCGGAGTTTGCGTAAGCCAGTCCAAGCGGAGCACCCGGACGGGGCCGGCCTTGGTCTGCCGTCCCCAGGAGTGGTAGTGACTGAGCGAGTTGCCACTGAAAGAGCGCATCGGTTCTAGATGGCCATGAAGGCCGCAAGCGCCAGCAGAACGCCAACGGCGTAGGTCGCCGAGTCTGCAAGAGCGAAGGTCAGCGGGTCGTCGTCCACAACGCCGCGGTTGGCCAGAAACCATACGCGGCTTATCCAGTAAATCAGCAGCGGGCAAGCCATCCAGAGCATTTGCGGATTCCGATAGAGCGCCATGACCTCTTTGCTGTTGACGTATAAGGCCAGCACCAGAACAGCCAGATACCCGCTGGTCAGGCCCGCCGTCCGGATCAGGTCAATATCCGGCCGCAGATAACCGCGCCCCAAGGGAGGCTCGGCCCCTGTTCCCTGTGCGCGAACTATTTCCGAGTAGCGCTTCACGAACGCCAAGCTGAAAAAGAGAAACAGCGAAAATGCCACCAGCCACGGAGAGATGAACACGTTTGCGGCAGCGCCGCCTGCGAGAATCCGCAATGCGTAAAGGCCCGCCAGCACCACTACATCCACAATCAGGATCTGTTTGAGATAAATGGAGTACGCGACGGCGGCCACGGAGTATATTGCCACCACCTGCGCCAGCGGCGCGGAAAACAGCCCGGCCGAGAGCAACCCGGCGCCAACCAATGCCGGGCCCAATAGCAAGCCGGACCATATGGGCAGCGCGCCGGAGGCAAAAGGCCTGTCCCTTTTTCTGGGGTGGGCGCGATCCGCTTCCAGGTCGAGCAAATCGTTCACGACGTACACGCCGGAGGCGCAAAGGCTGAAGCTGACGAAGGCGCCGAACGCCCTGCCCAGGCTGTCCAGGTCGCCCCACAAGTGAGCCAGAAGAAACGGAAGGAACACTAGGAGATTCTTGGCCCACTGCCGCGGACGCAAGGCCCTCCACACACTCCTAAGCTTAAGCGCGGTAAACTTGGCGGGAGAAGCGTCCCGCGCCGGCCGCGCCAGCAGACCAGTGCCATCGGCCATCCGGCAGAGCGAGAGGCCCAGCGGCGCATCAGCGGTGGGGCCGTGAATCCTGCTCGTCTTGAGCTCTTGGATTTCAGCGAGTTTTCGCCGGCCTTCCAGACTCGCGGCATCATCGCCGCCCAGCACGGCAGAAAACAGGCCCAGATGCTCTGCGATCTCTTTTGCGAACATGCGGTCCGGCGCCGCGGCGAGCACCAGCGCTGTGCCGGCTTCCTTTTCCGCGCGCAGGAATTCGAGCACATCATTTCGGTAAAGCAGTCTCGCTGCATTGAGGCGTGCGCGCTGCGCGATCTGTTTTTTCGCGTGGTTCTTTCCCTGGAAAAGCCATGCCGGCAGCGCCAACGCGCACCAGGGCCGCGCTTTGCAAAGTCCCGCCAGCGCCTCCCACGACAGATCCACCGTGGCCAGGACGCTATCGAGATCTACGAAGAGAATGGTGCCGGCAGCGGCTTCCGGCGGCGCAGTCCGCATCACGACTCCCTGGGAAGCTGATTCGAGAACTACGGCGTCAGACCAATGATAGTGGGAGGCACTGGCACGCTTAAGGAATGAATCGAGGCGTGAATCCTAAGAGCTAAGGGACATGCGGCCCAGGTCGTTTCTTGGTCTCGAAGGCGAAACGCAGGGGGCCGGCGTTTCAAACGCAGCCGCCCCTAAGGCTTCGCCGGTTCCTTGGAGCCGTTCTCTTCCTCTTCGCGAATGCCGGCGGCGGCAGCGACCTCGTCATCGGCTTCCAGCCGCAGCAGGCGCACGCCTTGCGTGGAGCGCCCGGCCTCGCGAATCTCATTAGCGTGGACGCGGATGATCTTTCCGAATTCGGTGATGATCATTACGTCGGACTCTTCGGTGACCTGCAAGGCCGCGACCACCGGGCCGTTGCGGTCGGTGGTCTTCAGGTTGATGACGCCCTTGCCGCCGCGCGAGGTAATGCGATACTCGGCCAGCGGCGTGCGCTTGCCGTAGCCCTTTTCGGAAACCGTGAGCATCAGCGAGGTGAGCGAGTCCTTGATCTCTTCATTTTCCAGCTCGTCCAGATTCTCGGTGGTTTTCTTCGACTCTTTCCGCAAAATCTCGAAATCCAACTGCACGGCGTCCATGCTGACCACATAGTCGTCCTTGGCCAGGTCCATGCCGTTGACGCCGCCGGCTTGGCGGCCCATGGCGCGCGCCTCGGTCTCGCGGAACAGAATGGCTTGGCCCTTGTGGCTGGCCAGGAAGATCATCTGCTTGCCGTCGGTCAGCTTCACGCCGATCAATTCGTCCTTGTCGTCCAGGTTGATGGCGATGATGCCGGAGGGGCGCGGGTTGCTGAACTCGGCCAGCTCCGTCTTTTTTACGGTGCCATTGCGCGTGGCGAAGAAGACGTAGCGGCCGGCCTCTTCCAGGTCGTGCGACGGCACCAGCGCCGTCAGGTGCTCGTCCTCCTGAAACTTGACCAGGCTGGTGATGGCCTTGCCGCGGGTGGCGGCGGCCGCTTCGGGAATCTCGTACACCTTGAGCCAGTACACGCGCCCTTTCGAACTGAACAGCAAAATATAGCTGTGAGCCGAGGCGATGAACAGGTGCTCGACGAAGTCTTCTTCCCGCGTGCGCGCGCCGATGCGGCCTTTGCCGCCGCGCGACTGGTGGCGATAGATGTCCACTGAGGTGCGCTTGATGTAGCCGGCATGGCTGATGGTGATGGCCATGTCGGTGTCGGGAATCAGGTCTTCGACCTTGATCTCCTCGACCGCGTCCACGATCTGCGTGCGCCGCTCGTCGCCGTAATCCTTCTGCACCTCGCGCAGCTCGCCCACGATCACCTGCTTGAGCTTCTTTTCGCTGGCCAGGATTTCCTTCAGCTCGGCGATGCGCCCCTGGATCTGCTTCAGTTCTTCGAGGATCTTTTCGCGCTCCATCTGCGTCAGGCGGTGCAGTTGCAAGTCCAGGATGGCCTGCGCCTGTCGGTCGGAGAACTCCCAGCGCTCCATGAGGCCTTCCTTGGCCTCCTTGGGCGACTTGCTGCGGCGGATGAGCTTGATGATTTCGTCCAGATGCTCGAGCGCTTTCTGGAAACCGAGCAGGATGTGCTCGCGCTCTTCGGCCTTGCGCAGGTCGAAGCGCGTGCGGCGCAGCACGACGTCGCGCCGGTGTTCGAGGAAGAGTCGCAGGAACTCCAGCAGCCCCATCTCGCGCGGCTGGCCCCCGGCGATAGCCAGCAGGATCATCCCGAACGATTCCTGCATCTGGGTGTGCTTGTACAGGTGGTTCAGGACGAGCTGGGACTCTTCGCCGCGCTTGACTTCGACCACCACGCGCATGCCTTCGCGGTCGGATTCGTCGCGCACGTCGGAGATGCCT
>Ga0214473_10000817_pt1 | contig 42520 bp, 37 predicted proteins | sample RVTome_7_FD_203509 | JGI IMG/M metagenome (GOLD analysis project Ga0214473, IMG submission 203509) | Soil microbial communities from uranium-contaminated site in the Upper Colorado River Basin, Wyoming, United States - RVT98D197 | ecosystem: Environmental > Terrestrial > Soil > Contaminated >...
GTGGGTGGGCAGCCAACTGGAACTGAGGCCGGAAGAACTTGAACGCCTGCAGCATGAATTCTGGCAGGGCGACCAACTGGACGGCGCCCTGGCCCAGTTCATACGTGAACTGCGCCGGGAGAACCGCACGGCCCTGCTGAGCAACGCCTGGCCCGGAATGCGTCAGATGATCGAGAACGAATGGGGGATCGCCGATTGCTTTGACGACCTGTTCATCTCCGCTGAGCTCGGGCTGGCCAAGCCGGATCCGAGGATCTACCGGCTGGCGCTGGACCGTCTGGACGTCCCACCGGAGCGAGCGGTCTTCGTCGATGACTTCAGTGAGAACGTGAGGGCCGCCGCCGCCCTCGGTCTGCGCGCCATTCAGTTCCTCTCCAGCCAGCAGGCCATCCAGGCGGTGAACCTGCAGCTGGCCAGGACCTCCTAGCCGGCTCCGGGGCGGTCGGCGATCTTCATCCCTTGATTTCCGGGCAGGTCCAAGGGAGAATGAAAGTTCTCCAGCGGGGGGAGAGTACACCCATTGGCCGGCACCGAAACCGAAACCTCTGGTTTTCTCACTCGGCGCAACCTGCTGTTTCTCCTGGGAATCGGCCTGGCCGAGGCCTCCATGAGCATGCCGATGGTCCAGATCCCGGTGTACCTGCGCGAGCTGGGCGCCAGCATCACCGACATCGGCTTCTTCTTCACCGTCTCCATGTTCTTCCCCATCCTGGTGCGGGTGTTCGGGGGCTGGCTGGCGGACGTCGTCGGCCAGTTGCGGGTGATCCTGCTGGGCAGCCTCACCGGCGTCCTCACCTTTGCAGTCTACGCGCTGGCGCCCAGCTGGCAGGCAGCGCTGCTGGGCCCGGCGCTGCTGGCGATCACCATGGCGCTCACCTTCCCCGCCTTCTACTCCTACGTCGCCGAACGCTCCCAGGAGGGCACCCGCGGCCGAGCCTTCGGGATCGCGCAGACGGTGCGCAACCTGGCCTGGGTGGTCTCGCCGCCGCTGGGCGGGATCCTCGGCCAGGCCTTCGGCTACCGGGTGATGTTCGTGGCGGCCAGCGCCACCTTCGGCCTGGCCGCGGTGATCTTCCTGATCCTCAACCGAACCGGGAAATCCCTCAATCTGCGGGGACAGCCCAGGCTGTCCTCGCTGCGGGCCTCCCTCAGCCAGCTGGCCGGGTTGGTGCTGGCGGGAGGGTTGATCAGTTGGCTGCTGCTGGGCGATGCGATCCGCGACCTGGGGGTGAAGCTGTCCTTCGACCTGATGCCGGTCTACCTCAGCGACATCGGCGGCATCAGCAAGCAGGGGATTGGCCTGCTGGACGGCCTGTATGGACTGGTGCTGCTGGCCGCCAGCTATCCCGCCGGATGGCTGGTGGACAAGACCAACGAGCGTCTGGGGCTGCTGCTGGGGGCCGGCATGGTGGCGCTCTCCCGGCTGCTCTTCCCCTTCGCCCCCGGGTATTGGGGATTTGCGGCCTCCTGGACCTTGTTGGCCATCGGCGACGGCCTGATCGAGCCGGCCGGTGTGTCGCTCATCTCGCGGGCGGTGCCGGCCAACCTGCGCGGCCTCACCTTCGGTGTGCTGGTCACCAGCCTGGGCATCTTCTCCTTGCCCGCGCCCTGGCTAGGCAGCCTGGCCTGGACACATCTGAGCCCCCGCGTCCCCTTCCTGCTGTCGGCCGCAGTGGTCGGCCTGATTGCCATTCCAGTGTGGTTCAAGCTGGAGGCAGCCCGCCGGTTCCAGGAAGCTCCCACCCTGCCGATCGGAAGGCGGCCGGAGCCCGCCCGGCCGGCCACGGTGACGGTCCTGCTGGCCGGGCTGCGAACCGGAGCCGCTGCCGACGCCGACAGCCTGGGGCTTCCGACCAGCCGCGAACAGACGGTGCTCTCGGATGCCGCCCATGTCCTGCGCGAACACGGTGGCCTGACCAGCGGAGAGGACGGCGCGCTCATCTGCGCCTGTTTCGGCCTGGCTCCGCGCCGGTCGCCGCCCCAGGTCAGCGCACTGCTGGCCACCCACGCGGGGCTAGCGCTGCTGGACCGGTTGGGCATGCCCAACCGGGAGCGGGTGGAGCGTGGACTGCATCCGTTGGCCTTTGGGGTAGGGATCGCAACCGGGGAAGCCGGCTCCAGCGCCCGTGAATTGGAGCTGGCCATACAGGCCGGCGGGGCGGTGGACGATTGGCGGGGACTGCTGCATGAGCCGTTGGAGCAGGCTCGTTGGCTGCAGCAGCTAACCGGCAGACTGGGCTCCAGCGGTGTGTTGATCAGCGAGGACGCCTATCGCTGGCTGGCGGCCGCCCACGGTCAATTCACCTTTGGGCTCAGTGGACCGGTCAACTTCCCGGGCGGGGGCGAACCTCGCTTGGCCTACACCGTGGTGGCCCGCACCGGGCCCCTCGGCCGCAGCAACTGAAGGCGTTACACCTTCCACTCTTGGCTCGCGTTGCCACAGGTGTGCAGGGAAGAAAAGAGAAGGAGCCCCCTGCCATCCTCCGGACGGCCGACACTGCCGCTCTTGCCGGAAGGTCCCACGTCGTGAAGCCGCAGGGAAGGGCGTTACTCCGACCGACCGGCGTTGACTGTTTCCCGTCGCGGCCCGTTGGGCAGCTTGGGCTGTGTGGTCGGAGAGCGCCACGGCCGACGGGGATTGCAGTCCTTAGGTGGCCTGAGGCTCTCTGCGTCTTTAACTCTACGGAGTCCGGACCCGAGAGTCAACGCTCGGTACGCTTAAAAAAGGTACTAGCGCGGGGTGGCTGGACTATAATCGCGGCTCGACCGGCGCTGAGAGTGGGCGGGCATGCAGGCGAGTCGCAAAGTCAAGTTGATCTTCAACCCGCATGCCGACGGCGGCAGGGGATGGAGGATCGCCTCCTCACTCCAGGCCGTGATCGAACGCCACGGCGGCGCGGAGTGGACCGCCACCGAGTTCCCCACCCACGCCACCCAACTGGCCCTGGAAGCTGCCCGGCAAGGCTTCCAGGTGGTGGTGGCCATCGGAGGCGATGGAACCGTGCACGAGGTGGTCAACGGGCTGATGCAGGCCTCTCCGGAGCAGCGGCCCGCGCTGGGGGTCGTGCCCATCGGCTCGGGCAATGACTTCTGCGCCAACGTGGGCCTGCCATCCGATCCGGAGCTGGCCATTCAGCGGGCCTTCGAGGGGAGCCCGGCGGCGGTGGACATCGGGCGGGTGCGGGACGAGGCCGGGCGCGACGAGTTCTGGGACAATACGCTGGGAATCGGGTTCGATGCCGCCACCACCATCAACGCCCGCGAGATCGGCCGCCTGCAGGGCCTGGCCATGTACCTGGTGGCCGTCATCCGCACGATTCTGCGGGATCACGACGCCCCGCATCTGGAATTGCGCATCGATCAGGAGAGCTCGTCCCGAGACTTGTTGATGCTGACCGCCTGCAATGGTCCGCGGGAAGGCGGAGGATTCCTGGTGGCCCCGGCGGCCGACCCGCGAGATGGCCTGTTGAATTTCGCCATGGTGGAGTACGTCAGCCGGCTGATGATGTTCCGCCTGATACCGGAATTCATGCGCGGCACTCATGGACGGTTCAGGCAGGTGCATCTGGGGACGTTCAGACGAATGGAGCTTAAGGCCGACCGTCCCCTGCTCATCCACACGGACGGTGAGATCTTCGCCAGCGCCAAGACCGATGTGCGCCAGCTGGCGATCGAGATCCTCCCGGGGGCCCTGCAAGTCATCACCTGAACTTCGGCGGCATAGTCTCCGGCCCTGCCCGGCGGAACAACCACCCGTGCCCACTCTGCGGACATCGCTGCAGGATCTGGATCGCGGCCACCTTGCCATCGTGGCAGAGTTGTGGGGGCTCAGCGCTTCCGCCGGGCTGGCCGCCGAGTCGCTTTCGCAGGCGATGTTGAAGGCCGGAGCCCTGGAGGAGATGGCGGAGAGTCTCTCCGATCGGGCCATCGGAGCGCTGCAGTCCCTGCAGCTGCAGGATGGGCGCATGCCGCTGGCTGAGATGAACCGCCGGTTCGGCCCGCTGCGGGAGATGGGGGCCGGCAAGCGCGACCGGGAGAAACCCTGGCGCCACCCGGCCTCCGGGCTGGAAGAGTTGTGGTATCGCGGGCTGGTCGGGAGGGCCTTCTCCGACACACCCAAAGGGCTGGAGGAGTTCGTCTTCATTCCGCAGGATCTGCTGGAACGTCTGCCCACCCCGGCGCCGGCTGCCGACTTCTCGCTGGAGCCCCCCGAACGGTCGCCGCAGTGGACCCGGCAGACCGGCTCCGCCGCGGTGGACGACGCCACCACTTTGCTGGCGGCCTTCCGGCTGGCTCCGGCCAGCGCCGGACGGCTGGCCCCGGAAGGCCGCGACCGGCTCGCCCGGCACCTGCTCCATCCGGATTCTCTCGATTTGCTGCTCTCAGTCTTGCGCGAGACCGGCCTGATGGACCCGGCGACCCTGCAACCCGACCCGGCTCGAACCCGCAAGTTCCTGGAAGCTCCGCGGGGGGCCGCCTTGGGCCAGCTGCTGCAGGGCTGGGCCGGTGCACGGGCTTGGAACGATCTGGCACAGCTCGAGGGGCTGCAGGCACCCAAAGGGAGATGGCCGAATGAGCCGCTGGCCACCCGCCAGGTGGGGCTGGCGCCGGTGCTCCGGCTGCCGCCCGGCCGCTGGTGGTCATTGGCCGGGTTCCTGGAATCCCTGCGGCGTCACCAACCCGGATTCCTGCGCCCGGGAGGCGATTTCAATTCCTGGTTCCTACAGGACGCACAGAGCGGGGACTTCTTACCCGGGCTGGAGGCCTGGGATCGCGTGGAAGGAGCGCTGCTAACCTACCTGCTGACCGGCCCGCTTCATTGGCTGGGCGCGGTGGACTTGGGCGGAGAGGGTCGCCCTGGCCGCATCTCCGCTATCCGCCTCACCCCGGCGGCGCGAGCTTTGATCGAACCGCAGACGGCTCCGGAAATCCCCGAGCCGCGGCGCAGGGCCCGGCTGACGGCGGATGGCCGCATCAGCATTCCCAGGGCGGCCGCTCGCGCGCTGCGTTACCAGATTTCCCGGTTCAGCCGCTGGATCCAACTGGATCGCCGCCAGGAGAACTTCGTCTACCAAATCACCGCCGCCTCCCTGCGCGGGGGCCGGGAGGCGGGCCTGCTCCCTCGGCACATGCTGGCGGTGCTGCAGGATGTCACGGGGACCGGCGTTCCCAAGTCGCTCGAGAAGGCTATCCGCCGTTGGGGAGAGCGAGGCCAGGAAGCTGCGCTGAGCCGGCTGCTGGTGCTGCGGGTGACCGATGCCAGGGTGCTGGCGGAATTGCAGTCACACCCGTCGACCGGGCGCTTCCTGGGTGAGGCGTTGGGGCCAGACCAGGTCATCGTGCAGGAGAGTGAGTGGCCGGCCCTATGCGGCGCAGCGCTGCGCAGAGGTATTCTGATCGATTGGCCGCCGGAGGAGTCGGAAGGGCTGGGCTGAGCGCCTCCTCAGCCGCTGGTCAGCCGGGCCTCAAGAACCAGTTCCACCGGGCCCAGCGCGCGCGAGATTGGGCAGGTGGTCTTGGCATTCTCGGCCAGCTCCTGGAAGGCCTGCTCCTCGACACCGGGCACGCGGGCCTCCGTCTCCAGCTCGATCCGAGTCACTGTCCAGCCGCCCTCCAACTTCTCGAAGTGCACGTTGGCGGTGGTCTCGATCCGCTCCGGCGGGTGGCCAGCGCGGGTGAGCCCCGACGACAACGACATGGTGAAGCAGGCAGCCTCGGCTGCTCCCAGCAACTCCTCCGGGTTGGTCCCGGGGCCTTCTTCGAAGCGGCCGGCCCAGGAATACGGCCCCTCGAAGGCGCCCTCTCCGAAGCTCACCGTCCCCTGGCCCTCCCGCAGCGTGCCCTGCCAAACCGCCTGCGCCTTGCGTACCTTCATGGTCCTTCTCCTCGCTCCCGTCCGGTCCGGATCAGGCCTGCGACAGCACGTTGCCGACGGCGCGCTCCAGCTCTTCGATCGTCACCGGCTTGAACACGAACTCATTGGCCCCCAGCCGCATGGCCTCATCGACCTGCTGATCGGCGGTCTCGGTCGACAACATCACCACCGGCAGATGCTTGAACTCGGCTCGACTGCGTACAAATTCAAGGAAGTCGATCCCCGTCACTTCCGGCATGTTGATGTCCAGCACCAATAGATCTGGCCGCCGGCCGGCCAACAACGCCTGGCCAGCGCTGCGGGCGTTGGGAAATGTGGCGACTTCGAACTCCAGCAGCTGAAGCATGAGCTTGACCGCGTGGCTCATCTCCTCGTCATCGTCTACGATCCAGGCCGCCTTCACGGTCTCCTCGCTGTAAGTCGGTCGCCGGGCTCCCGGCGGGGCTCCCCCTCAGGCAATCTGGGCCTTGAGCCGTTCGGCCAGCTTGCGGCTGATTCCGCTGACCGCGGTCAGTTCGCTCAGATCGGCCTGTCTGATTCCTTCCAGGTCGCCAAAGGTCTGCAGCAGGGCCTTGCGTTTGGAGGGACCGATACCCTGAACCGCATCCAGCTGAGAGGCCAGACCCCGCCGCGAACGCTGGGTGCGGTGATGGGACAGAGCAAACCGGTGCGCTTCGTCTCGAATGCGCTGCACCAGGAAGAGCGCCTGCGATCCGCGCGGGAGCAGCTGAGGATCGGGCTCCCCCGGCAGGAAAAGCTCCTCATGCTCCTTGGCCAGCCCCACCACCGGCAGGTGCTGCAGGCCGTGGTCCTGTAGGACTTTCACCGCCCGTCCCAGCTGGCCCTTCCCACCGTCGATCAGGATCAAGTCGGGCAGAGAGCCGAAGGCCCGATCCAGCTTGGCGCCGGGCTTGCGCGCCTCTTCGGTGGCCGACTGCCAGCGCCGGAACCGGCGCGCCAGCATTTCCTCCATGCTGGCGAAGTCGTCCTGGCCGGTCACCGATTTAATGGTGTATTTGCGGTATAGCGACTTGCTCGGTGCTCCCTTTTCAAACACCACCATGGCCCCGGCGGCCGCCGTGCCCTGCAAGTTGGAGATGTCGTAGCCTTCGATCCGAACGGGGGGTTGAGCCAGGCCCAGCGCCTGCTGTAGTTCGGACAGCGCCTGTACGTGCTTGCTGCGGTCCGCTTCCCAGCGAGCGCGCAGCATGCTGAGGGTTTCGGCGGCGTTCTTGGCAGCCAGTTCCACCAGGTCGCGCTTCACCCCGCGGCGCGGCACGCTCAGATGCACCGGTTGGCCGCGCCGCCGCGATTGCAGCCAGGCCTCGATGATGCGGGCCTCCTCGATCTCCAGCGGCAGCAGCACCCGCTGGGGAACCCCGGCGGCCTCGGAGTAGAACTGTTTGACGAAGGCCTGCAGCACTTCCTGATCCTCCGCCTGGCGGGTCCCCTCCAGCACGAAGTACTCCCTCCCGATCAGCTTCCCTCCTCGGATGAAGAACACCTGCACGCAGGCGTCGTGCTCATCCCGGGCGAAGGCGATCACGTCCGAGTCGATCCGTTCGCGTGACACCACTTTCTGCCCTTCGACCACCTTCTCGATGGCCCACAGCTGATCGCGGATGGCCGCGGCCCGCTCAAACTGCATCTCCTGCGAGTAGCGCTGCATCTCCTGGTTGAGGCGCTCCACAATCGGCTCGGTCTTGCCCTCCAGGAAGCGGCATAGATCGGCGATCATGGCCCGATACGTCGCCTGGTCGGCCGCGCCGATGCACGGCCCCATGCACAGTTTGATGTCGTGGTACAGGCAGGCCCGCAGGTCCTGGCCGGTGATGATCCGGTCACAGGTCAGGTAGGGGAAGATCCGCCGCAGCACATCCAGGGTGCGGTGTACCGCCCAGACGCTGGTGTAGGGCCCGTAGTAGCGGCCGCCGTCATTGGCCATCCGGCGGGTAATGGTGACCTTGGGAAATGGGTCGCCCCAGTGGACCTTGACATAGGGGTAACGCTTGTCATCCTTGAAGCGGACGTTGTACTTGGGCCGGTGTTGCTTGATCAGGTTCATTTCCAGGATCAAGGACTCCAGTTCGGAGTCGACCAGGATCCACTCGATATCCCGCACGCGGGCCACCATTTCGGCCGTGCGCGGGCTGTGGTCGGCAGAGGGCTGGAAGTAGGATCGCACCCGGCTGCGGAGGTTCACCGCCTTGCCGACGTAGATTACCCGGCCGGCGGTATCCTTCATCATGTAGCATCCGGGGGAAGCGGGGATCCCCTCCAGCAGCATGGAAATCGCTTCGGAGACGGGCACGAATCGATTCTAGCACAGCGGCCCCCGGCTCCCCCGCGCGCCGGTGCAGGCCTGAGCCGCCCGGCCCACCTGCCCGCGGCGGGATAGGCTCTCCCGGCCTGTAGTATCCTCCCGGCCTACAACCGCCGCGTTCGGCAGGCTCTTGAGCTCGCTGCGATTCCAGGACCACCCTCGACACTTCCAGGCGATCCGCCGCGCCGCCCTGCTGGCCGCCGATCCGGCGCAGGCGGTAAGGCGCCATTTGCGGCTGTCGCGGTCGGCGCTGCACGCCGGCCCGCACCCGATTCCGCTGGAACCCTCGGCCCGCATCTGGTTGGTCGGCCTGGGCAAGGCCGCCCCGGCCATGAGCGGCGCGGCGGCCGAGATCCTGGGCGATCGGCTGGCGGCCGGGGTGGCCACCGTGGCCCGCCATGGGCCGCAAGGGGAGGTAGATCGCGCCGCGGCAAACCCCCCAGCCAGGGTCCAGCTCATCCTGGCCGAACATCCGGTCCCCGGGCCAGGCAGCCTGCGCGCCGGGCGGGCCGCCGCCGAACTGCTGGCGGCAGTCCGGGAAGTCGATCTCGTTGTAGTGCTGGTTTCCGGCGGCGGGTCGGCCCTGATGGAGTTGCCGCTGCCCGGCATCGGCCTGCAGGACCTGCGGTCGCTCAACCGGCAGCTGCTGGCCAGCGGGGCGGATATCGCCGAAATCAACCGGGTGCGGCGGGCCCTCTCACAGATCAAGGCGGGAGGGCTGGCTCGGATGGCATGGCCGGCGCGTGTCGTCGCGCTCATCCTGTCGGATGTGGTGGGCGACCGCCTGAGCCTGGTGGCCTCCGGTCCGACCGTGCTGGTGGGCCATGACCCGGCCGTCGCGCGCCAGGTCCTGGAACGCCGCAGGCTGTGGCTCTCCGCCTCCGACCCCATCCGCCGTGCGCTGGAGGGCGACCGATCTGCCGGGCACCGAGCCCGCCGGCCGGTAAATATCCTGGTGGGCAGCAACCAGCTGATGCTCCAGGCCGCGGCCGAGGCGGCGGCCGGGCTGGGCTTCCAGGTTCGAATCGTGAGCCACCGCATGCAGGGGGAGGCCCGCCAGGTGGGAGCCCACTTCGCTGCCCGATTGCGCAGGGCGCCACCCGGCAGCTGCCTGATCATGGGAGGCGAAACCACGGTCACGCTGAACGGTTCGGGACGCGGCGGCCGCAACCAGGAACTGGCACTGGCGGCCAGCCTGGAGCTGGAGGGAGCCGCGGGCAGAGCGATCATGAGCTTTGCCAGCGACGGGGTGGATGGCCCGACCGAGGCCGCCGGGGCCGTGGTCCACGGCGGCCTGCCCGACCTGGCGCGCGGTCTGGGCCTTGACCCGGCCGCCGCGCTGGCGGACCACAACTCCCATCCGGCCCTGCAGGCGGTCGGAGCGCTGATCCAGACCGGGCCGACCGGCACCAACCTCAACGACCTGGTGGTCGGGCTGGCTTACGGGCCTGATTGACCCGCCCCGCGCCGGCTGTTAGAATCCCGCCTCCTCCCGACTGCAAGAGAGTTCCCGCATGTCTATTCATTTCGGAACCGACGGATGGCGGGGAGTGATCTCCGACACCTTCACCTTCCACAATCTGCGCCTGGTGTCCCAGGCCATTGCCGACGCGGTGGCCTCCGCCGAGTGGCTCAACGGCGCCTACCAGGGCCCGGCCCCGGACCCCCGGCGCATGGTGGTCGGGTTTGACACCCGCTTCCTCTCCGACCGGTTTGCGGTGGAGGCGGCCCGGGTGCTGGCGGCCAATGGCTACAAGGTCCATCTGGCCACCGCGGACGTCCCCACCCCCTGCGTTTCCTTCGCGGTGCGTCAGCTGGGCGCCATCGCCGGGGTGATGATCACCGCCTCCCACAACGCGCCGCGCTACAACGGGTTGAAGCTCAAGGCGGCCTATGGCGGGGCGGCGGCCCGCGAACAGTGCCACCGGGTAGAGGTCTACCTCAACGACAACGAGTCCCGCGGTCGCGGCCCCAATCTGATGGACTACGACCAATCCCGGGAGGCCGGGCTGATCGATCGTTTCAATCCCACGCCCGCCTATCACGAGCACCTGCGCGGCCTGATCGACCTGGACGCCATTGCCGAGAACCCCCAGCACATCGTGGTCGACTCCATGTACGGCTCCGGGCGGGGCCAGCTCAAGGGCATCCTGCAAGGGTCCGGCTGCGAAGTGTTCGAAGTCCGCGGGGAGATGAACCCCGGCTTCGGTGGGATCCACCCGGAGCCGATCGCACGCTACCTGGGAGCCCTGGCGGGCGCCATCGCCGCCGGGCACGGCCAGTTGGGGATCGCCACCGATGGCGACGCCGACCGGGTCGGCGCCATGGATGGGCGCGGCCAATACGTGGATGCCCATCGCCTGATGGCGCTGTCGCTGAAATACCTGGTGGAGCGGCGCGGGCTGACCGGGAAGGTGGTCAAGACCGTGTCCACCACCCAGATGATTAACCGGCTGGCGCACAAGTATGGGCTGGAGGTGATCGAGACCCCGGTGGGCTTCGACCATATCGCCGAGTGGATGCTGCGCGACCAGGTGCTGATCGGCGGCGAGGAATCGGGGGGCATGTCCTTCCAGGGGCACATTCCCGAGGGCGACGGGGTGCTGATGGGCCTGCTGGTCCTGGAGATGGTGGCCGCCACCGGGCGCCCCCTGGAGGATCTGGTGCAGGACCTGCTGGAGGAGGTCGGCCCCTCCAACTACGGGCGCATGGATCTGCGGCTGGCCCGGCCGGTCTCCAAGCAGGACATGGTGGAGCGGCTGGCGCAGCAGGCCCCTGCCCAGATCGCCGGCAACCGGGTCGAACAGATCCTCACCAACGATGGGATCAAATACATGCTGCAGGGCGACGCCTGGCTGCTGATCCGGCCCTCCGGGACGGAGCCGGTCCTGCGGGTCTATGCAGAGGCCAACAGCCGGCAGGATCTGGAGGGCCTGTTGGAGCACGGCCGCGCGGTGGCCCAGGCCGCCTGAGCGGAGCACCGCCGGGACCCGCATGTTATAATCCGCCCCTACGCAAGCCTTCGCCGCCGAAATCATGCTGAAGCGTTTCTTCGACAAACTCCGCTCCCCCAGCAGCCAACAGGATGCCCCACCCCGCGGCGCTGCACCCTCTGTCCCCAAGCCATCCGCCACCCCTCCCCCTCCGAGCAAGCCGACCACCCTGGAAGAATCCCAGGCCTACCTGGCCAAGGTCCAGGAGAAGATCAACAAGCTGGCCGAGGAGTTCGCCGCGGGTATCATCAACCGCGGTCAGTTCCAGGAGCTGTACGACCACTACCGCCGGGAGCAGCAGACCGTCAAGCGTTGGATCGAGATGGATCCGAAATCGGAGGCCTGGAAGGAGCTCACCACCGAAGGCAAGAGCGTGGTGATCCGTCAGCAGCACACCGCCAAGGTGATGGGCTACGCCATCTACGAAAACACCTCCGGCATGCCGCTGAGCACCATCGGTGAGTTCGAGGTGGAGCCGGACCTGTTCGTGCCGATGCTGTCTTCCTATCGGACGGCCACCCAGGAGATCTTCGGGGCAGGCATGAGCTCCACCGAAATCGAAGGCGGACGACGGCTGAGCTTTGTGCCGGGCGAGTTCACCACCTTGATGGCGCTCTTCTCCTCGGACCCGGCCCCCAAGCAGATGGACTCGCTGGAGGAGCTGCACCTGCTGTTCGAGCGTGCCAACCGGACCCTGCTGTCCCGAGAGAGGGTAAATCCGGACGAACTGGTCTTCCCCCATAGCTATTTTCTGGGGCGCATGCAGTAGCGCAGTCAATCCCTTCCATGAGCAGCGTTCCCGTCCTGAAAGTGGTCGTTGCCGGCGACGGCACGGTCGGCAAGACCTCCCTGGTCCGCCGCTTCTGCGAGGGCAAGTTCGAGATGACCCGGGTGGCCACGATCGGCGTCGATTTCCAGACGAAACTGGTCGAGCTGCCCGAGCGGACGGTCAAGCTCTCCATCTGGGATATGGCCGGCCAAGACCGCTTCCAGGTCATCCGCGCGGGGTTCTACCGCGGCAGCCGGGCGGCCGCGCTGGTGTTCGACGTGACCTCTCCGGAGAGCTTCGCCAACCTGGAGCGCTGGCGGCAGGAGATCATCGAAGTGGTGCCGCTGCAGCCCTTTGTGGTGGTGGGGAACAAGACCGATTTGGAGCGCAAGATTTCCCCGGAACAGGGTGCGGCTTTCGCTCAGAGCATCCAGGCCGCCTACGTAGAGACCAGCGCGCTGAGCGGCACGGGCGTGCCGGATCTGTTTCTCACGCTGGCCAAGTTGAGCTTCACGGCCTGACACCGTCACCGCAAAGCAACAGGGCCAACCATGGGTTGGCCCTGTGTGATTCTCCAGTGAGTGTTGGCGCTAGCTTCTGCCCGGGGTGGGTGTGGTGCGCAGGCGGCGGCTGAGGAAGATGATCGTGAGCAGCACCCCCGCCATCAGCAGCAACCCGGGCAGGCCCGCTTCGTCTGCAAAGCCGGTCACCGGCAGCGCCGTGGCGGTCGGAGTCGGTGTGGCCGTGGCGGCGCCTCCCGCGATGGCCTGCTGAGTCTGGGTCTGCGCCACCGCAGCCGTCACGGTTAGCGGCCCCAGAGTGGGCAGGGTAGTAAAGGGCGTCGGGGAGGGCGTGTCGCTGGGAAGCACGATAACCTGGGTGGGCGTGGCGGTTCGGGTGGCTGTGGGTACGGACGTATCGGTGGGCTCCGTTGTTTCGCTGGGCTCCGTCGTCGGCGTAAAGAGCCCCGCAGCCGTGGTTGCGGTAAGAGCCTCCGCCGTCAATGTGTTCTGCAGGGCGATCTGGGTGGGTGCCTCGATGGCGGCCTGCCGCTGGCGCGGCGCCAGGACCAGGACGTAGAGTCCCAGGCAAATCAGGCTCAGGACGATCAATCCGCCCAGGCCGGCGGCGGCCACGACGAATGTACGGTTTTCGCTCTCCTCAGGAGGCGAACCGTCTACTTCGAAGTCTTCAGCCATGCTCTACTCTCCTCGCGCTCGCGGCCGCCCGGCGGGGCTCCCTACAGGCCCTTCCCCGCCTGAACCTGGGCTGGTCCGGCGGACGGGTGCGGGTGCCGGCCATTCTCGCCGCTTCTGCCTTGAAGCGCAACAACCGTTTGACCTGGCACATCCGGCTTTCCCATCGGTATGCTATTCGGCTGCCCCCCAGATGCAACTTCCGGGCCAAAGCCAGGCTTGCTGGGCAAGTTTGGGACGACCCCCCCTTAGGCCACCACCTCCAGGTTAGCCTGGGGCACCACAATCAGCCCCTGGCCTTCGACCTGAATGGCTGCGCTGCGCGCCAGAATGCCGCTGGGATACGGTTCGGCGCGGTCGATCAGTTCCCTGATCACTCCTACCGCGCTGCGCAGTGGACCACGGATCACCTTCACCCGCACACCGGTCGCCAGCGGAATCACCCGTTCAGGCCGATCCAGCATCTGGCTCCCGGTCAAGGGGATAATCACTTCCGGCTGCTGATAGCCGAAGGGGTCGCCCCCGACCGCCTCCACCGCCACCTCGCGGCCGGCGTTGGAACTGAGCAGGCTGTAGGCCGGAGCGCTGATAGGCGCCGAACCGAAGCCCTCGGTAAGCAGCACCGGGTAAGGCAAGCGGCGGGTCACCGCCAGCAGCTCGGCGGCGATGCTCCCCAGGATCAGTCCGCGCACCGACAACTCGGTCGCCTGATGCAGCGGGGCGGGATGATCGCACGTGCCGGCGACCAGGATGGCGCCGCGCAGAATGATGTCCAGCTTGTCGGTCAGCAAATGCTCACCCGGCCCCTCGCCGATCACCCGCATGACTCCCCAGCCCCGGCGACCGTTGCCCCATACTCCCTGCAGCAGCGCTCCATGCGTTTCGATGGTGACGATCCTGGATCCATCCGTGGCCACCACCTCCCCGGGGAAACCGGCGTGCACCGCGAAGGACAGCGGCCGGGCCTCGAACAGCAGCCGTCCACCGCTCAGCTGCAGGGCCCGGCCATCGCTGGGGGCACGCAAGGTGCGGCGGGCGATGCCCACCGGTCCGGCCAGAACCTGGCCGGCCTCCACCCGGCTGCCCAACTCCACCCGCAGCGCCCGGGCCGCCTCCGCGGGGGTAATCCCCAGCCCGCGGGCAATGTCCAGGAAGAGATGCCGAGGTGGCTCTTCGGCCTCCGCCACCACGTCGGCTGCCTGTACCTTCTCGTGCACCCGCACCGCGATATTCCCGGGCATCGGCAGCCGCCGCTCGCGGCGGACCAATGTCATGGACAGCACGTGGCGCAGGATGGGCAGGTGGGTTGCGCTCATAGTGAGCCGGGGATTATGCAGGCGTATCCGGTTTTACTGCAAGGCCCCGATGTCATATAGCCATTTCTGATTGAGTTCACGGCGCCGCCCGGGATCCTGCGATAGTTCCAGCGGACGCCCGCGGGCGTCGATGACGATACCCAGCACTCCACCTGCCACCCGCAGCGCCCCGGCCCGGCCGGGACCGCCGAAACCGACATCGAAACCGCGCTCCGGGCGGAGCGTGAGTCGGGCGTGTTCCCCTTGTCGCAGCGGCAGGCGCAGCAGTTGTCCCAGGCGGACCTGGCCTTCAGCCGGTTCGCCGCCGCCCTCCGGCTCCAATCGCACCCGCAACACCGGCCGGCCCTGCCGCCCCCGACCCACCGGTGAGACCACGGTTCCCAGGCTGATGAAGCTGCCCGATTCGAGCACCTGCACCGTCACCATGGGCAGCGGACCCGCCGCCGCCCCCACCGCAGGGACCAAGCTGTAGGGATCCAGCACCAGAGTGGACACACCCCGCGGCTGCAGCGCGTCCAGCAGCGCCAGCGCCGCGTAGCCCGGACGCGGAGCGCGCGACATGGCGGCCCCGCTGGCGATGATGGGCTCCATGGCCGGCAGCACGGTGGAGTGCCGCACCGCTTCAGGCCAGGAAGGCTGGGCCAACGCCAGGGCGCTGCGCAAGATCTGCCGGGCCAGTGCATACTCCAGGTGCAGTTCGTTCAATTCGGTGGGGATAGAGGCGGGATAGAGCGCCTTGTTATAGATGTAGTCCAGCACGCTGCCCGGGCTCTCCTCCACCGGCATCCAGCGCAGCACGTCATCCGGGGTGCAGTAGTTCAGCAGGTTGGGCAGCACCGACCCCAGCCCCAGTTCGGTACGCACACTGAGTCGCAGGTCTCCGTCGAAGGCGGCGGCCAAGGTGGTGTGGCTGGCTCCCAGATCCACCCCCAGCACCCCCTTGTCCGGATCGTAGACCTGGCTGAGATAGCGCACCACCCGGCCGAAGGCGTCGACGGTCAGCATCAAATAGCCGCCTGACCATTGCTTGAGCTCTTCGAAACCGATAATGCGCCGCGAGCGCAGCTCGCTGATCGCTTCCGACAGGCGCAAGCGGGCCGGTGCCAGGTCTTCCTCCGCCAGGCTGGGCCGAATGTTGGGAACCAGGGCCACCGATTGGTGATTCTCGAACTGCTCCATCACCTCGGCGGCCAGCGTGCGGTTGCCGGCATAGACCAGGTGGGGCCGCTCGCGCTCCGGAAAGAGCCCGGCCGCCAGCCGGACCATCTCGACCATTCGCAGTACCGAGGTGGTGGCGCCCCCATCCGTCCCACCCACCATCAGCAGCAGGTCCGGCCGGGCCCGCAGGATCAAGTCGATCTGCTCCTCCTCCTTGCGGCGGTCCATCAGGCTGATCTCTTCCAGCACCTGGAGGTAGGTCGAGCCGGCCAGCCGGCGAGCGCTCTCCAGGGAAACACCCGGCATCAATCCAACCAGCACCGCCCTTACCGTGGGCCCGGCGGAGCTGGTCGCCACAAAAACGTCCACCCCCGCTCCCTCGGCGGTTGCCGGCAGAATGAGGTTTTCCTCCTCATCCAGCAGCGGACGTCCGGTGATAGCCATCACCTGATCGACCGCCATGTGAATGCCCTCCCGCAGGTCAAACAGCGGGGGGCCGGAGGTGGAGGAGGCTCGCCCGGTGGCCACCAGGCGGTAGCGGCCGTCAACCACGTCGAACAGGCTGGCGCGGGTGTTCACCGTGCCAATGTCCAGCGCCAGCAGGGTGTCGGCCTCCAGGATCGAGCTCACGTCGCTAACCCAATGCGCCAAACAGATTGGAAAGCGTATCCCGCAGGAACTGCAGCCGCTCGACCAGCACCACCAGCGCGGCCGAGAGGGCTCCAGCGTACATGACGCCGAAGGTCACCGCAATGAAGGCCTTGCCCACCGCCCGAATCAATCCGGCCGGGCCGGGGATGGTCACCCCGGAGATGACCGCCAGCGGGGTTTCGCCTTCGCCGGTCAGGCTCTGGCGTTGGCCAAAACGGAAGTACAGCAGGGTGGTGATGGTGCCGAGCAACACCAGGCTGACGTTGATCATGCGTTCCAGGCCGGTCTCGCCGGTCTGAGGAGCGACCGAGGCCGGGCTGAGCGATTCCATGCTGGCCAGGGTCTGAGGGACCAGGGTTCCGCTGACGGCGCCCCCGACCACCACGGCCGCGCCCACGCCCACCAACAGCGCCATGGACAACGTGCCGTATCGGGATGTCCGCGGCGAGAGCTTCAGCAGCAGCACCAGCACCAGGATCCAGGGAAGGACTACGGTGACCAGCGCGCTCGGCTGGGCAATCCCGCGCAGCCCGACCGCAAACAGCGGATCCACCAGCCCCGGTTTCAGCACGTTGTGCCAGGCGATGGCGCCGGCGTAGCCTGAGGCGGAGCCGATGAAGATGTGGATCGCCAGGCGAAACAGGGGATTGTCCGCAAAGAGATAGCTCAGCACCATCAGGGTGATGATGGCCCCTAGGAAACTGGCGATCAGCTCTGGCGTGGTCATCGAAGGGTTCCGGTCACCTTTCCTGGCGGGCCATCCACCACTGCACCAGCCCATAGGCGATCCCGGCCGCCAGGATGAACTCGCTGGCCAGCATGGCCGTGCCGAAGGCGTTCCAGCGCTGAGCGGCCAGGCCCTCCTGGCCCATACGCCGCTCATACGCAGTGGCAGCCGGCAGGCCGGTCAAGATGCCGTTCACCCGCGGCTCGCGGGCCTCGTAGTAGGGTCGCACCATCGGCTCGGCGCCGGCGCTCAACACCATCACCAGCGGGGTCTGGCCCATGTAGTTCTTGGCCTGCTCGGCCCAGACCCGGGCGGTCTCCGTTCCGGCGGTGATCACGGTAACCAGGCTGAAATCCGACAGTGCCGTCACCCCGCGCAGCACCGGGGTATCCCAGGCGGTGATCCCCGCCTCTTGCATGTCCTCCGGCAAGTCAAAACCCTGCAGGATCGCCTCGCGCGGGCGCAGCGAAAAGAGCTGTACCGCGGTGGCACCGCCGGAGAGGTATCCCAGGTGAACCACCTCTTCCCCCGGCACGTAGTCGTGCCGCGGGCCCAACCGGTCGATGACCCGCATCGCCAGCAGCGAGCCGGTGGGCCGGGTGGTCATGGTGGCGATGGGGATCCCACGCACCATGATCTGCTCGATCAGCGCCTCGCCAACGGCATCCAGCTCCCCGGAGTAGCCCGGCTCATAGTCGAATACCAGCAAAGCCGGCCGCTCGGCCGGCAGCGTATCGATCAAGGTGAAAAGCGAACCGAGTTCGCGCGGCTCCAGGCTGGGCAGCGAGAAGCGAGGGGACCCGCTCAGCACCGGCAGGGCCGTGGCAAACAGCAGGACGCCCGCTACTGCCCAACGGATGAAATTGAGTTGAGGCCGGGCTCGACGGGAGGCCTGAACTTCCCGTTCTTCATCCTCCACCATGCGGTGCAGCAGTTCCGCCTGGGCGTACTGCCGCTCGGAGACCGCCAGCTGCATCGAACCCACCGTGGCGGTACGCGGCATCGCCACCAACGGCTCGGCAATCAGCACCCCGCGCAGCCCGGCCAGCGGGCCCGCCGATTCGACAGCCTGGTCATCCTCCGTCTGGATCTGCACGACCGGGCGGAAGGTCTCCACCGGCCGCATGGCTTCCAGCCAGGAAGGAAGGGTGGCCGGCGCCAGGCGAGAATCCTCGCCCTCGCTGGCGGCCGGCAGCGCCTCCGCTGGACCCTCCAGCGAGGCCGCATCCATCCAGTCGGGAAGATCGACCTCACCTTCCGGCTTTCCGCCAAGGGGAGCTTCGCCCGCGCCTCCCTCGCCGATCAAGGCCTGAACGTGGGGCAGCCCAAATGGCGGTGTTGTCGGTGGGCTTCCGGAGGGGGGGAGCTGCTCGGCCGCGCGGTCCTGCCCCGGGGGAGCGTCCTGCCCTCCCGCCTGGCGCAGCCAGCTGGGCATGGCCTCCTGGCTGGCCGCCGCCGGGCGCTCACGGGGCCGCTCGGGAGGTAGGTCGCGCGATTCGGGCGCAGCCGGCCTCGGCGCAGCCATGTCCCGCCCGGGTCGGGGTGGATAGGAAACATCTTCCGGCTCCGGTTCGGCCCCCGGCGAACCCCTCAGCCCGGAAAGCCAGTCTTGCCCGCTCTCGCCGGTATCCTGTGCCCGCTCTTCCTCGCGTGCCCGGATGCGGCGCAGCCACTCCGGTGGGCCAGACTCATCGGCCGCCTCCATGCCGCCCGGCTCGCCAGCCGCCTTGAAGGCCGAAACGCGGCCGCCCTCCTCCCCGGCCTCAGGCGGTGAGCCTTCCGGCTTCATCTCCTCCAGCCAGGAGGGCAGTTCTCCGGTCACCGGCTCCGCCGTGAAGTCCGGCTCGGGCTCTCCCGCCGCCTCGGACTCCGCCCGAATGCGGTCCAGCCAGTCCTGTTCGGGAGGGACTGGCTGGCGCTCTCCGCCCAGCCTCGAGCCCGGCTGGGACGCTGACCCCGAAGCCGAGCCGCCGGGATCGAGCGGGGTGAGGCGGGCGCCGCAGTGCCAGCACTCATGCGCCTCAGGCGGGTTGGGCCGGCTGCACATCGGGCAGCGCTGTTCCGACATGCCCTCAGCCTCCATAAGGCCGTTCGGTGCCCAACAACACCCGCAAACCGGTGGCGGTGGCTCCCAGGGCGACACCCAGCAGAATGCCGCGGGCTCCGCCGGCAGCCCACACCTGGGAAATCCAGGCGCGCAAGTCTCGGACAACCACTTCAAAGGTCCCCAGGCCAGGCAGCGGCCAGGGGGCGGTTCCCACCATGACGAAGAGCGCCGTGGCCAGGAAGATCAGCGTGTACAAGTCCCGCCGGCGGGACACCAGGCGGAATCCCGCCACCACCAGCGAGACGGCCAGCAAGGCCATCAGGCTGGTCTCCACGGGGAGCTGGAAATTGCTGAAGATGAAGAGCGCCACGGCGTTGTCCGGGCCGAAGAACAGGCCCAGGCCTAGAGTGATCACCAGCGCCAGGATGAGCACGGCGCTGTAGATCCAGCCCTCCTCCAGCAGCCCGACCTTGCGCCAGTGGACGGATACCAGGTTCACCAGGCCGACGATCAGCGCGGCTCCGGCCAGCAGGACCGCCCAGTGCAGGAAGGTCAGACGCAAATCCTGCACCGCCTTGAGCTGCACAAAGTAACCCAGCAACACAAAAAGGCCGGCAGCCAGGGCCACGGCCGCCCACAAGGCAGACAGACGGACTCTCATCGCAGCACGCCGAAGGTGCTGAGCAGGGTCCCCCCCAGAATGAGAGCGATGATCGCCCAGCGCAACGCATCCTGTGTGCGCAGGCTGGCCGTGTGCAGCCCCCCCACTTCCAGATAGGCGCCGGTGGCGAAGACTTCCTCTCCGATGAGCGGGTGTTCGGCAGTGGCGAAGAACAGGGCCTGCGACTGAACGTCATCGGTGCCCGCAATCACAAAGGCATTCTCGCGTTCGCCGAAATCGGCTGCCAGAGCGGCCTCCACGCCAAAGGAGCCGGTCAGCATATGCACCGCGACTTCCTCGGTGGCAAGCACCAGGGGCAGACCGGCGATGTAGGAGAAGGGGGTGGGCGCCAGCAGGCGGCCGGCGGTCGGCTCATAGCGTTCGGCGGCCCCCACCGACTCATAGGCACTGCGCAGGGTGTCCCGGGCCAGGATGGCCATGGCGGCGTCGCCCGTAGTGGCCACGACCGGCCGGTCGCTCATGGAGGTGGTGCGGGCTATGCTGCTGAGCGCGGCCAAACCGGCAAAGGCGGGGGCGCTTTCTTGTCCGACCGTCGAGCCGGTTCCCAGGGAGATATGCACCCGCTGCCCGGCCTCCACGGCTCGCTCGATGGCTCGACCCAGCGCTTCAAAGGCCGGAATGGGACGGAAGGAGGCCGGCGAGCGTCGGCCCAGCGCGGCGAAGAGCAGCAGCAGGCCCAGGAACACCGCCAGGGCTGCCAGGCCTTGCCATGCAGAGCCGGTCATTCGAGGTCTTCCGCTCCGTTCAGGCTCCGCACCAACGCCTCCAGTCGCTGAGGGTCTTCCAGCAATTGCCCCACTTCAGCCAGCGGCAGGCCGAATCCGCCCAACAGCGGCTCCGCCATGTAGCTGAGCTGCGCCCCCAGCGGGGCGAGAGGCTGGCCGGCCTCCAACAGCGCCGCGGCGAATCCCTCCAGCCCCATCCGGTGCAGCCAGAGGCTCAGGCGCGGGATCAGGCTCGCGTTTCCGCCCATTTCGCGCAGTATAGCACAACCACTTGGCACGGACCACGAGCCGGCCGTGCACCCGCCCGACAGGGCGACCGCGGATTGTAGCCAGCCCTAGCGGAGTGGGCAAGCTCGACCCGGCGCAATGCAAACCGCCCGGCGATGCGCCGGGCGGTGGTTCGATGCGGTTCGGGCAAGTTACGCTTCGGCTTCGGCGGCGTGCGGGTCGCCCCGGCGCGCAATGTACTGTTCCACAAACAGCAGTTGCGCTCCGGCCCGGCGGATCACACCCAGCAGCTCGTCCATGGTGGCCACTTCTTCGAGTTGCTCGGTGGCGAACCAACGCAGGAACTGCTGGGCGATGTGGTCGTTCTCCTTGATCGCCATATCGGTGAGCTGGTTGATCTGTTTGGTTACCTCCAGCTCCCATTCCAGGGCCAGCTTGGCGGCCGCCTCGGCCGAATCCAGCTTGTAGGGCGGCGCCGGGACCTCGGGAATGGAGAGACTGCCACCGGTTTCCACGATGTAATGGACGAACTTCAAGGCATGGACGCGCTCTTCGTCCGATTGCCGGTAGAAGAAGTCGGCCAACTCCGGCAGGAACTCCCGCTCGAAGTAGGCCGCGATCTGCAGGTACTGATGGGAGGCGCCCAGCTCGCTGCCCACCTGAGCGTTCATCGCCTGGTTGAGTTTGTCACTGATCAGCATAGCTGTGACCCTTTCTGGCGGCGCCGGTGCCTCACCGGTTCGCCACGACAATTCTACTGCGGCTGCCTGGCGGCGGGCGCCGGAGCTCAGCGGGTCGCCCCGACGAACTCCAGGGCGTACTGGGCGTCCAGGTAGTTCGGGTTGTACTGCAGCGCCTCGCGGAAATCTTCGATCGCGCCAAACGGGTCGCCCATTCGGTACTTTCCCCAGCCGCGCCACAGCAGGGACTCCTCCGACTTGTAGGTGCGATACAGCGTGGCGTCGGCCAGGTCGATCAGGTCCTGGAAGCGCGCCTGATTGAAATAGGCGATGTAGGGCCCAAACTGGTAGCGGGTGAAACGCCAGGGGAGCCCCAATCCCAACGCGGTGTCGAAGGCCTGGGCGGCCTCCCCGTAACGCTCGAAGTAAACCAGGTTGGAGCCCAGGTTGAACCAGGCATAGGGGTCTTCAGGATCCTGCTCGGCCTCGATCCTGGCCTGCTCCAGCGCTCGCGACCGGTTGGTATCGACGTCGGCATCCTGCTCCAGGATCCGGTCGAGGGTCTCTTGGGCTTCCGGGCGATAAACCAGCAGATAGACCCGGTTGAAGGCACGCCAGCCTTCATCCAGTTCGGCATAGCTGAGCTCGCGATCGGCTCCGCCTTCAATCGGGTTGGTGTCCTGGGCGACGAAAACACTCCGGGCCTGGTCATAGCCGGTCAACAGCAGGTAGTGCCCGGCCCAGCCGCCCCCGCCGTCGTTCTCTTCGAGAATGAAGCCTTTCTCCACGATGACCGGAAAGCCCGCCGCCAGCAGCGCCCGCAGCCGCTCCAGCGTTCCACCCACCCGGAAGTCGGCATTCAGCCAGCCGGCGCGGGTGCGCACGTAGTACACCAGCTCTTCCACATTGACGTTCTTGTCGCCCCGGTCGGGCTTGAGCAGGTCGGAGATGGTGAACTGATCGCCCTCCCATCCGTAGTAACGCAGGCCGAGCGCCAACGTGGCAGGTCCGCAGTTGTTCCAGTCCTGCTTCTCCCATTGGGGGGCCGGCAGCCGAATGGCCGCCGGCAGTGGGGTGGGCGTGGGCTCGAGGGCCGGGGCGTTGGCAGGGTCGAGGGTGGGAACCGATTCTGGCGTGGGCAGGTGCAGCGGGGCCTGCAGGGCGATCTCCGCCCGCAGCGGTGCCGGCAGCGTATCTCCGGGATGCAGCCAACCGCGCACGATTCCGGAGAAGGCATCGATCCGCCACTCCAGTTGGAATTTCACGGGGGGCAGTTGATACAGCAGCCAGAATGCGGCCGCGGTCACCAGCCCGCCCAGCAGGAACCAGAGTGTGCGGTCCCGCATCGCGGCGCGGGATTATATCAGCCCACTCCCCCCGTAATTCTCTTCTAAGCAATCTCCTATACTATGGCTGCTCAGGGCCGCCCACCCCACCGCAGGAGGAGCACCCATGAAAGCATCGACCGGCGCCTGGATTGGGGCGTTGACCAGCCTGCCGATCATCGCGTTGAGCTGGCTGGCCGAACGGGCCGCAGGACTGCCCTTTGCCCCCTTCCATCTCTTCGACTGGATGGCTCGGGTGTTGCCGGGGGACGTGCTGACCTTCGGCATCGACCTGTTGGTGGGCCTGATCCGGGGCTTCAACCTTGGCCCCACCGCCGCGACCGCCAAGGCCATCGAGCAGTCTTTAGCGCTGCTGCAGTTCGCCCTGATCGGCCTCGTATTCGGCCTGATCCTGGCCGCATTGGGCCGGACCCGCCCGCAGCGTCTGGTCGGATACGGCCTGCGGGGCGGAGCGATCCTGGCTGCAGCCTTCCTGCTGGTCGAGATCGGGTTGGGGCTGTCCTCTTCCTCCCTGCCCCTGGTTGTCGTCTGGCTGCTGCTGCTCTTTGTGGGCTGGGGTGCGACGTTGGGCTGGCTGCTGCTGCAGGCCGGACCGGCCATGGCCCAAACCCCTGAGCATCCGATCTCCCGCCGAGGTTTCGTCACCGCCGTGGGCGGGGGAGCGATCGGCATCTCGCTCGGCGCCTGGGGCCTGGCCTCGCTGCTGGACTCGGAACCGCCGGCGCCGAGCGGCACGGCCGCCCTGCCAATGTCGGAGATCGAAGTCCCACCGGCGGATTCGCCCTCGGCCGAGATCCTGGCCGCCCGCCTGCAGCCCGCCCCCGGAACCCGGGAGGAACTCACCTCCAACGAGGACTTCTACCGCATCGACATCAACACCGGACCGCCTGAGGTAGACGGCGAAACCTGGCGGTTGGAGGTGGGCGGCCTGGTGGACAATCCACTCAGCCTCACCCTGGCCGACTTGATGGCCATGCCCACCGTCACCCAGGCCATCACCCTCTCCTGTATCTCCAATCCCATCGGCGGGGATCTCATCAGCACCAGCAACTGGACCGGCGTCCCCCTGCAGCAGCTCCTGGAGTTGGCCGGCCTGCAGCCGGCGGCCAAGGAACTGTCCATCGAGGCCGCCGACGGGTTCTACGAGAGCGTGGCGATGCAGGATCTGCAGGATCCGCGCACGCTGCTGGTCTTTGCCATGAACGGCGCCCCGCTGCCCATCGAGCATGGCTTCCCTCTGCGCATCTACATACCCAACCGCTACGGAATGAAGCAGCCCAAGTGGATCGTGCGCATGCAGGCCATCGACCGGGAGGGCGCAGGCTATTGGGTGGACCGGGGTTGGAGCGAGCAGGCCTACGTCAACCCCACCTCGGTGATCGACACGGTGGCCGTCGATGCGGCCGACCCGGCCGGCGGCACGGTCCCGGTGGGCGGGATCGCCTACGCCGGCGAACGGGGTATCAGCCGGGTGGAAGTGCAGGTGGATGAGGGGCCCTGGGTGGAAGCTGCGCTGCGAACACCCCCCCTCAGCACCCTGACCTGGGTTCAGTGGCGCCTGGATTGGCCCCGGCAGGCCGGACGCCACACCTTCCGCGTGCGCGCCTACGATGGGAACGGTGGACTGCAGGTCCTCCGGCCCCGCGGCGTCCGCCCAGACGGCGCCACCGGCCTGCATGAGGTCACGGTCACCGTCTAGCGGCGGTAAACCCTCACCTGCCAGAGCGCGGTGTGATCGGAGAACCGCCGGGTGAAACCCATCCCAGTCAGCAGCGATTCCAGCCGCTCCGTGGAGTGCAGGTAGCTGCGGTAGGAGCTGCGCCGCAGCCGCATCGTGGCGTTGAGCAGCCACATCCCCAGGCGCATCCACCAGGTCTCCCTCGGGAAAACCAACCCATACAGCCGCCGCGCCTTGGAGCCGGACAGCCCCACCAGCGAGTCTAGATCGTCGTAACAGCAGATCGCCCGGTCCAGGGTGACCACATCGTGCTGGCCCACTTGCGGCGCGAGCTCGACGAAATCGCCCTGCAGTTGCTCCACCCGCTCAGCCAGTCCACGTCGTCCGGCTTCCCGGCTGGCGGCTGCAGCATAGGCGCTGGAGGCTTCCACACAGGTGGCCGAGCGCATCCCGGCGGCCAACAGGATGTGCGGGATGGCCCCCACGCCTCCGCCGATATCCAGCAGCGTACCCCCCTCCAGGTTCTCGGCTACCAGCGCCGACGTGAGCATGCGCGTGGTGCGGGAGGCGCCCTTCCGGTGGTAGCTGGTGAGCTCGCGGACGGCGTACTGCTCGGAGAACTCGCGTTCGATCCCCTGGCACTGGCAAGATGCCATGCTGCGCTCCTCCCTCGGTGGCCGATTTCGCCGGGCCCCGCCTGGCTCCTAATGTACCGCGAATCGCCCCCGAATCTGGTTCCATGCTACACTCCTCCGGGGATCCGCTGATGGAACTTGAAAGCGCGCTGCTCATCATCCCGCCCAAGTCCGTCCAGGCCTTCGCCTACCCGCTCCGAGAAGAGTATGACCCACGCTCATTCGACCGGGTACCGGCGCATCTCACGCTGTTCTACCCCTTCATCCCCGCGGAGCAGGCGGACCAGGCGGCGGAGGAGATCCGCAAGCTGTGCAGAAAGCACCCGGCGTTCGAGCTGACCCTGAATCGCTACGCCCGAACGGCGGACGCCATATACCTTGAGCCTGAGGACTCCAGCGCCCTGGTCGACCTGTACCGGACCCTGGCGCAGACTTACCCTGAGTACGTGCGGCGGAAAGAGGGGGCCGAGGTGGCGTATCGACCGCACCTGACCCTTGCCCGTCTGGCAACCCCAACGGATCAGATTGAGATGCCGCCCACCCCTTCCTTCACCTTCACCGTGGAAAGGCTTCACATCTACGTCGGATCGCGGGAAGAGGAGACGCCCTACATCCCCCGGGCGACCATCCCGCTGGGGGGCGGCGCCTGAGGCTGCCCCTGCAAGCCCTGGCCGATTTCCTTAAGGTTTATCTGATTCCGGGCTCGGAGAGCTTTCTGCTGCTCGGCCTGGCCGCCGGGGCGCTCTGCCTGCAACTGGGCGAATCGGCCGCCCGCTGGGGCCGGCGCTGGCTGACCCTGCTGGCCGCCCTGTACCTGGCACTGAGCTCGCCCCTGGCGGCGCGGGCGCTGGAAGCGGCACTTGACCTCGACGTCCAAGCCGCAGGGGATTCTGCCGCAGAGCCGGCGGCAGTGGCGATCGTGGTGCTTGGCGGTGGGACGGTGTCCTACCGCACTGCGAGCGGGACCATCAGCGAGTTGAGCGACTCCACCAGTCTTAGACTGCTGGAAGGGGTGCGGTTGTATGAGCTGCTCAACGAGCCGTGGCTGATCGTCTCCGGCGGGTCCCCCGCTGGGGATGAAAGCGTCCCGCCGGAAACCGAGCCCATGGTCCAGGAACTGCTGGATGCCGGGATTCCGGCAGAGCGGATCCGGACCGATCCCCTCTCGGGCAGCACGCGTGAACAGGCTGTCAACCTGGCCGGGATGATACGGGAGCTGCGGGCGGAGCCGTTCTTGCTAGTCACCTCCCCCATCCACATGCGCCGCGCCCTCGCAAGCTTCCGAGCCGAGCAGCTTGCTCCCGTGCCGGCGGCCTCGGCGCAGCATGCCCTGGGCCATCCAGTCCTGAGCGGCGGGTGGCTGCCCCACCCGGCCGCGCTCGATGCCAGTCAGGCGGCGCTCCGGGAGGCCCTGGCGCTGGGCTACTACTGGCTGCGCGGCTGGCTCCGCTCCCCTTAGCCCATGGCCGATTCCGTTCAAGAGCGTGCGGCGAGACTCGGCGAGCCTTCCTACGTTTGGCGGGCCGGGCAAGAAAGACGCCTGCAGATGATCCTGTCCGCCGCGGAGGGCCGCCAGAGTGGTTGGGTATTGGACAACGGCTGTGGGTTGGGGCTCTACCTGCAGCGGCTGGCTGCCCAGGCTGAGCGGGCTTACGGAGTGGAGTTGGACCGCGAGCGGGCCCACACCGCCGGGCGCGCTGGCCTGGCTGTCGTCTCCGCCGAAGGGGAACAGCTGCCCTTTCCACGGGGGGTCTTCGACCTGGTACTCTCCCACGAGGTGCTCGAGCACGTCACCGATGACCGGGCCGCGCTGACCGAAATGGTGCGCACGCTGCGCGGCCCCGGGGAGCGGGGCCCGGGCCGGTTGGTGTTGTTCACACCCAATCGCGGGTACCCTTTCGAGACCCATGGGGTCTACTTCCGCGGGCGCTATCGCTTCGGCAACATCCCGCTGGTGAACTACCTGCCCGGCCGGCTGCGGAACCGGCTAGCCCCTCATGTACGGGTCTACTCCGGGCGCGACCTGCAGCGCCTGATCCACGGGCTGCCGCTGCGGGTGGTGAGGCGCACGATTGTCTTCGGCGCCTACGACAACCTGATTGTGCGCTGGGGGCTGTTGGGACGGGCGCTGCGCGCCGTGCTCCAGGCCCTGGAGCGCACCCCGCTGCGGGTCCTGGGCCTGTCGCATTTGTGGGTGCTGGAACGCACCTGACTCAGCCCGAGGCTCGAAGCTCCCCCACCGCCTGAACGTCGACCGGCACCCCCTCGATCTCCAGCGGGATCAGGTCCTCTTCGGCCAGCATCCGGGGCGGCAGCTTCTGGGTGACCATGACCACCAACACCACGTCTTGAGTGTGGGCCCCACCCCGGCTCCTCAGCCCGACCCCAACTCCGACCACGTTGGCCTTGGCCAGCAATTCCCCTTCGTGGTTTTCCTTGACCCGGCTGACCCGGGCGTAGTCCGCATCGACCTCGTTCACCCGTTTGCTCCGCCTGTCCTAGAACTCGATCTGCAGCAGATCCAGCACAGCCTGAATCGGGCAGAAGATGGTGGCCTGATTGGAGCCGGCAAACAGCAGCCCAACTGCCTTGCGCGAATCCCCTGCCACCAGCAGCGAGCCCGAATCCCCCCCTTCCGACATCGGGCCGGTGACGAACTGCCCTTCGAAGGTGGCCGTCCGTCCCTCGCCATAGCTCACGCTCACCGTGGAATCCAGCACGTTGACCTGGCCGGTGGTGAAGCCGGTGGTCCGCCCGGACTTGCGCACCGCCATCCCCAGCGCCGGCGCCATCGTCCCATCGACTCGGCCGATGTCCAGGATCTCATCGGATATGTCGGCATCCACCAGTGGCCTGGCCACGGCCGCGTCCACCCGGTTGACCGCCTGTGGATCCTCCTGGACCGCCTTGAGGCGATGCTTGGAGCCCAGCAGACGGGCAACCAGATTGGCCAAACCGGCCACGCCGATGGCTACCCCACAGCTGGGAGGCGCAACGGTGAACTCGATAGGGACGAACCGTTCCAGTCGGGCCAGGGTGTCGGAATCCTCGTGGCCCCCGTCGGCCGCTCCGGGCTGCAGGATCGGGTCGCCCAGCTGCGCCTCGTTGCTGTCGGCGAGCACGTGATTGTTAGAAAGGATCAAGCGGGCGCCGCTGCCCCGGTCGCGCACCACGGCTCCCAGCGTGCCGGCGGTGATCTTGAAATGCCCGATGCTCACCCCTCCGGGCGCCGGCCGCCAGCGGTCGGTGCGGCTTTGCTGGGCCCGTAGCTCGCCGACCGAGACCACATCGGTGGCCACACCGTCCACTTGCGGCGGCACCATGTCCTCCGGAGCCAGCGCGGCACGCGGAACCTTCTCCCGCACCAGCGCCACCAAGCACAATTGCCCGGAGCGAGCGCCATCCACCACCTTGTAACCGTATCCCACACCCACTACGTTCGGTTTGCGCAGGATGCTCCCTTTGTGCTGCTCTTTCACCTGCCGGACCTGCTGGGCATCAACCATGTTGGCTCAACTCCTATCTTCCAGATTCACCCACTGGCGGCTCACGCCTCCAACGTAGGCCGACCGTGGGCGGAAAATGCGTCCGTCGCGCATCTGCTCCAGGATGTGTCCGGTCCAGCCGCCGACCCGCGCCACGGCGAAGGTAGGGGTGAACAAGGGCAGTTCCAGACCGAGCCCGTGCAGGATCAGAGCGGTGTAAAACTCCACGTTGGTGCGCAGATTCCTGCCCGGCTTGAGCTCCTCCAGCACCCGCAGCACAACACGTTCCACCGCCTGAGCATCGGCATACAGGCCATCGTCCATGGCGCGTTGGAAGAGACGCTCGGCGGCGGCCCCCAGCACGTCGGCGCGCGGATCGCGCACCTTGTAGATCCGATGGCCGAATCCCATGATCCGGCCGTCCGCCGCCACGACCTCCCGGACATGCGCCTCCGCCTCCTGCTCCAGGCTGCGGCCCGATTGGCGGGCCCGCTGCCTCAGCTGGAAAACCATGTCTAACGCCGGACCCGGCGCCCCGCCATGCAGCGGCCCCTTCAGCGCGCCGATGGCGCCGACCACCGCCGAGTAAATGTCGGTTCCGGAGCTGATGATCACGCGGGCGGTGAAGGTCGAGTTGTTCATGCCGTGATCGACCACGGTGTTGAGGTAGGTTTCCAGCCCCCGGGCGGCTTCGGGATGCGGCTCCACTCCAAACAGCATGTAGAGATAGTTGCCGGCGTGGCTCAGATCGGGGCGTGGTTCGACCGGCGCGGCGCCCTGCAGGCGGCGCCAATAGCTCGCTACGATGGTCGGGATGGCTGCGGCGATGGCCTTGGCCCGCTTCAGATTGGCGGACTCCGAAGGGTCGCCGGGGGCCGGATCGGCCAGGCTGAGTGTGTCGGCCCCCAGCCGCAGCGCGTCCATGCCCGGGAGCCGCTGCCGGGCCGCCTCGGTGAGCAGCGTCTCGGTGACTGCCGGCAGGGATCGCCTCGCCGCCAGCTCGGCTTTGAGATCGGACAGCTCAGGCGCGTTCGGAAGCCGATCGTGCCAGAGCAGGAAGAGCATTTCCTCGAAGGTTGCCCGAGAAGCCAGCGCCTGCAGCGGGAAGCCGGCTATGGTGAGCTCGCCTGCCTGGCCGTCCACATGGCTGAGGCGGGTCTCCGTCGCCACCACCCCCTCCAGGCCGCGGGCGATCGCCGCTGCGGGCTCAGTCACCGGCTTGATTCCCACGATCACTCGGGCTCTCAGATGTGGATCGCATGCCCCTCCGCCACGTGGGCCGCTTCCATGAGCACCTCGCTCAGCGTGGGGTGGGCGTGGACGTTGCGGGCGATCTCGGCCGGAGTGAGCTCCATCATCTGGGCCAGGGTCAGTTCCGGCAGCAGCTCGGTGACTTCCGGGCCGACCAGGTGGGCTCCCAGAATCTCACCATAGCGGGAATCGGTGATCAACTTGATCCAACCGGCGTAATCGCCCAGCCCCAGGGCTTTGCCGTTGGCCTGGAAGGGGAAGCGGGCCACCTGGACCGCGTGGCCCTGCTCCTTGGCCTGCGCTTCGGTCAGGCCGAAGGAGGCCACCTGCGGATGGCAATAGGTGGCGCGCGGCATCATGCGGTAGTCCAGCGTGCGGCTCTCCACGCCGGCGATGTTCTCCGCGCAGACGATCCCCATGGCCGAGGCCACGTGCGCCAGCATGAGCTTGCCGGTGACGTCCCCGATGGCCCAGATCCCCGGCACATTGGTCGCCAGCCGGTCATCCACGCTGATCATGCCTCGCCCGTCCAGGGCCACCCCGACCTCCGCCAACCCAAGCCCCTGGGTATTGGGGCGGAATCCAATCGCGATGAGCACCTGCTCGGCGTCCAGGGTCTGTCCGCCCGCCTCGCCGGAGACCTTCACCTTCACCTTGGTCTTAAGGGTCTCCACCGCCTCCACCCGCGTGCCGGCCAATACCTGGATGCCCCGCTTGCCGAATTCCTTGGCCAGCTCCTTGCTGACCTCTTCATCCTCCAGCGGGGCAATGCGCGGCAGCATCTCGACCAGCGTGACCTCCACCCCGTACCCGCTCCATAGGGTAGCAAACTCCAGTCCCACCGCTCCGCCGCCGACAATGACCGCCGACTTGGGCAGGCTCTCCTGCAGGATGGCGTCTCGATAGGTCAGCACCCGGGCGCCGTCCACCTCCACCCCCGGTAGGGACATGGCCGAGGCCCCGGTAGCGACGACGATGTCTTTGGCGCGCAGCTCTGAGGCGGACCCATCGGCCGATTGCACACTGACCGAGGTGGGACTGGTGAAGCTGGCCTCTCCGATGTGCACGTCGATCTGGTTCCGCTTCATCAGGAAGCCGACGCCCTTCACCAGCCGGTCCGCCACCTGCCGGCTGCGCTTCACCGCCACGGCGTAGTCCAGCGTGAGGCCTTCTAGATGCAGGCCGAAATCGGCCGACCGCTTGCGCAGGATGTAGGCCAGTTCGGCGTTGCGCAGCAGCGCCTTGGAGGGAATACAGCCCACGTTCAGGCAGACACCCCCCAACCATTCCCGGTCGATGATGGCCGTCTTCTTGCCCAGCTGGGCGGCCCGGATGGCGCACACGTAGCCGCCGGGGCCGGCCCCGATTACGATGACGTCATAGTCGGCCATGCAGTCACTCCTCGAGAGTTCAACTCCACTGCTGCAGCCGCTGGACCACCAGCCCCAGGAATTGGTCGCCGATGGCGCCGTCCAGGATGCGGTGGTCGAGCGTCAGAGTCAGATAGATCATAGGCCGGATGGCGATGGAATCGACCGCTTCACCGGCCGAACCCTTTCCCTCCACCACTACTACCCGCTTCTGCAAGACTCCCACGCCCAGGATAGCGCTCTGCGGCTGGTTGATGATCGGCGTGGCCAGCAGCGATCCGCTGGTGCCGTGATTGGTGATGGTGAATGTGCCCCCCTGCACTTCTTCCGGGCGCAGCTTGCGGCTGCGGGCACGCTCCGCCAGGTCGTTGATGCTGCGTGCAAGCGCCAGGAGAGAGAGCTGATCGGCATCCCGAATCACCGGCACGATCAGGCCCTTGTCGCCCAGTGAGACGGCCACCCCGACATTCACCTGGCGGTGCAGCACGATCCCCTGATCGCTCCAGGAGGCGTTTGCCAGCGGCACCTGCTTCAGCGCGGTCACCGCCGCGGCGGCGAAGTAGGCGGTGAAAGTCAGGTTGACCCCGTCCCGCTGGAAGATCTCCCTATGGGCCTGACGATGGGCGATCACCCGGCTGAGGTCGGCCTCCATCACGGTGGTCACGTGGGCGCTGGTGTGTTTGGAGCGCACCATATGTTCTGCGATGGAGCGCCGGACGACGTCCAGCGGCAGGATGGTCCCCGGAGCCGCGGCCGGCTTGGCTGCGCCGCCCGCCAATTCCTCGCTGGGGCGGAACAGCTCGCCCAATCCTGGTTCCTCCCAGGGAGCGGGCGGTGCCGCTGAAGGGCGGCTCTCCAGGAAAGCCAGCACGTCCCTCTTAGTGATCCGCCCAGCCTGCCCGGTGCCGGGCACCTGGGACAGGTCCAGTCCGTGCTCGGCGGCCATCTTGGCCACCACGGGTGAGATGAAGCCGAGATCCTCCCGCTTGCGGGCAGGGGGCGCTGCAGGCAGAGCAGCAGGTGATCGATCCGCGACGGGCTCTGCCACCACCCGGGCGGCGGAGCCCTGAGAAGCTTGGGCAGCCGGCTTCTGGGAGACTCGCCCGGCGGCAGCCGAGTGCGCGCCTCCGCCCTCCCGCTGCGGCAGCGGTTCCCCAGGCTCCCCGATCAGCGCCAGCACGGTGCCGGCCCTGACCGTCTGGCCCTCGTCCACGAAGCGGGCCAGAAACGTCCCGTCGGCTGGGGAGGGGATCTCGGTGTCCACCTTATCGGTGTTGATCTCAACCAGCGGCTCGAATTCACGCACCGGCTCATCGACCTGTTTGAGCCATTTGGTCACGGTCCCCTCGACCACCGACTCGCCCAGCTGCGGCATGATGACTTCAATCGTCATCGCTCGCTCCTCTGCCAGGGATTCCCGTCAAAACGCCGCCAACTTCCGCATCGCCTGAGCGATCCGCTCCGCATCCGGCATGAACCAGTCCTGCAGCGGGTGGCTGTAGGGCACCGCCGGAACATCCGGACCGGCCAGGCGCATCACCGGGCCATCCAGATCGGTGAAGGCGTGCTCGGCCAGGATGGCGGCGATCTCGGCCCCGTAACCGCCGGTGAGAGTGTCTTCGTGAACGATCAGAGCCTTGCCGGTCTTGCGTACGGAGGCCAGCACCGCCTGCTCGTCAACCGGCAACAGCGTGCGCAGGTCGATCACCTCGACCTGGATCCCCTCCTGCGCCACCTGCTCGGCGGCCTGCAAGGCGTAGTGGTGCATCATCCCGTAGGCGAACAGGCTGAGGTCCCGACCCTCCCGGCTGATGCGGGCCGAGCCGAGGGGCACCAGCAGCTCTTCACCTTCCGGGATCTCTCCGCGAATCAGGCGGTAGCCCTTCTTGGGTTCCAGGAAGATCACCGGATTGGGATCGCGAACCGCCGACTTGAGCAGCCCCTTGGCATCGTACGGCGTCGAGGGAATCACCACCTTAAGCCCCGGTACGTGGGCAAAGAAGGCCTCCACCGACTGCGAGTGGTACAGACCGCCGCCGATGCCCCCGCCGTACGGAGCGCGGATCACCAGCGGCACGGTCCATTCGCCGGCGGAACGGTAGCACATCTTGGCCGCCTCGCTGACGATCTGATTGAAGGCGGGATAGATGAAATCGGCAAACTGCACTTCGCAGATGGGATGCATCCCATACAGCGCCGCCCCGATGCCCACGCCCACGATGGAGAGCTCCGCCAGCGGCGAATCGATCACCCGCTCGGCGCCGTATTTCTCGAACAGACCCATGGTGGCGCGGAACACGCCGCCGCGCGCCCCCACATCTTCTCCCACGATGAATACCCGCTCGTCGCGTTCCAGTTCCTCGTCCATGGCCTGGCGCAGCCCCTCAATCAGCGTGATGTCAGCCATGCCGGATGTCTTCCGCGTAGACCGGGAAGCTGCCCTGCTCCGGGCCGGGATAGGGCGCCTGGGCCGCCAGGCTGACCGCCTGTTCCACCTCCTGCTTGGCCCGGGCCTGGATCTGCTCCTCGGCCTGGTCGTTCAGGGCTCCGAGCATCCTCAGCCGGTCGCGGAAGCCGGCCACCGGATCCTGCGCCTTCATCGCTTCCACTTCCTGGCGCGGCCGGTAGCTGCGGTCATCGTCGTCCGAGGAGTGCGGGGTCATGCGGTGGACCGTGGTCTCCACCACCGTCGGCCCATCGCCGGCGCGCGCCCGCGCCACCGCCTCCGACATCACCGCGTGCACCAGCAGCGGGTCGAGCCCATCCACCGTGATCCCGGGCAGCCCCAAGCCGGCGGCCTTGTCGGCCACATGCGCCACCGCCATCTGGAACTCCTTGCGCACCGAGATGGCATAAGAGTTGTTCTCCACCATGAAAATCACCGGCAGGCGGTGCACTGCCGCCCAGTTCACCGCCTCGTACCACTCACCCTGAGAGGTGGACCCTTCGCCTATGGTGGTCAACACCACCGCCTCGTCGCCGCGCATCTTGATTCCCAGCCCGATGCCCGAGGCGTGGCAGCTCTGGGTGGCCACCGGGGAGGAGTGGCTCACCACGTTGGCCCGCCGCAGGCTCCAGTGGCTGGGCATCTGCCGGGCACCGGATGACGGGTCGCCTTGCTTTCCCATCAGGCTCAGCATGAACTCCAAGGGGGTGAGGCCCAGCGCCAGCAGCATCGCCAAATCGCGATAGTAGGGAACCAGCCAGTCCCGGCCGCGTCGCAGCGCGAAAACCGCACCCACCTGGGCCGCCTCATGTCCGATGGCTGAGATGTGAAAGGCGACCTTCCCCTGCCGGTGCAGCACCCAGGCGCGTTCGTCCAGCCTGCGCGACAGCACCATGTACCAGTACATTTCCAGCAGGGTCTCCTGGCTCAACTCGACCTGTAGGTCCTGCCTCACGGCCATCCAACAACTCCTTCACTGGGCGCAGGGGGTGGGCCGAATGGAATCGAAGAATAGGGCCCGTACCAGAGAGGAACAGGGGAGGGCGAGGATTCGTTCAAGAGGATCGGTTTTATCTTAATCGAGACCGGCCGGATTCTCAATCGCGGCCCAGCGGTTCAATGCGGAAGCTGGTCTGCGAGAAGCTCCGCCACGTCCCGCACCTGAATGGTCTCTCCGGCAGCGTCTGTCAGCATGATCATGCAGAACGGGCAGCCGACCGCCATGGTCGTGGCGCCGGTGGCTTGCGCCTCCCTTACCCGGTTGGCGCTCACCCGCTCGGTGCCCTGCTCCTCCTCCTTCCACATCTGGGCACCGCCGGCACCACAGCAGAAAGACTTGGCCCGGTTGCGCGGCATCTCGTTGAGCGGAATCCCCACCTGGTTCAGGGCGGCCCTGGGCGCCTCGAAGACGCCGTTCTGTCTCCCCAGATAGCAGGGATCGTGGAAGGTCACCGCCTGAGCGCCGGCCTCCCTATCGAGGGCAAGGCGTCCGCTGTCCTGCAGCTCTTGCAGCAGCTGAGTGTGGTGGATCACCTGGTAGTGGCCGCCGAAGGCCGGGTATTCGGTCATCAGAGTATGGAGACAGTGCGGGCAGGTGGTCACGATGCGCTGCGGGCTCACCCGGTTGAGGGTTTCGACGTTGGCTTGCGCCAACTCGGAGAAGAGATACTCATGGCCGGAGCGGCGGGCGGCGTCTCCCGTGCAGCGTTCTTCGGCCCCCAGAACGGCGAAATTCACCCCGGCCTTGTTCAGCAGCCGGGCGAATGCCTGAGCGGTCTTCTGGGCGCGGGCATCGGTGGCCGGGGCGCAGCCCACCCACCAGAGGATCTCCGGCTTGGGGTTCTCGGCGACCGTCCTCACCCCCAGTCCCTCCGCCCACTTCAACCGTTCTTCTGGGGCGATGTTCCAGGGATTGGCGGTGCGCTCCATGCCGCGGAAGGCGGTCTGCAACTGCTCCGGAAAGGCGTTCTCCGTGAGCACCAGATGCCGGCGGATGTCCAGGATATCCCGCATGGGTTCATTGCCCACCGGGCAGATGTCCACACAGGCGCCGCAGGCGGTGCAGGCCCAGACCGCCTCGTGGGAGATGGCGAACTCCAGCAGACCCTGGCTGCTGGCCTCCCCGCGCGCCAATGCACTTCCCTCCGCATTGAGGAAGTAGCGCTTGTTCACCTCCAGCGCAGCCGGGGAAAGCGTCTTGCCGGTGGCGTAGGCGGGGCAGGCATCCTGGCAGCGGTTGCACATGATGCAGGAGTAGGCGTCCAGCAAGGCCTTCCAGGAGAGCTGCTCCAGCCGCTGCGCGCCGAACTGCTCGACCGTCGGGTCCTCGAAGTCCAACCGATCGAGGGCGCCCATCGAGGCCCGCTCCGGCTGCAGCAGGAAGTTGATCGGCGTGAAGATCAGGTGGATGTGCTTGGAGCGCGGGAAGTACGGAAAAAAAGCCAGGATGGTTCCCAAGGCCAACCACCAGCTGACGTGGATGGCGGCGGTCAGGGCGGAGGGTGTCCAGCCGGACCACAGGCCGGCAGCCAGCGATGCGAACGGGATCCCCGCCTCCCCACCGCTGGCGGCCAGTTGAAAGCTGTCCCCCAGGAAGCGGGAACCCACGTGGACCAGGATGAACCCGCCCACGATGGCCGAATCCCGGCGAATGCCTCCCCTGGCCTTGGGATGGACCAGCGTGCCCTGGCGGATCTGCAGGGCGGTCGAGCCGAGCAGGAAGCGCCGGACCAACAGCCCGACCATTCCGGCCAGCACCGCTACGCTGAGCAGGTCGGCCCCGACGCGGTAGCCCCGGCCGAGGCCGCCTTCCCCCATAAAAACAAACTCGGGGATGAAGCCCTCCAGCACATCCCCGAGGTTGACCAGAAGGTAGTAGATGAAGCCCCAGGCCACGAAGCCGTGGAGTAGGCTGGTAAGCAAGCGGGTACGGAAGACCGGGGAGAAGGTCACTGTCTTGACCAGTGCTCCCCAGAGCCGGCGCAGAGCGACCGCCCAGTCGGGCTTCCCCTGGCCGCGGGCGATGATGCGCACCAGGCGCCGCGCCGCGCGCAGAGTCAGGTAGACGGTCAGCAGTGTGAAGAGCAGGAAGAGCAGCCTTTCCAGCGGGGTGAGCATGCGGACACTCCTGAGGGGGGAAAGGCGAGGGTGTTGTCCTGGGTTGGCGAGGCTAGTTTACCACAGGGGTTTTTCGGGCCTCCCAAAAGCGAACGGGCGCCCTAGGCGCCCGTCAAACGGCTTTCGAATCGCCAGCCCGGCTCAGCTCACTTCGGCGGGTACCAGTTCCAGCAATATGCTCTCTTGCGGCCGCTTGGCCAGGTGGCTCTCCACATCGCTTAAGGCCTTGTCATAGCGCTGCAGCAGATCCGCGTCGGAGGCCTTGTGCCGGCGCAGAGTCTGCAGCGCACAGGCCGAGCATCCCCGCATGGCCCGATAGGAGTCCGTTTCGCAGGTCATGCAGCCGTCCAGCCGGATCATCATCAGCGAGAACGCCAGGCTCTCCGGATGATCATCGGGGAGCTGTGCGACCCGCTCCACCAGCGATGCCCAGTCTTTCCCCCTTGAATTGGCAAGCATAGGAATCACGTACGGCGGGAACAGCAATTCGTTGTCGGCGTACATGATGACCCCTTCCGGCTAGAGCGGCAGCGTCTGGCGGGAATCTGGCACAGATTGTATTCAGCTGGAATCGCAGGGGCAGAGTACTTTGGTACCAAAGGGCGCCGGGGCCCAACGGGAAAGCTTGCGGCCCAAAAGACGTGGTGGGCGCGGTCAGGCCCCTCCGGGGCCGTAGGCTGCGGGGTCGGTGGGGGTGTTTCCAGACGGATCCCACACGTAGACCCAGGTGCCCTCCTCGGCGAAATCGTAGATCCAGTGGGAGTCGCGCGGCGCCAGATTCACGCAGCCGCGCGAGGTGGGGGTGCCAAACCTCCCGTGCCAGTAGGTCCCGTGCAGGGCCCGCGACTGGTCGAAGTACAGCACCCAGGGAACATCTCCCAGATAGTAGTAGTTGCCCCCCGCCACGCCGCCGGTCATGTCATCCCGCTGCAGCTTGGCCCAGACCTGGAATACACCCGGTTGAGTCCAGAAGCCGTTGCGGCCGGACGAGACCACCGTGGCGAAGACCAACTCACCTTGGTCGTAGGCGGCCAGGGTCTGCTCGTACAAGTTTACGGAGACCCAGCGGTCGCCGGTCACGCCCGGCGGCGGCGTGGGATCGGGATTGACCACCCCCAGCAGGCGCTGTTCCAGCCACTGGTCCGGTCCGACCTTGTACCAATTCCATTCGTCGACACGCTGCACATCGTAGACTTGCACAACCGCCTGCCGCGTGAAGCAGACTCCTTGGGGGTCCAGCGGTCCGCCCGGCGTGCGGCTGGTGCAGCTGCCGCCGGAGATCACCCAACCGAAGGGACGATCGGGGGTGCGGCTGAATGCCAGGCCCGGGGAGGAGGGCAGTGTCACTCGCGAGACCTCGTCGCCGCGCACGTAGCCGCGAGGGGTGCTGTAGACCGACATCCCGCCGCGTTCTTCGCGGCTGGCATAGGAGAGGTAAACGAACCCCGGCCCGATCCGGGCCTCGCCGCCTCCACCACCCTCGGCGTCTTCAGCAGAGGCGTAGACCCGAACATCGCCGGAGCCGGCGCGCACGTATTCGAAGGGAACAAAGTTCATGGCGGGGTCGAAGGCGACGATTGGCAGCGGCTTGGGAGGGAAGAGGCCCTGGCGAGCGAGCTCGGTGGCGCGGGCACCGGGGCCGTAGGGCGAGCAGCGCTGCGGTTGGCGGAGCTGTAGCCGCGGCGCGCAGACGAAGTCGCGTGGATCGGGCGAACTCTGCTGAGCGGCCACGCGGCCCGCCGGCACGGTCAGCCCGCTCAACAAGAGGATGAGGCTCAGGAACGGAGAGCGCAGTACGTTGGCCAACGACTTGCCCGACCTCCGGCGCTCTACTTTACCAGAATGGGCTGCGGCCCGAAATGCACAATCCAAAGCTCTCTGTCGGAGACATTGCCACCGGGAGGTCGGCGAACTCTGAGTCCAAGGGATTGGCACTGAATGGGACCCACGGGTCAGGATTCAGGGGGCTCGTTATGAACCAGCGAGCCTGCCAGGCACAAGCCCTGATCGACGTGGGCGCAGACCCAGCCGCAGTGCGGTGCGGCCTTGGGCAACTCGGCGTGCTGATCGACGATCAACGCAGCGGACGCCCCAGCTGGCTGCACCGCGCACTGCGCATCCGGCCGGGGGTCGTCCAGCACCCCGACAACCCGGTTGGACAACCGCCGCCCATACAGCGGGAGCATGAAGCCATTCTCCACCGGGCGCACGATGACGAAGTCCTCGCCCAGGTCGGGATAGATGTCCACCACTCCGGCGGCCGACTCCTCGCCGATGAAGAGCGGGCTGCCCGCCAGGTCGGCTCGGACGTAGGGTACGGAATGCCGGAGGCTGTAGATATCGAAGAGCGGCCGGCCGAGATGGAGCATAAGGGCTGTGAGCAGCAGAGCCCACACCAGCCGCGGGCCGTGCGAGCCGAGCCAGGCCAGCGCCGCGCCCAGCGCCAGGACCAGCGCCAGCACGCCGGTCATCGACCAGCGCGGCAGCCAGAAGTCCTGGCTCAACAGACTGACGCCGACAAAAGCCAGGCACAGGAATTTGGTGTCCCGATTCAGGGCCCGGCCGAGGAAAGGGGCGGTCAGAAGGGTCAGCCAGAACAACAGACCGACCCCCAGGGTGCGGCCGTCGTAGAAGTCCCGCGGCCAGCGCTCGGGCACCAGCCAGGCTCGAACGAAGCCCCGCAGCAGTCCCGCCCAGCCCGGCGCGGGCAGCCCGGCCCACTGAAAGACCTCCTCCCGGGGCATCCCGGCCGGCGAGCTCAGACCGAGAACTTCGAAGCGGTAGGGGTAGATCGGGCTTCCGTAGCTGAGGAATCGATCGAGATGAAGGTAAGCTGCGGGAATCAGGCCGAGGGCGATGGCGAGCACCACTACCGTCAGCCTGAGCAGGTGGCCCTTCAACCCCCAGCGCTCCGTCTCCTTGGCTGCGTTGAAGGGTCCGAGCCGCCAGAAGAGCACGACCGCGGTGAGCAGCAGGGCCATGTAGGGGGCCTGCTGGCGCGACATGCTGAAGGCGAAGGTCGCCACTGAAAGGGTGGCCACGGCGGGCAGGGAGAGCCGATCTTGACGTATGGCCCTCCAGAGAGCGAACAGGAAGAAGGCCAACGCCCCAATCACCGCAAAGTCGATGTATCCAGAAAATGGCTGTGTATTGACGAAGGGCAGGGCCAGGAAAGCCAAGGCCGAATAGCTGGCCCAGCGCTCGTTTCCGCTGAGCTCCCGCACGAAGACATATACCGCCACGACCGAAAGGGGAAGCAGAACCAGCGCGAAGCTGAAGTACAGCCCGGGCAGCCCGAACAGCTTCAGAAAGGGGAAATGCACCAGCTCAAAGAAGGGGGAGAAGTAGCGTGCCGGGGCGTAGTCGAACTTCCAACTACCCAGGCTACCGTGCTGCAGCAGCTCGACGATCGGGGGCACGCGATAGGAGAGCCCGTCCCAGCTGGTGAACCCGAGGAAGAGGAAGTGTGCGGCGATCAAGAAGGCGCAGAACAGGATGAGCAGGGGAATGCGGCCACGCAGCAGCAGACGTTCGAAGGCCATCACGCGCCTGTTCTAACATGACGCGGCCCGCAGGGGCTATAGGACCTGCGGGCCGCGCACTGGCGGCGCCCTATTGCGGCGTCTCCGAATATGCCCGCCCTGCGCCTCTATCTAGGCCCGCCCCGCAATCTCAGACTTCGCCCGCTCCAGGAACTGGCTCACTGGCATGGGGCCGAGATTCTCCTCCGAGCGCAGCCGTACTGAGACCTGACCGCCTTCCGCCTCGCGATCCCCTACAACCAGCATGTAGGGAATCTTCTGCATTTGGGCATCCCGGATCTTGGCATTCATGCGCTCGGCCCGCCCGTCCAGATCCGCCCGCAGCCCTTCCCCGCGCATCTGCGCCACGACCTGGGCGGCGTATTCCTGATGCCGGTCGGCGATGGGGATCACTATGGCCTGAACCGGGGAGAGCCAAACCGGGAAGGCTCCCGCGTAGTGCTCGATCAGGGCGCCCAGGAAGCGCTCCATGGAACCCAGCAGCGCCCGGTGGATCATGTAGGGTTGGTGTTCCTGGCCGTCCTCGCCTATGTAAGTCAGCCCAAAGCGCTCCGGCAGGTAGAAGTCGAATTGGATCGTGCTGAGCTGCCACTCGCGGCCCAGGGCGTCCTTCAGCTTCAGGTCGATCTTGGGCCCGTAGAAGGTGGCCTCGGCCTCGTCGATCTGGAACGGCACGTCCGATCGCTCCAGGGATTGGCGCAGGGCTTCGGTCGGCGCCTCCCACTGTTCCGCCTCCCCGGCGGCCTTCTCCGGGTTGCGAGTGGCCAGGTAGGCCTGAAAGTCCCGGAAGCCGAAAGAGCGCAGGATGTGCAGGCTGAAGGCCAGCGTGCGATCGATTTCCTCCGGCATCTGATCCGGCCGGCAGAACAGGTGGGCGTCATCCTGCGTGAAGCCGCGCACCCGCAGCACGCCGTGCAGCACGCCGCTGCGTTCGTAGCGGTAGACCGTACCCCACTCGGCGTAGCGCAGCGGCAGCTCCCGATAGGACCGGGCGCGGCTCTTGTAAATCTCCACATGGAAGGGGCAGTTCATCGGTTTCAGGTAATACTGCTGGCCCTCTACTTCCACCGGGGCGAACATGGCCTCCTTGTACCAGTCGAGATGCCCGCTGGTCTCCCACAGATGGGCCTTGCCGATGTGCGGCGAATAGACGAAGTCATAGCCCGCCTTTTCGTGTTCCGCCCGGCAGAAATCTTCGGCCAGCTTGCGCACCATCCCACCCTTCGGATGCCACAGGATGAGCCCGGGCCCGACCTCCTCGCTGATGCTGAACAGGTCCAGCTCGCGGCCCAGCCGCCGATGGTCACGCCGCTTGGCCTCCTCCAGCCGCCACAAGTGCTGCTCCAGCTGCTCGGCCGTATCCCAGGCCGTGCCGTAGATGCGCTGCAGCATGGGGTTGTGCTCATCCCCGCGCCAGTAAGCCCCCGCCACGTTGAGCAGTTTCACCGCAGCCGGGTTGATCTGGGCGGTGTCCTTCACGTGCGGCCCCCGGCACAGGTCGGTGAAGCTGTCCTGAGTGTAGATCGAGATCTCCGGCCTCTCGGCGATCGGCTCGCCGTACTCGTCCAGGCCGCCCGCATCCAGACCGTCGATCAACTCCAGCTTATACGGTTGGTCGGCGAACAGCGCCCGGGCCTCCTCGGCCGTGACCACCTTGCGGTGGAAAGAATGCTTCCCGGCGATGATTTCGCGCATACGCTGCTCCAGAGCCTCCAGATCTTCGGGGCTGAGCGGCCGGGGCAGCTCGAAATCGTAGTAGAAGCCATCCTCGATGGGCGGCCCTATGGCGATCTTCGCCGTCCCCGGGAACATCTCGCTGACCGCCTGGGCCATCACATGGGCGGTCGAATGCCGGATGCGGTAGAGTGCAGATTCCGCATAGGGGACTGCTTTTCCTTTGGCCATATTCCACCTCCGTGCCGTCGATTTAAACAACCCGGCTCCCGCCCGACTGGGGCGAGAGCCGAAGCTCACGCGGTTCCACCCAGATTGGCCTGTGTCCAGGCCATCTCTTGCAGCCGCTAACGGGGCTGAACCGTTCGCCTTACTAGGCCCACGCTCGGAGGACCGTTCCGGGTCACGCTCGCGGGTGGTTTTGGCGGGCCGCTCCCTCGGGGGACTTCCAGTCCATGATCCCCCGTCCCTGGTGGGGCAGTTCCGGCTACTCGTCCCGGTCTGCGCGCTTACTGCTATTCGGTTGTGTGGGCGGTATAGGACTCGAACCTACGACCTTTGCGATGTCAACGCAACGCTCTAACCAGCTGAGCTAACCGCCCGTGC